>JACCDQ011244575.1_pt1 | contig 20316 bp, 35 predicted proteins | sample 7446031 | NCBI WGS metagenome assembly JACCDQ01 (sample SAMN15323442, study PRJNA562643) | freshwater metagenome | isolation source: river surface water | place: USA:Blue River Watershed | collected 2017-08-17
GGCGATGCCGGCCGAAGAGTTCGGCCTGTCGCGCTGCGAAGCCGAAATGTTTGGCTTGCTGCTGTCTGAAGATCGCTGGTGGAGCGCCCGCGAGCTTCATCGCCTGATGCCAACGAACGCGGGGCTGGAGGTCATCAAGGTATTCGCCAACCGCATTAACCGGAAGATGGAAGCCGCGAATGTGGGCGACCGCATCCGTGGGCGCGTGCGCGTCGGCGGTTTCCGCATCACCGCTGAGACCCGCCAGCGCCTTCTCAACTGGCCCACATCACAAGCCGCGTAGCTTTCCCCGAACACATGGAGACGAGAATGAGCGACGAGAGAGCAAACAAAGCGCAGAGCGAGCAAGATCGTCTGCGGGATGGCATCAAGGCGTGGCGTGAGCGTGCCGACAAACTGGAGGGCGCTCTTGTCCGAATTCTGGCATCGACGCGCAGCGCGATTGATGGCCGGAATCAGCTGGACGAGTTGTTCCCGAACCGCTGGATCAATATAACGAAGCGGGTCGATGGCGTCGAGACGACTTACGAAGGCGACTGGCTTAAATCCGTTCGCCGTGAGTTAGACCTCGCCACCGACATTCTTCGTGAGCGCGCTCCTCCCCGCTTTGGGCATCTCGCCGCTGTGGGGCCGGAACCGGGAGGTGATGCCCCCACCATCGCCGCTGCGAACGAAGAGCCCAACACATGGACCCCCACCCGCACAGACGCAGAGATCACCGTTGCCGATCTTGAGCGTCTGGAGACGAAAGCAACTGCGGCAGAGCGCGACCAACTCCTCACCGCGTTCGAGGACGACCACATCGTGGAGCGTGGTCCGCTGATCGACGCGCAGACGTGCGATGGGACGAGCCCTGTTGTGGAGCCCGAGCTTCCCGAGGGCTGGGAGCGCCGCCGCGCCATCAGCAAGCTGCCGGACGCGCCGGAAATCCCCGAGGGGTTCATGAAGTGGGAGGGCGGGGGGTGCCCTGTTGATCCGGATACCATGGTTGCCATTTTCTGGCAGTGGGAAAACGGCGACATTTGTGGGCCGGAAGAACGGCGGGCAGGGGATGTAAACTGGACTGGGGTACTGATCGATCTCGTATACAAGCAGACCGCCCCGACCATCGCCTACCGCATCCTCTCCCAAGCGGTTGAAACCGACCAGCCGGAAGTCCCCGAGGTCGAGGAAGCGCTGCCGGGCGATGAGGCGGACGCGGAATCCGACGACTACGAAATCGTCATGGGCGAACCATGGCCAGAAGCTTCGTCTCAGTCCGCAAAGGCTGAGCCCTTTACCCTCCTCGGTGGGGTCGAAGAAAACCGGGACCAATCCTCCGTCCTCAACGACCCCGAGCTAATCGCCGCTGTTGATCGCGCCAACGCCAGCATAGCGCAGGACGAGCCCAAGCCCTACGTCGGCTGCATCGATGAAGAGCTGGAACGCGACTACGACGCTGCGAAGGCCCGCACCACCATCAAGCATGAAGACGCCAAGAAGCCGTTCTTCGCATTCCTCGGCGCGAAGCCGAAGCATGAGACGGAGGACGCGTGATGCGCAGCAAGCGGCCTTGGAAAAAGTACGCCCGCATCGAACGCGTTGAGCGCAATGACGGCGATGTGGAGTTTCGCTCGTTCTGCACCGAGAAGCCAGATTCAGGAAGGTTTGCCACGCGCGAAGAGGATGAACGCTATCGGGGTCAGGTTGTCTGGAAGCGCGGCGTCTTTCAGTCGCTCACCGAAGCAGAGGCTGACCTCGACGCATGGTGGGCTGAGTATTGGCCTAAGCAGGTCAAATCTCGGAGGGACGCCTGATGGAAAACCTCAACATCGCGCTTGGCATCATCGCCATCACTGGCTGCGTCTACTGGTATCGCTGGGACCAGCGCAAGGGGAGGGGCAAGCGATGAGCCAGACCGTTCGCAGCCTCTTCATCATCGCCACCATTGGCGCGGCTGGCGTGATCCTGATCGCGGCAACCTTTCCAGCGGCCATTGGTCCGACGCTCATCGTCGTCGGCTTTGCTGTTGGCATCGTGTGCATTGCGGCCGCCTGCATCCAGGGCTTCCTGCTCTACAATCGTTTGACCGGAACGTTCACCCGCCTTCGTGAGCATCTGCAGAGCACGGGGGACATGACATGATCCGCACTGAGGTCATCGGGGACGCAACGCTGTATCTGGGCGACTGCCGAGAAATCCTGCCGACGCTGGGCAAGGTCGATGCGGTGGTGACGGACCCGCCTTATGGGATTGGCCTGAACACCGATAATAGCCGTTTCTCTGGCGGGGTCACAGTCAGACTATCGAAACGCGGCGGCGGTGTCGGAACAGCCAACGGGGCCTGCATCTTTGGCGATAATGAGCCGTTCGACCCATCTTTCATGTTGGACCTTGCCGCCGACAAGATCATCTGGGGCTGGAACAACTACGCCAACAAGCTTCCGAATGGCGCTTGCCTTGTTTGGCTCAAGCGAAATGACGAGGCGTTCGGTTCGTTCCTGAGCGATGCCGAGGTTGCGTGGTTTAGCCGTGGGCATGGCGTTTACTGCCAGCGCGATTTCAGCCTGATGGCGGAAACCAAGTGGCGCGCACATCCGACCCAGAAGCCCGTTGGCATCATGGAATGGTGCATTGGGTTTTTGCCGAAAGCCGAAACCATCCTCGACCCTTTCATGGGGTCTGGCACCACAGGCGTTGCCGCTCTCAAGCTCGGCCGCAAGTTCATCGGCATCGAGATCGAGCCCAAGTACTTCGACATAGCCTGCCGCCGTGTGGAGGAAGCGTGGAAGCAGCCCCGCCTCTTCGCAGAGCCCGCTCCCAAGCCCCAACAGCTTTCCCTGATAGACGGAGACGCCGCATGACGCTCCAACAGATCGTCGCCAGTGTCGCCGCCGTCGTTGTCGTCTGCCTCACCGGCTGGCTGTGCTGGGGCGTCCTTCGCAAGAACGAAGGCAAAGACCCGGAGAGCGGGGAATGATCCGCCGCCTCATCATCTTCACCGCCCTGATGATCGCTGTTGGCGTCATCGCGGCGATCCTGACGAACCCGGTGCTGTTGCTCTACGCGCTTGTCCTCGGCGCTCTCGCCCTGCTGATCGACTTCCTCTGGCACTGCGCCGGGAATCTCGCGCGGGGAAGGCTGGAGGAACGGCAATGATCGACACCCTGCTTGCCTATCCCGATCTCGCCATGGCCACCTGCGTCGCGCTCCTTATCGCCGTGTGCCTGTTGCTGCCGCTTTTCAAAACTCGGAGACGATAATGACACAGGGGACGGAACTGAAAGAGCGTCAGCCGCTCTCCAACCGCCAGCGCAAAATCCTGGCCAAGCGCATCCGGGCCGAGCAGGCATCCGCGCCGAAACAGGAGCGGCCGGCGCCGGAGGTCTACGAGCCCGCCGTCGCCAAGCACGCAGACGACCGGGTCATTCCGGGCCTCACGGGCAAGGGCGCCATCCAGCGTCTCGACACCCTCGGCAAGCTCTGGGAATCCGGCAAGATCACGCCAGCACAGTATAGCGCAGGCCGGGACTATCTGGCCATCGTGGAGCACTATTTCGCGACCGCATCGGGGCTCGCCAAGCTCTCGGAGGAAGCGGGCCGTGTCGGCGGGGCAGGCGACCCCATTGCGCGCTATCTCAAAGCCCGACCGGCGCGCGTGGAGCGCGATGGACGCATCACCGGTTACATCCCCACCCAGCGCCCCCGCAATCCCTCCAGCTACCGCCCCGGAAGCGATGGATGGACCGCCATGAAGTTGGACGCCATGTCGGAGTTCTCGCGCATGGCAAGGCTGGTGGACCGCCTCCCGCGTGATCCGCGTACGGCGCTGGCTGTGCTGGTCATCGACCACAACCGTCCCGACACCCCCGCCCTGAGCATCGCCGCTGCCGTGCGCCGCATGTACGGCTACCGGGATGGCCGCGTGCTCCACAAGATCATCCGCTCCCTGTGTGTCGCTCTGGACGAAATCGACGGGGAATTGATGTGTCGCGGGCGAATGGCAGCTTGACACCACATTCGAATAGGAGACATTTGCCTCAATCCCAGCAATTCGCTTTGAGGCGGTCCGGTGCGCAAGCTCCGGGCTACGGGGCTGTCATGGCAAACGCTAAACTGACGCCGGAGACGGTGCGGAAAATCCGCGCCGAGGCCAAGCATTGGCCCCAACGCGTCCTGATGAAACGCTACAATCTGGCCCGGCAGACGATCCACGAGATCATCACGCGCCAGTCGTGGGCGAACGTGGCCTAGGCCATGGAAGCGTTCTGGTCGGTAACGGCCTTCCTCGTCATTGTCGGCATCGCGATCTTCGGCCTGATCGGCCAGCGCCCGGTCAACAAGATCGTGGCGTACCTGGCGCTCAATCCCGAGGCGATGACAAAGATCACCCGGGCGATTGAAGACGAGTTTCAGGATCACGACTTCGAGGACAAGCCTGACGAGGCGATTGAAGACGAGATTGACGAGCGCACGAAGCACGTTGTCGGGCGCATGTTCTCGGAAATCTGGCGCGGCCAACCATTTGAGGTTACAAAGAAAACGGCGTTCGACCCGTCCGTTGAATGGCCCAAGGTCAAGACCATCGTTCGAGACAGTTTCGTCCTGATCCGGGTGAAGCTGGGGCACTCCCTGATGGGCAAGCACGCCGTCATGAAGCCAGCGAGCGTCCGCATCAAACGCCACGGCGTCATCAAGCTCGACACCCGCCGCCCCATTTCAGAAGCCTTTGCAGAGCCCTACACGCCGCCCGCCAAGGTTGCGACCGCCAAGGCCGCCCCACCCGCAAATCCCTCTCCACCCCCAGCCAAAGCCCCGGAAAAGCCGGTGTCCGAGAAGGTCAGGCGGCAGTTGAAATAGCAAAAGCCCCCACCGGTTAAGGCAGGGGCTCTCGCTCAGTCTTCGCTAGGTGGACTCGGCGGGTATCGCGTCAGGTAATCTGCGATCTTTCTCGAAAGTTCGCCCGCCGCTTCGCCCAGTTCCGTGAACCTTTCAAGGATGTCTTGTTCGGTCATGGCGGCCTCCTAGGCTGTTTTCTTCCAGCGGAGTTCCGCCAGTTGGCGGGCTGGATTCGTGATCGGCGGCTGTTCCCGGTGATCCTTGAGGGATCGCGAGAAGCCAAACGAAGCGAAAACGTTCGTCAGGCTGATGAAGAAGCAGGCCGGCCAGATCGTCCAATCCGGCGCCAGTTTGTATTCGGCGTTGAGGTGTTCGAGCCCGATGTGGTTCAGGTTCGCCTCGATGACGCCGAAGCCGAGGGCAAGGACGCCCGCGACGATTGCGGTAAAGGTATTCCGCGTCTCCCACGCTTCCTGCACGCGCTCCACAGCGCGGGACAGGAGGAACACGATAACGGCCATGGCGACCGTCAGGAGCGTTCCAGGGAGCCATCCCTTGGCCCAGAAGCCGAGGGTAGCGGTGACAACGGAGAGCCCGACGAAAGCAAGGCAGGCTTGCTGTTCAAAGGGCCTCTCGGCTGTGTATTTAGCCATTTTAGTCTCCATTAGATGAAGGTTTTGGGGTCAAGGCCAAAACCGGATGTCAAACAGCGAAGTGGAGTTAAATTGCCACCGGCTTGCCACCTAAGCAAGCCACCATATTGCCACCACGATTCACAATTGCGTGATTGCCACCATATTGCCACCACGTCGAGAGGGTGTTAACGTCTTCCAAACTGGCTGGAGGATGGCATGGCAAAGGCGAAAAGCAGGGCGGGTGACCGGCACGCAGGGACCGCGAAGACGATCCGCTTCACTGATGACGAACTGAAGATTCTGGAAGCGATCAAGGCAAAGGCTGGCGGCGCTTATGCCGAGGCCATCGCTGCCGCTGGGCGGGCCTACCTAGGGCAGAACGACATTTCGCAGGCTGACGTGCTCCGCTGGATCAAGGAGCACTCGAAGTGAAGCAGATAAAACCATTTTGTTCTGTACGTGGGTGTGAGCGGAGGGTCCGTAAGAGTAATCTTTGCGCAAATCATTTGCTGCGCGCAGAGCGCGGTCTGCCGATGGACACGGTATTCCGAACCGCTAACTACGAGATGCAGAGGTGGATTGAGGATCATGTCGGTCACTCAGGGACCGATTGTCTTATCTGGCCCTATGCAGTGCGCAAAACAGGTACTGCAATTGGTCGCGGCAGTCTTGCCTTTCGCGGGAAGCAAACTGACCCAGCTAGGGCAATGTGCTTGCTTGCGCATGGTGAGCCGCCCCAGCCAGATTTAGAGGCGAGCCATACATGCGAGCGCGGGCACCTTGGATGCGTGAACCCGCAACACTTGCTCTGGGAAACGCATCAGGAAAATCAAAACAGAAGGGCAGGCAAACCACTCCGTCGCGATTTGCGCGGGGGTGCGGCTGCCTGACCTTGTTCGGGGTGTCGTATGGCTATTGGCCGCCTCAGCTTCAACAATTCCCGCCGTGGCAAGCAACCCCGCGCAAATATACTGCTCCGCTGGAAGCGCATGATCAACCGCAAGCGCGTGGCATGGCATCGTGGCCACCTTGCCGATACGCTCGCATTGGCCCAGCGCCAGATCATCCGCTTCGAGGCAGTCGCTGCCAAGCTGGACGTGCCGATTGATCCTGTCCCGCCGCTGCCGGTGATCCCCACGCTCCCCGGCCGCGAATGGGTAGAGTTCAAGCAGGCCATGGGAGATTTGCGGGAGCCCGTGAAGCCCGCGCCATCAGAGCCGGTGACAGCGTGAGCAATTTCGGAATGACCCCTGACGAGCATCTGGATATTGTGAAGAGGGCCCTTTCGGAACGCCTTGATGAAGTAGGCCGACACTGGGCATTCGTTGTGGTTGCCGAGATGCCAAATGGCGACAAGCGCGTGCTGACCCAATCTCGGTTGAGGGCTCCGGGGAAGGGCGCGGAGATGCTTGCGGCCATTCACGAAGCGTTGGGCAAAATCCCTGCCGAACACAAGCCTTCCTAGCCAATCAACTAGAACATGACCGACTCCCAGACCATCCTCGCCCTGACGGTCGCCTGCGCTGTTCTCGGCCTGCTCCTGATGCGCGCCAGCTTCATCGCAGCCGTTCGTGGCGCAAGGCTCAAGCGCATGCTCCGCGAGCTGGAATAGCCGACACAAGTTCAAACGCGCCGCAGACCGCTCTGACGGACGGGCGCTCACCCATTCGAGGCGTAAGTGGCAATAGGCTCGGTCATCGGATCGATGGTGCGGGCGCCGATGGGCGGCGTGATGGGCGGTCCCGGTGGCCCTGCAATCAGCACTGTCGTGGAACTGGCCGACGACGACAGCACCACATTCCTGATGGACGACGACGGCACAACCTATCTCACGGACGACACATGACAACGGCAACGCTGGCGGCAAACACTGCAGGAAAAACCGCTGCGGCGACGAACGCTGCGGCGACAATCCGCGCAGTGCAGAGCGGGGTGTCGAAAAAGATCGACATGCCGGCGGCTGTTGTAGCGGGCCTGTCTGCCGCTGATGCCCGCAACTTTGCCGCCCAGCTCGGGCTTTGGCATGTCATCGGCGCGTCCGGCGTTGCGTCTCCTGTCACAGGCACAGCCTCAGAAACATCGCTTGCCGGTATCACCATTCCTGCCAATGCCATGGGCGCAAACGGCATCCTGCGCATCACGGCCCTGTTCAGCTACACCAACAGCGGCAACAACAAGACGCTGCGCTTTCGCTTCGGCAATGGCCTGAGCGGGACCATCTTCGTCAGCAGCATCAACACGACCACAGCCTCTTATCGGCTCAACAGCACCATTCAGAATCGCAACAGCGCCAGCAGCCAGATTGGCGGCATGCTGAACGGCACCATTGGCGGGTCCACCTCAGCCGTCGTCACCGGCACAATCGACACCACGGCTTCCCAGACCCTCAGCATTTCTGGCCAGCTCGCCAACACAGGCGAGACCATCACGCTGGAAAGCTACATCGTTGAGCTGCTTTACGCAGCCTAACCCCCAATCTCCCGCAAACCGCGGGCAACATGAGCGAGGCCGAGGATGGCGAACAACGCAACAGCCACGCTGGATGCCAATGATGAGGTCTGCGGCCCGATTAGTGTCGTCAACGACCAGCGGCTGAGCTTCCATATTGTCATCTCGGGTACAATCACCGTCTCGCTGCAGCGCCGCATCAATGGGGCCACCTTCGTCACGGTGAGGCTTCCAGACGGCGTGACGGCGGCAAGCTGGACAGCCAGCGCCTCCTTCGTGGTGGATGCGCCCGGCGACTACCAGCTGATCGCGTCTGGAACCGCTGGTGGTTCCGCCGTCTGCAACATGCTCGTTCATAGGTAGTCCAATGCGCAAGAATAACCGGGTCATGCGGGATCTGGCCCGTAATCTCACCGCGACGGCCTCTGAACTGAACGCGTCCGTCAGCCAGACCAGCGGCCAGACGCCCAGCGATGCGGAAGTCAACGTTCTAGATGGCGCTATTGCCTCGGTGAGCTTCGCGGTTGCCGCAGGCACCACGAACGTCTGTGTGTTCACTGGCACGATCAAGGATGCAGACGGGGCGACCATCGCGGCGGTAAAGGCCCTGCGGGTCTATCTATCCACGTCAGCGGCCGGCGCGGGTGTATCGGCCACCAGCTATTCAACGGGCGCCACGGTGACGACGGGGACTACTCTCGTGACCGTGTCAGCCAACAAGGTTTTCGACGTGCTAACCAACGCCTCTGGCGTCTTTGCTGTTTCGATCACGGCCAGCGGCAAGCCGGCTACAGAATACTGCTGCGCTGTCGCCCCGATTACGGGAACGGTCAGCGTCTCGGCGGCGTCCGCCGCACTTTGGGGCGCCTAATCCATGGCCTATGTCCGCCCCATCATCCGCGTCAGGGAGAACTCGCGCCGCATTGTGCGCGGGGGCCTCTGGGATGCAGAACTGGGGCGGACAGTCATCCAGGCGACGGCGGACGAGGCGTTCAAGGTCAATGTGGACTTCACGGACATACTCGACAGCGCGACCATCACCGCTGCTGTCGAAGCCGATAGCGCCACGGTGACGGCAGCCGTAGTTTCGGGTGTTGTGACGCTGACCTGTTCAGCCATCGGGAGCGCCTCGGACGTGGATCTGACCGTCACCTTCTCGGACGGCAGGATACAGCAGGAGTTCCTGCGCCTGCGTGACCCCTTCATCGGCGTGAGGGACGATTACGGGGCCGTCACCGTATGACCGACTTCGCCAAGGAACTTGAAGGCAAGGCCTACCAGCTCTGCAACGGGCTGATGGAACTGGACGAGTTCAAAAGCTGGTTTGCCTTGGCGAAAGCCGGCCAAACCCCAACGGAAGCCCCCGCGCCGGCCAAGCCCGCCCGCAAGGACGGCGAGTTCTCAGACTATTACGGCACACCCTACGAGCCCATGGACGCCAGCATGGAAGCCCACCATCGCAAGCTAATGGGCGGAGGCGATCAATAGTCTGCTGACGTCAGCCCGGGTTCAAGCTACATTCCCCGCCAAAGCACAGGGGGATCACATGCGCCTCAAGTTCGGCCTCATCGCCATTCTCGCCCTCGCAGCCTGTGAATCCAACGGAAAGCCCAGCAAGGGCATGTCTGTTTCGCCGCAAGATCGCTTCATGGAAGCCTTCGGCAAAGGCCCGCAGCCAACCCAGATCACCCCGGCGCCCATGACGGCTACACCCATTCCCGGCCCAACCCGCCAAGCCACATGGACAGGACAAGGCCAGCAGGTCCAGACCGTAACCGGCCAGATCGCATGGCAATGCCAGTACAACTACGCAGGCCAGACCTTCTACCTGCTCATGGACGGCTATTGCCCCGCTTACACGCAGGTCCGCTAGCCAGACGCGCCAAACCCCGAAGGCAGAACATTGCCCGCGCGCGCCGATAACGCGCCGCCAAAGGGCATGACTGAATCGCGCCAACCCCGCGAAGTGCCGCCAACACGGCCACGCATAAGCATGAACTGCATCAAATGACCGATGAAGCAGGTAGCGAGCCCGCCCAACACGGTCGGCCAACAATCTTCACGCCAGAACTGGCGGCAGCCATCACAACACGCCTGATGGCAGGCGAAAGCCTTCGCAGCATTTGCCGGGATGAGGCAATGCCCGCGCGCTCAACTGTTCATCTCTGGATCGCAACAAACAATAGTTTTTCGGACCAGTACGCACGGGCATGTGAAATCCGCGCTGAAGAGCTGTTCGATGAGATGTTCGACATCGCGGACAATGCGCAGAACGACTGGATGGCCAGACACGGCGAGGACGACGCTGGCTGGCAGGTGAATGGTGACAACATCCAGCGCGCACGCCTTCGCGTTGACACGCGCAAATGGGCGCTCGCCCGAATGAACTCGAAGAAGTTCGGTGACAAGGTCACACAAGAGGTAGTCGGTAAGGATGGCGGCCCTATCGCGACCACGTCAATCGACGCCAAAAAGCTCAGCAAAGCGCAACTCGAAGCGCTCGCCACAATCCGCCTACCAGCCGACCGCAGCTGACGTTCTTGCTGCCCGCCAGCATCTGGCGCGGGAAGATGTGAAGTGGTTCGCCCGGATGGTGGACATTCCCACGGTCCCGGTTTCTGGCGCGGTGGAGGAAGACAGGTTCGAGACGCTGGCGATCGATGCCCTGGCGTCGCATCACGACATCCTGCTGGAGAGGCTGCAGGATCTGGCGGACGGCAAGATACGGAACCTGATGGTTCTGATGCCGCCGGGCTCGGCTAAATCGACTTACGTGGATGTGGTTTTCGTCCCGTGGTTCATGGCGCGGCAAGAACGTCGCAACGTCATCCTGACGAGCTATGGCTCAGACCTTGCGAGGAAGCAGGGCAGGCGAGCCCGCCAGCTGGTCCGGTCCAAAAGCTTTGGCCACCTGTTTCCGGGCGTGACAGTTTCGCAGGATTCGAGCGCGGCCGATGAGTGGAGCCTGACTAACGGCTCGGAATACATGGCGGGCGGTATCCTGTCAGGCGTGACCGGCAACCGCGCTGACCTGCTGGTTGTGGACGATCCGGTCAAAGGCCGCGAGGAAGCCGAAAGCGAGACGATCCGCAAGAAGACGCGGGATGCCTACATTGATGACCTGCAGACCCGCCTGAAGCCGGGCGGTCGCACGGTGATCATCCAGACCCGTTGGCACGCCGACGACTTGGCCGGCGGCATTCTGCCTGAGAACTGGTCGGGCGAAAGCGGGATGATCCACTGTCGCGATGGGCAGGATTGGTACGTGCTGGCAATCCCAGCAAAGGCAACAAAACGGAATGATCCGCTCGGGCGTCAGGTTGGCGAATATCTCTGGCCGGAGTGGTTCGGGCCTGATCACTGGGCAAAGTTCGAGGCGAATGCGCGGACATGGTCGAGCCTGTTTCAGCAGGTTCCCTCGCCCGAGGAAGGCACCTTCTTCCAGCGTGGCTGGTTCAAGCGCCATGCCCGCAAGCCCGAGGTCATGAACGTCTACATTACCAGCGACTACGCGGTGACGGAAGGCGATGGCGACTACACGGAGCACGGCGTCTGGGGGTTGGACCCCGACAACCGGCTTTTCATGCTGGACTGGTGGCACGGACAGACGACATCGGACGTGTGGATTGAGCGCCTATTGGACCTGATCGAGCGCTGGAAGCCGCTGTGCTGCTTCGGTGAAAAAGGCGTGATCGAGAAATCGGTTCGTCCGCAGCTTGATCGCCGGATGATGGAACGCAGGATTTACGCGCGGATGGAATGGCTTCCCAGCATTGCGGACAAGCCGACCCGCGCGCGCGGGTTCCAGAGCCGGGCGGCGATGGGACTGGTGAGCCTGCCTGAGACGGAAGACGGAGAACGCGTGCTGTCGCAACTGCTGACATTCCCCGCAGGCAAGCATGACGATGCCGTCGATTGCTGTTCGCTGATGGGCGCTGCGATCGACCAGGCGCACAGCGGGATTGCGATGCCAGCGAATGAGCGTGCATTGGCCCGTAGTGGATACAGTGCCCCGAATGACAACAGGGGCGCTTCATGGAGGACGTGAAGCAGCCTGCCGAAGAGTTCAAAGGCAAGGGCATTGAGGCCTACAAGCGCATGTTCTCGCGCGCTGAGGAGGCTTGCACCGAGGCCCGCAAGCTGGCGCATCGCGACCGCGACTGGCACGACAATTTCGATGACAGCCAGTGGAGCGACGAAGAGAAGAAGATCCTGCTGGAGCGCCGGCAGCCGATTGTCACGTCGAACCGGATCAAGCGGAAGATCGGGTTCCTGTGCGGGCTGGAGCAGAAGCAGCGCACGGACCCGCGCGCATCCCCGCGCAACCCAAACGATGAGAAGACGGCCGAAATCGTCACTGACGTGCTGGACTTCATCGAGCAGGAAACGCGTTTCGACAACATCGCCAGCCAGAGCTTTCGCGATCTCAATATCGAGGGCATCGAAGCTGTTGAGGTGATTGTCGAGAATGGCGACAAGGTGGTGATCAACCACCTGATGTATGACGGCTTCTTCTACGATCCGCGCTCGAAGAAGCGGGATTTCTCGGATGCGCGTTATCTCGGCTATCAGGACTGGTTTGACGAGGACGAGGCGTTCGACCTGTTCCGCCAGAAGGTCGAGGATCCGAAAGAGCAGGAGAAGCTGGACGCTGAGCTGAAGTCCAAGCTGCAAAGCTCCTACGAGGAAGGCGCGCAGGATGAGGGATACGAGGACAAGCCCTATGACATGTGGGGCGATGAAGACCGCAACCGCATCCGCATCGCCTGCATGTACTATCGTGGTGAAGGTGGCGTCTGGAACTACGTGTACTTCACAGGCGGCGGCATCCTGAAGGAAGGGGTGAGCCCGTACCTGGACGATAATGGCAAGCCGGATTGCGCCATCATCGCAGCCTCGGCCTACATGACGCGGAAGAACGAGCGTTACGGCTCGGTGCGGGACATGATCAGCCCGCAGTCGGAGATGAACTTCCGCCGCTCGCAAGCCCTGTTCCTGATCAAGCAGCGCCGGACATGGGCGAGGGCAAAGGGCATCCTGCCGGCCAACACGTCGGAAATCCTCGCCTCGGCTGATGCGCTGCTGATCGCTCAAGGCGTGCTGGGGCAGGACTGGGGTTTCATCGAGAGCGCGCAGGAAGTCGCGCAGAACTTTGAGCTGCTTCAGGAAGCCAAAGGCGAAATCGACGTGCAGGGGCCGAACGCAGGCCTTCAGGGCAGGGGAACCGAGAACCAGTCCGGCCGCGCGATCATTGCGCAGCAGGAATCGGGGCTGGCGGAAGAGAACGACCTCTTCGACACGCACAACGATTTCAAGCTGCGCATCTACCGGGCCATGTGGTTCCGGGCGAAGCAGTTCTGGACCGAGCCGAAATACATTCGCATCACGGACAAGCCCGATGCGTTCCGGTTCATCCACCTGAACCAGCAGCAGCCTGTTATGGACCCGATGACGGGTCAGCCGCAGATGGGGCCGGATGGCCAGCCGGTCATGCAGATGGTTCCCGGCACCGAGCTTGCGAAGATGGATGCAGACATCACGCTCCACGCCGCGCCGGAATCGCTGACGCTGCAGCACGAAGAGTTCAACCAGCTGGCGGACATGGCGAAGTCTGGCGTTCCGATCCCGCCTGACGTGCTTCTGGAAGCCTCGCAGATCAGGGGCAAGGAAAAGCTGGCGGCGCGCATCAAGGAAGAGGGCGGGGCGCAGGCCAAGCTCGCGCAGGCCGCGCAGCAGATCGAGCAGCTGCAAAAGACGCTGGAGCAAATGCAGGCTCAGCTTCAGAAAGCGCAGCAGATGCCGACGCCCAAACCACTTACGCCCGTGGATATGGCCAAGGTGGAGCAGATCGGCGCCCAGACGCAGCACACGCGGATGCAGACCGCAGCACTGGCGCGCGAGACGATGACGCCGGAGCAGCCGACGCCGCCGAACCCGCTGGATGCGGCCAAGTTCGACCTCACCATGGCGCAGGGCGACGAGACGCGGGCGAGGACGGCGCAGATCATCGACCAGATCAACAACCCGCCGCCACCGCCTCCACAAGCAAAGCCGAACGGATCGCGCTGAGCGCGCACCACATCGCAACAGAACATCACGGCTCGCCCTCACAGGCGGGCCGTTTTCGTAGGCCGCCGCCGGGCTCAATCGGGCGCACGACCGCCGCCGGGTCTTCATCGGGCGTTTGGAGCCGACAACGTGAAAGAAGGACAGACCGACTTCCTGGATGAGTTCGACGCTCAGGACGATGCTTCACCGCAGACGCCAGAGCCTCGCAGCGAGCCGTCGAAAGACGTGAACCGCGACGAGCAAGGCCGCTTCGCCCCCAAGGCAGAGCAGCCGGCCGAACAAGTCCAACAGGGCGTTAAACCCGAGGCAGCGCAAGCTGCACCGGAGCCGGAGCCGCCAGCCGAGCAAGAAGGGTCACACGTCCCGGTTTCTGCGTTGAAGGCAGAGCGGGCGAAGCGACAGGCGCTTGAGGCCGAACTGGCCAAGTTCAAGCAGCCCAGCGCCCAGCCGCAAGTTCAACCGCAATCTCAAACGCCCCCGAAGAGCCCGGAGTTTCAGCCTCCGCCGGTCGATTGGGAGCAAGACCCGCAATTCTACGTCCAAGCCCAGATCCACTCGATCAAGATGGAGCAGTCGAAGTTCTTCGCTGTCCAGCAATCGAGCGAGCAGGAAGTGGCCGAGGCGTGGAACGAGTTTGACGCGGCCTGCAACACAGACCCCGCGCTTTCAGCGTACTCCGAGACCCTGATCAATCACCCGCATCCCATGGGTGAAATCGTCAAGTGGCACAGGAAGCAGCAACAGCTTCGCCAGCTTGATGAGGCAGGCGGCCTCGACAAGTACCGTGAGCGCATCATCGCGGAATATCTCGCGTCCCAGCAGGGACAACAGCCCGCGCCTGTGATGGCAGGACAACCCCAGCGTCAGACGCAACCGAAGCCTGCTGTTCCGCCGTCACTGGCGAATGGCGGGGTCGGCGCGGCAGCTCCTGAACCGACCAGCGATGAACTGGATCTCGATGGCTTTTTCGCGGAGGCGCGCAAACCCCGAAAACGCTAGGAGAATTAAATGGCGTACACAGCGACCGCCACTGAGAATACCCTCAAGAAGTGGGAAACCAACTACTTCAAGGAGTTCGTCCGCGAGTCCGGCTTCATGCCGTACATGGGCACCGGCTCCACCAATCCCTTCGTCGTCAAGAAGCAGCTGATCGAGGGCGGGCAGGTCATCTCGATCCCGCTCGTCTATGCGCTGACCGGCGACGGCAAGGGCACTGACACGCTGGTTGGTCAGGAAGAAAGCCTCGTCAACCGTGGCTACGACCTGAAGCCCTACTGGCATCGCCATGCCGTGGCGATGAAGAAGTCCGAGAAGCAGAACTCCACCATCGACCTCGCCAACGCGGCGCGCGACATGCTGAAGGTCTGGGACATGGACACGATGCGCGATGACATCATCAACGCGCTGTCGTCCGTGGTCGAAAGCTCGGGCGCCTACAACGAACTGCAGGGCCACGCCAAGGAAGTCCCGTTCTCCGAGGCCACGACCGCGCAGAAGAACACGTGGGCCGCAGCCAACCAGACGCGCATCGTCCCGGGCGCCACGCTGAACAACTACAGCGCGACCTACGCGACGATGGCCAACACGCTGGATACGACCAACGACACGCTGACGGTCGAGAAAATCCAGCTGATGAAGCGTCTCGCCAAGAAGCGCGACAAGACCACGGGGCAGGCATCGGTTCGCCCGATCCGTACCGGCGAGCAGGGCCGCGAGTTCTTCGTGTGCTTCGCCCACCGCTACGCCTTCCGCGATCTCGCGTCGGACATGGAAACCATCAACCTCGATGGCCGGCCGCGCAACGTGGACGACAACCCGATCTTCCAGGATGGCGACCTTCTGGTGGACGGCGTGGTCATCCGCGAAATCCCGGAAATCCCGGACTACGGAACGAACGGCTCGTCTGTCACGGTTGTGCCGACCTACTTCTGCGGCGCTCAGGCTCTGGGCATTGCTTGGGGTCAGATGCCGCGCGTCACCCGCCGCAAGGAAGACGACTACGAGTTCATCGACGGCGTTGGCACGGAGTCGCTCTACTCGGTGGAGAAGCTTCGTTACATCCCGCCGGGCGGTGCGTCGGCCGTGGACTACGGCATGATCACCGGCCTCTTCGCCACAGCCGCCGACTAATCAGGAGCAAACTCACATGGCTGCTACTCAAGCGACTGAAATGTCGGTCCCGTGCATTCACTACCTGCGCCGGGACATTGGCGAGGCGGATGAAGGCGGCGGCGCTCTCACCGTTGGCGTTCTGCCGGCTCGCGCCATCGTCGTCACCGCCGGCGTCATCGTCTCGACGGCCTTCAACGGCACGTCTCCGATCGTCCAGATCGGTACGTCAGGCGATGCTGACGGCTTTGCCACCAACCTTGCGTTGGGAACGATTGGCAACATCGTCTGGGACGAACTGGCGACGTCGAACGACCTCTATTCGACGTCTGAAGTCACCGTCACGACGACTGTCACCGCGACTGGCAACGACAGCACGGCGGGCTACGGCTCTGTCTATGTTGGGTTCATCCCGTACAACGGTGTTGGCCGCGCGTCGTAAGGACTGAGGATGGCGGGGGCTTTCGGGCTCCCGCCATTTCTTCTGAAGGAGACGAGATTGAAACAGATCGAGACCCCGCAGGCCTTCGTTTACATGGCCAAGGTTCCAGCGGTGAAGAAGGTCAAGGGCATTGTCTTCCGGCATGGTGTTCCGGTGTCGGTGCATGACCCCAAGGTGATCCGCTTGCTGGCGCGTCTTCCGTACATGAAGCCGGGTGCGAACGCGGAAAAGCCCGCTGCAAAGCCTGCCAAAGCCAAGGCGTCCGGTCCGTTGGACATTCCCGCCGACTGGAACAAGCAGCATCACAAGCGCCGCAAGGTATGGGCAGGCGCTATCACGGGCGCTGTCGTGACCGAGCTTGGCGAGGCCGACCGCATCATTGCGGAGCACCTGGGCAAGACCCGGGCTCCGGCCGCTGACGCACAACCGCAGGCCGAGGTCTAACCCGTGGCTGACGCGACGCTTGCTCAGGTTCGCAACCGCACGCTGGAAAAGCTGTTCGTCCTGATCGCGGGCGAGACGGCGGACGCGGAAGATACCGAGATCGTCGAGCGGGTCATTGTCGCGGTCAATGAAGACCTGCGCGAGAACGAGATTTGCTACTGGTCGGATTCGGCAACCCCGCAACAGCTGGTTGAGCATCTGGCGGCGCTTTATGCGTGCTATCTCGCCAACGATTTCATGGATGCGCAGGAAGCGGCGGCATTCAAGCAGGACAACGAAGCCAAGGCGATGTTCAAGATCCGCGAGCTGACTGCCGGCGGCCGTCGTGTGGCGACCCCGAGCAAGGGCACGTATTTCTGATGCGTTCGCCCATGGCCATGTCGGCAGCGTCCGCGCTTGTGTTCGGACTGGCCGAGAAACGCTGCTTCAACCTCTACCAGGAACCGAACCCGAACGATCCCAGCCGGCCTTTTGTGCTTATGGAATCGCCGGGCTCTCTGAAGCGCAACACGTTCGCGGCGGCGATCCGGGGCATGTGGCAGGCCGATGGTCACGCCAGCGGCAGGGTAATGCTTGGGCAAGGTACAACGCTCTCGACGTTCAACCCGGGGGACAACACGGTCAGCAGTCTGACGGGCTCAATTTCCGGCACGGATCGCGGTGATTGCGCTTTCACTGAAACGCAGGCGATGTTCCTGTTCGACGGCCAACCCTATGTGTCGGATGGCACGTATATCCGCCGGGCAAGCGACGGGGTCACGGTAGACCCGAACCTTGTGATCGGCTCGACGCCAGCCAATGTGGCGACAGGCGCGTTCAGCTATTCGATCAACGGGACGGTCTACGACAAGACGGCTGTGGTCGCAGGCACGGCGCCCGGGAACGATGTCGTTCCGTTGGGGCTTTATGGCGCAGTGGCGCTTGATATTGATGCGGCTGGGACGATCACGGCGGTCGAAGCGCCGGGCAACGCGACGGGCTATGCAAGTGCGGCGTTGGCAGCGGCGGCCTTGCCTACTGTCCTGACGACACGTGTTCGCATTGGCTATGTTACTGCCACCAAATCGGATGGCGCGTTCACATTTGGAACGACGGCCCTCAACGCGGCCAATACGACGGTTGCGTACACGGACAGCGCGGTCAACACGGGGTTTACCGACCTGTTGGTCGATCATGACCAGACGGGTTTTACCAGCGTTGCCGCGCTCGGGCAGCGGTTTCTCCTGACCTACGGCTCGCGGTTCTGCTTTACTGACGTGCTGGACGGCTTCTCCACAAACGCACTGAATTACTACACGGCTGAAAGCTCTCCCGATGCGCTGATCGCAGGTCGCGTGGTCAGCAATGTCTACTACCTCGGCGGCACACGGACCATTGAGCCGTGGGTTCAGTCTGGCGATAGCGATGACCCGTTCGCAGTGCAGGAAGGGGTTATCCAGCAGGTCGGCATGGCTTGCCGGGATGGGATCGTAAAGGCGGACAACGCGCTTCTGTTTGTGGACGAGGCGTTCAACGTCCGCCGGCTTGGTTCCGGCGCGTCGGCTATTGTCTCCGAACCGTGGGTTGCTGACCTTTTGGCTGGCGCAGGCTCAGCGGATATCGTCGGAATCACCTATCAGGATCGAGGCCACATCTTCTGCGGTTGGCGAACGTCGGATGGCTGCGCCATCTATGACAGCCTGACCCAGCTCTGGCACACGCGGGGCACGCTCAATACGGATACCTGGCGCTACACGGACATGGTGACGGCATCTGACCGCGTGTTCGTGGCGGATGCAACGGGCCAGTTCGATGAACTGAGCCGGGACTACACCTCCGAAAGCATGGCCAACGTTTCGACCATGGGCACGGAGATACAGCGGGAGTTCACGTCCTACCTGCCGTCACAGTCTGGACGCTTGGCGATCAAGACAGTGAAGCTGGAATGCGCCAAGGGCGTCGGGCTTTCGACCGGTCAAGGCTCTGATCCTGTCGTGGAGATGCGGCAGAGCAAGGACAGCGGGAACACGTGGACATCATGGCGTTCCCGCAAGATCGGCGCGCAGGGCGTCTATGACAAGCGCACGATCTGGCGCCGGCGCGGCCGCGCCAAGGATCAGGGCATCGTGTTCCACTTCCGCAAGTCTGACCCGGTGCGAACCGCGTTTCTCGGCGTGATCGTGAATGAGGATCACCTCGGATGAATAACGCCCAGCTCGCAGCAGCCCGCAAGGTGATGAACCAGTTCCCCGCGCTCCGCATTCGCAAGGTTGGCTGGAAGCTGACGCCAATGACCAAGGCCGGCGAGGCTGGCGCGACGGTAGAAGTGACGGAAACGATGAGCGCGGAGACCGTTCATTACATGCTGAACGATTCCTGTACGGCGCTGCAGGATGGCTGACGTTCGCCGCGAGCCGAAGATGCCGCCAATCACAACGCCATTGCTGGAAGCGGACGGACGGACGATCAGCCCAGCATGGTATAGGTACTTTCAGGGCGAGCGCGGGTATTCAAGCAACGTGAACTCTGGCGCTACGGCCGCTGCAGCGGCGGCGGCTGAGGCAGCAGCGCAAGCAGCAGCAGCACAAGCCACGGCGGATTCGGCAAACCAGCAGGTGGCGGACGTTGCGGCTGGCGTCGCTGCGGGTACGATCATGTTCTCGGCGTCTGTCTCCCCTGCGATTGCATCGGCAACGCGCGTTGGGCCGGGCGCGGTGACGACCAATAGCGTGACAGTCACGGTTGCGGGCGGGACGGGGCCTTTCACATATGCATGGGCGCTGGTGTCGGGTGACACGTTCACCCCGAACAGCCCGACAAGTGCGACGACCAATTTCAGCACGTCACTGACGGCCGGACAGGAAAAGTCCGGCGTCTATCGCTGCACCGTCACCGATACGTTCGACGCTTCAACCTACGGCGTGAACGCTGGCGTCTCGGCTTCAGAGCTTTCTTAGCGAGGTCTTCCCATGTGGGATGTCATCATTTCTGCTGTTGCGAGCCTCGCAGGCGGTTACCTTTCTGGCCAAGGCTCCAAGGCTAGTGGTGACGCCACCGCCAACGCAGCCAAGGATGCAACCGAGCTTCAGCGCCAGATTTATTACGACCAACGCGGCCTTGCGAAACCTGCTTATCTCACAGGCGGGGCGGCGGCGAACAAGCTGGCGGCGATCTACGGCATTGCTCCGCAGAACTACAATCAGGCCTTCATGGGCGGGAACATTTCCGGGCTCAGCTCAACAGGAAACATGCTGAGCGCAAATCTTGGCGCCGGCCAGCCGGTTGCTGGACACACAGGCGGCGGTGGATCGAACCCACTGGCACAGCTTGCCGGGGGTATTGCTGGTTCATACGTCGGCCCCATAGGCGGAA
>JACCDQ010191441.1_pt1 | contig 20313 bp, 24 predicted proteins | sample 7446031 | NCBI WGS metagenome assembly JACCDQ01 (sample SAMN15323442, study PRJNA562643) | freshwater metagenome | isolation source: river surface water | place: USA:Blue River Watershed | collected 2017-08-17
CAGCGATCTTGGATTGACCATCCATGCGGAACGTGGTGCGGAAAGCCGTGAGGTCCGCATCGAAGTACAGGTGCATGGAGGTGGCCGTTTGCATGCCACCAGCCTTGGTGATGGTCTGGTAGTACGAGAGGTCTGCCAGGAGCACATCGCCTGCAGATGAGAAGGTGTTGGCGTGCTGAGAAACAATCACCGGACGGCCAAGCAGCGTGCCGTAGGGCGAGACCTGAATACCACCCGGGTTCATGCCGGTAGGCAGATAGATCGGGTAGTTGCCCAAAGTCAGCGTGAAAAGCGCCGGGAGCACATCGTTGTTGACGATCCAGACCGACTTGCCAAAAGAGCCCGGCGGCAGGCGCGAGATCATCTTGGCCAGGTTCTGGGCCAACAGCGTCTGCGTGGCTTGACCCGACTCCTTGGCCACGGTCACCGTGGTGGCGTTGCTCATACAGCCCACCGGCAGACCAGTGCCCGAACCGAACAGGATCGACTCGTTGGTTTTCCAGCGAATGGAGGTGGCGATCTTGTCTGGCAGGTAGGTGGACAGAGCATTGGTGTCGTCCAGCAGCTCGTCGGTCACCGGCACCAAGGCCATGAGCTTTTTGAGGCGCAGGGTCGACAGGCCCAGCACCGGCTTGGTGCCGATGGCAGATGCTGCTTCACCTTGCCAGTAGGCACGAATGCCGTTGGTGCCCCAGGGTGTGGTTTCGTCCTTGGGGAAAGCCATGGTGTTGCCCGTGATCTCCACGTTGTCCGTCATGGGCAGCAGGGAGTCCTCGCCCAGAGACAACTGGAAGATTTCCTGAGCGAACTGAGGCGGCACCAGAAAGCCGCCGTCCTGGGCCGAGCCTTCGCTGCCGAAGGAGGCAGGCGCCACAGCGTTTCGGCCCGAACCGATCAGGAGACGCTCATCGATAGAGGCGCCGGGGTTTTCCGCCTGGCGCACGGTCTTGAGGAAGTCGCCCACGCTTTTGAAACCGTGCTTGGGGTCAGAGGCAGCGTTGTCCACCACAGTGATCACGGAGGCCGTGGTCAATTGAGAGGGGTGGTTCATCTGCGCCTCCTCAATGATCAGGGCAGCTTCCCGATCAATGGCTGCCGAAGTTGCTTCGATCTTGGCCTTGAGGGCTTCGAAGGCAGCGACCTCTTCATCGTTCATGTCGCGCTGCTCAGCAGCAGCGATATCGGTCAGGGCGCGTGCGTCTTTGACCAGGGTGGCTTTGCGAGCTTGAAGCTCACGCAATTGCTTGCTCATTGGTTTATCTCCAGAAATGAAAAAGCCGCCTGGTCTGAAAGACTCAAGGCGGCGACAGGGATCACGACCAACGGGTCGCAGGGGGGCGCACCCCTCAACGGAGGGCTGCAAGTGAAAGGGATGAAATCAAATCAGCGCGAGAGCGTCCCGCGCCTGCTTCAGACGAGAGGGGCCTTTCTGCGACTGGCTGCGCACAGCGTTGCCTGTGACCTTGGCCTGCATGCGGGCCAGAACATCGTCGAAAGATGCGATGCCATCGACCATGCGCTGCGTCAGGGCAGCATCAGCGCCGAGCACACGGCCTTCGCCCATGCCGTTTCGGACAACGTCGACCGTGACACCTCTGCCCACGGCCACAGCCTGGATGAAGGCGTTGTAGTAGTCGTCCACACGAGACTGCATAAAGGCCTGGGCCTCAGGATCCAGCGGCACATAGGGGTTGCCTTCGACCTTGAACTTGCCAGCAGAGATCAGGGTGGTTTTGACGCCCTCTTCTTCCAGCGCTTTGGAATAGTCAAAGTGCGCCTGCCACACGCCAATGGAGCCCACCTCACCTCCAGGGGTGACGTAGAACTCACTGGCAGAGCAGCCAATCCAGTACGCCGCCGAGGCAGCCAGGCTGTTGGCCACGGCCACGACGGGTTTCTGGGCTCTGGCCTTGACGATCTCCGAAGCAAGTTCAGCCACGCCATAAACGCTGCCGCCAGGGCTATCAATGTCGATCAGGATCTGGCCCACTGTGTCGTCGGCCAGGACCTGGCGCAAGGCCGAGGTGAATTGCTGGGTACTGGTACTGCCGGGGCCAGAGATGTCATCGACCATGTTGCCCCGCTGAGTGACCACGCCATACAGAGGCAGCACGGCAATGCCAGAGCCCGCATTGGCCGCAGCCATCTGTTTGCGGGTATCGCGCAGCACCCGCTCCGACTGGATCTGAAACATGGTCTCATCAGTTGGAGGCTCGCCCGCAGACCAGCGGGTCAAGACCCCGGCCATGGCCTGCAGCCGCTCGGGCATCAGGGCCCACGGGGTGGTCAAAAATTCGGAAAGCAGTAGTTGCCTGTTCATGTGTCTTTTCCTGTGTGAAGGCCCAATTGAATGAGAGACCGGGACAGCGCCGGTTCATCCTCGAGTGATGGAGCGCCCTGAGCCCAGTCCTCAACTACCAATGGAGGCAAGCTAAAGGTCTGGGCGATCAGGTTGATTTCGTTGGTGCCCAGAGCGCCTTTTTTGCAGATGCGCCGGGCCAGGCGCTGGGCGTTGGACTCGACCAGCCTTCGAAGACGCAGGCTCAGCTGCTGGTCCTGCTCAGGGCTGGCATCCGGGTCGGTGTAATCGGCATCTGGGGCGGATTCGTTTTCTGCATCCTCTGCGTCATCCTCTTCGACCATGTTCAGTGGCCTGAGCGGTTGATCGAGCCCCGCGATCGGGTTGAGGTTTTCTGAAATACGAGCCTCGTTGCGGGTAAGCCATCCGTTTTGGATGCCGCTTTGGTAGTAAGCCGACCGGCTGGCCGCATCCCCTCGCATGAGGTTGGCAAAGTCAAACTCGATCTCAAGAACGTCCCCATCGGGAAGTAGCTCCGCTTCGATGGATGCCTCCCACCTCTCCGCCCAGGGCGTCATGGTGTGCATGACGAATTCCAGGCTTTGCTGCTCGATGTTCGAGAAAGTCGCCCGGTCTAAATCAGCAATCATGTGCGGCGGTACACGGAACAGGCGGGCGATGTCCGTGATCTGAAACTTGCGCAGCTCCAGGAACTGGGCGTCCTTGTTCGTGACGCCCACCTCGTGAAACTTCATGCCGTTCTCAAGCACCAGGACCTTGCCCCGGTTCGAGCCAGACTGCGCGGCCTGGTAGGACTCCCGAAACACCCGCTTGGACTCCGGGTCCTTGAAGGTGCCGGGGAACTCGATCCAGCCCCCCGTGGGTTTGGCATCGTTGGAGAAGAACCGAGCTCCGTAGTCCTGCGCAGCCAGGGCCATGCCCAGGCTTTCTCGCGAGAGCTCAATGGGGCTCAGGCCAATCAGCCCATCCGAAGACAGGCCCCTCAGATGCCAGACCTCCCCGCGAGGCAGGACGATCTCCGAGCCCGTCTGATCCCGGATACGGTAACGGTAGTCACCAGAGGACAACAGCTCCATCCGCACCCGGTCGGGGTGAATCGGGATCAGCTCGGTGATCTCTCCCTGGCTGTTGGCCAGGATCTGGCAGAAGGCGTTCCCCCTCAAGGCCAGATGACCCTGCAGCATTTCACGCCACTCGAAAGGGTTCTGGTATCGGTTAGGCCGTTTGCCCAGCAACTGATAGAGCCAGTGGTCTGTCACCCGGTCCTTGCCCCCGTCCTTACGGGGCCGGTAGACCACCAAGGGGAGTGACGCCATGGTCTCTGAGAGGATTCGCACGCATGCGTAGACCGCAGCCAGGCGCATGGCCGAATCGGCCGAGACACGCATGCCAGAGATGCTTCGAGCCGAAACAGGCTCGAAATAGAAGTCCCCCCAGGGAGAGCGATCACTCGTGGAGGCTCTGAAACGGTCAAAGAATTTGAAAAGACCCATGACGTCAGAGCACCATCAACTCATAGTCGGATCCCAGCACCACCGATTCGCCCGGTTTGATCGCCCGTGAAAGGGCCATGATCAGTGCCACGATGCCGTCTATCTTGTTTTCTGGCCTTTCCTTCCTTGGATAGATGTTGTCTTTGACGTCCGTGTGGGCCACCACGTTGCTGGCCATCCAGGCGAGGACCGGGTCTCCGTCATGGACGAGCTTCTTTTGCAGCACCAAGGCCTCAAGCGTCTTCATCGGCTCGCTGAAGTTCAGCACCGTGGGGCGAACTTCGATCATGGGCAGGCCCTCGGACAACATTCGCGTGGACAGCTGCGTAGCCTGGAACGGGTCAAAGGCCACGGCTTGCACGGAAAACCGCGACGAGATGTCCAGCAAATCGGCTTCGATCCAGCTGAAATCGATCACGTTGCCCGGAGTCACCGACAGGCGACCGGTATGGGCCCAACCCTCGTACTGGCTGTTGCCCGCCGCCTGGACCGTGTCCTCAGGCAGGTAGTACTTGCCAAACACCGCGTATACGTCAGGTGTGTCGGGGTGCTCGAACACCATGACGAGTGCAGCAATGTCCGTCTTGCTGGCCAGATCCAGTCCGAGCCAGCAGGGCTGGCCCAGGAACTGATCGAGCTCGAGATCGGGGTTGGCACTGGCATCCCAGGACCGCATATCCATCCAAGCCGTGTCTGCACTCACCCATTCGTTGAGGTGCTTGGTCTTGAAGTTGTTGACCGCACTGGGCAACTGCATGGCCTTGGCCTGCAGGGGAACCAGAATCTCTTCACGCACAGAGATGCCCCAGTTGGGGTTGGCTTTGATGAGAGAGTCCTTGGCTGCCCAGTCATCACCTTCATCGAGTCCGTAGATGATTCCGAACTGGGAGTCGTCTTCGAACACCCGGTTGAGCAGCTTGGTGACAAAGCTTCGGACCTCGTAGCAAATGCCCGATCGATTGCTGCCAGCCGTGGTGATCACCCACAGCAATGAGTTGTCCCGCTTGCCGGTGCCGGTCTCCACCACGTCATAGACCGTTCGGGTCTTGTGGGCGTGCAGCTCGTCAATACAACCGAAGTGGATGTTCAGGCCGTCCAGCGTCGAACCCTCAGCCGAGAGCGCTTCGAACTTGGAGCCAGTCTGGAGCACATGCATGTTGTGCGCCCCGACGTTCACCGCAAACCGGTTCCGAAATCCCGGGCTCAGGCGTGCCATGGTCTGGGCATCGCCAAAGACGATGCGGGCCTGATCGCGGGTGGTGGCCAACGAGTAGACCTCAGCGCCACCCTCGCGGTCGGCCGCCAGCATGTACAAACCCACCGCCGATGACAAGGTGGACTTGGCATTGCCTCGTGGCACCTCGATGTAGGAACGCCTGAAACGGCGCTTACCGTCCGATTTAACCCACCCAAAGACCGTGGACAGAATGAACACCTGCCATGGCTCCAGAACAATCATCTTGCTGGCCAGTGGGCCTTTGACGTGAGGCAGGCGCTCGATGAAGGCACAGAGGTTGTCTGCGGGTCGGTAAGGCCTGCCGTACCGATCAAGCAGCTCCGGGTTGAACTGGTAAATGCTGCTCTTGCGCTTGAAGCGGATCAGGTCATCGAGTTGACGTTTGCAGGCCTTCTGAACCCACTCGCAGGTCAGGATCTCTCCCGATACAACGCGCTGTGCATATTGTTTGGCGCTCGCGGCGTATGTGCTCATCGGTCCTACCCAACAATGTCCTCCCAGAGATCCAGCTCTTCGCCCGGTCGCTCGTTTGGAATGGAGATACGCGAGCGAGACGCAGGGGTGAACCCCATCTCGATCGCAGCCTTGGTCATGATCTGGGCCTGCTTGTTGGCAATGGCCAAGTACGGCGACTGCATGGGCACACCGCTATGGGGCGCCTTCACCAAGAGTCCCGTTTTGCCGATGCCTGCCTGGGCCTGTCGGTACAGGTCTGCCGCGCAGGCCCAGATTTCCAAAACAGACATGTCCAGCTTGCGAATCAGGGTGGGCGGCGCACATTCAAGCGCGTAGCGCCAGGCAGCCTTGGCACCCTCAGGCATGTAGTCCGGAGGCTCGACCAGCAAGCCCTCTGGAATGGGCTCGTGGTAGTTGGTCCGGCATGGCTGCAAGGTCCCCTTGATCTGCTTGACTTGAGTCGGCAGTGGCTTGCGTCCGCCCATAAATCACCCGCTTGGTTTGATGTTCATTTGATGCACGGCCTTTGCTGCGCAGAGTCTTTGGAAAAGGGGATACCCCCCCTTGTTCAATTTGCACGCACAAAAATTTGCGCAGGCCAACGCATCTCAGGGGCCAGTCTGTAGAGATTCAGACCCCCTACCCCCTCAGGACGGGGCCTGGTTGCGCATGGATGCCGTCTCTGAGGCGGTCTTGGCGTTGTGACAGGGCACACACAGGCTCTGCAGGTTCGCTCGCTCAAAGCGCTCACCGCCTTCCTTGACCGGAACGATATGGTCAACGACCTTGGCCGGTTGCAAAAACCCCTTGGCCTGGCACCTGCAGCAAAGCGGGTTATCCCGTAACACCGCTGCACGCGTGTTGCGCCACCTGACCGATTGATAAAAGCCCAGCTCCGTATCAAACCCTCTGCGCGCACGCCCGTACTCACGGTGCACCTTCGACTGGTGATTGGCGCAGTACCCGGGCACGTTAAGCACCTGAGCGCAACCTGGGTAACGGCATGGAGTGGGCGCACTTCGCGGCATCTCAATCGTCTTTCAAGGAATAAGCGACAGCTTCAAAAATTGACTTGGCTTCACCTTGATTCAGAGCGTCAATCCATCACATTGGATGAACGAAAGGAACCAAGCCAATGAAACAAAACAAGGACCTGAACAAGCTACTGGAGCAGATCGCTCTGAAACATTTCTTTATCGAAACGCTGGAGACACAGCACAGCGATCGCCTGGACTTCCACGACGTCTCGGTCTGGGCCGTCAAGAGCGCGCTGGAGGCTGCTTACGCCGCAGGGATCGAAGCAGGAAAAAACACATCAACAGCATCGAAAGGCAAACAATGAAACTCACGGACACCCAACGCGCGCTGCTCGAAGCGGCTGCGCAGCATCCACAAAAGAAACTGATCAACTTCCCCGACACCCTCAAGGGCGGGGCCCGCATCAAGGTGCTGACCTCGATGCACAACGCTGAGCTCATCGAACCAAGCGCCTACGAGCCCGAGGTGTTCGTGGCCACAGCCACAGGGCTGCAGGCGATTGGCATCACGGTCCAGGCTTCACGCGCCAAACGCGAAGGAACCAAGCAAGCCGTGCTGATCGAACTGCTCACACGCGCAGAAGGCGCCACGCTGCCCCAGATGACGGATGCCACAGGTTGGCAGGTCCACACGGTGCGAGGGGCCATGGCTGGAGCCCTCAAGAAGAAGCTGGGTCTGGAGATCACCTCAGAAAAGCAAACCGGTGCAGACCGCATCTACCGAATCACCAGCCAAGTAGCCTGAGGTTCACATGAAAACCATGACGATCACAATTGAACGCAAGCCTCTGACCATCCAGTTCGATGGCAAGGACATGCAGGTTGAAGAGCTCGGCATCCGTCTGCCCTTTGGCCGCAAGCCCGCCACCATGAGCGAGATCGCTGGCAGCGAAGACTGCACCGTCTACATCACCGAGACCCTCGTGATGGAGCCTGCAGAGTTCGACCACTTTGCGAGGAACCTGCTTCAGTCTCGTGATTGGCTCAATGGCAAGGGCGGCTATTACGGAGATGGCAGGCTGTGTGTCGAAGTGCATGCACCCGGTCGCCCCTACCTCTTCATCGATCCTTCTGGGTCGAACTACGGTCGCTATTGCGCACGCCTTGGCTGATCAGTCTCCAAGAAGCGACACATCAAAAAAATTTGATGAATCGCTTTACTTCATCCCCAAGTAGAGCGTTCATACAGACATCGCAACAAGGACAAGCCAATGAACAACAACGCAATACCGATGACACAAAACGAGGCCTGGGGGTTTTGGGGAACGATGGGTGGCCACGCCAGCGTGGCCTGGCCAATGGCTATAACCCAAGTTGCCGAGGCCACAGGCGAACCATTTGAGTCGGTACGAGCCTTTATGGACAGCAAGCAAGGCAGGCATTTCGCAGACTCGGTCCAGGACGGTTTGGCCTCAGGCCTTGCAATGGACGCCGCTGTTGCCAAAGCCGTCACCAAGTGGATGGACTGGAAGATTGGCCGTTTCACCGCACGCGAAACTGGCATACCAAAGGGACTGCCCTACCTGACCGGGTTTGTGATTCACTGTAGCCTTGATGAGGTCTGTTACTGAACCACAGGCTCACTGCTTTTGGCTGAACCTGCGTTGGCAAATGACACGCCATCGTCCTCACGCATCGCTTGCTGGCCGGTGTAGTCCTCCCAGCGCTTGATGATCACATCCACGAACTTTGGATCAAGCTCAATGAGACGGGCATGACGCCCAGTCTTCTCACTTGCGATCAGGGTGGTGCCGGAGCCACCAAACAGGTCCAGCACGATGTCCCGGCTCTTCGATGAATTCTTGATGGCCCGCTCGACCAGCTCGACTGGTTTCATGGTCGGGTGCAAGTCGTTGACCCGGGGCTTGTTGTAGTTCCAGATGTCCGACTGGTCCCGGTCCCCGCACCAGAAGTGGTCCGATCCCTGTTTCCAGCCATACAAGATGGGTTCGTACTGGCGCTGGTAATCCGCGCGTCCGAGTGTGAAGGTGTTCTTGGACCAGATGATGAACGTGGACCACTTACCGCCTGCCTTGATCCAGGCCTTTTGCAGGGTGTGCAGCTCAGATGAGCTCATACACACGTAGCAAGCGCCCTTTGTGACCACAAGCAGGTTCAGACAGGCGTCATAGAGAAACTGGAAGAACCCCTCACCCAGATCGTCGTTCATGATGCGCCGGTCTTTGCCGCGCATCTTATCCTTGGCGCTGTTGCCATAGTCCACGTTGTAGGGTGGATCGGTGAAGGCCATGTCGGCCAGTTGGCCACCCATGAGGCGTTCCACATCCGACAGTACGGTCGAGTCACCACAAAGGAGGCGGTGGTTGCCGAGAATCCACAAGTCCCCAGGTCTGGATACCGGGTCTACTGGTGCTTCTGGGATTGCGTCATCTTCAGTCAAACCACCGCCTGATTCGTCCCCGTTCAGAAGCTCTTCGAGCTGCTTGTCGGTAAAGCCCATCAGGTCAAGATCAAAGTCGGCCGCTTTGAGTTCAGCCAACTCGAGTTTCAGGAGCTCATCGTCCCAGCCCGCGTTCTCTGCGAGACGGTTATCGGCCAGGATGTAGGCCTTCTTCTGCTCGGGTGTCAGGTGACCCAGTTCGATGACCGGCACCTCCTTGAGGCCCAGCTTGCGCGCCGCCATCAAGCGACCGTGTCCTGCGATCAGGCCCTTGGAACCGTCCGTGAGGATCGGGTTGGTCCAGCCGAACTCGGTGATCGAGGCCGCGATTTGCGCCACTTGTGCATCGCTGTGGGTGCGGGCATTGCGGGCATAGGGGACGAGTGCGTCCACTGGGACCATGCGGATCTCAGGATGATTCATGGGAAATGACCGGGAACGTCCATGGCGGCTCAAGCGCCATGGGACGCTGCAGCCGATCAGACAAGGTGAAGGTTTGAAGGGCTTAAGCCCCACACATTGAAGAACTCAAGGTGAATCGAATCGGTCCGCATGAAGCAATTGCTGCTCACACACCTTTGTCGACCGTAGCCGAAAATGTATCGCTAAATCGCCGAAATGTTGCAGCGTGTTTTGGCCCCAAAAACCGCGCATTCACGCTTGAACGTAAATAGCGCCGCGCATGACCGCCAAAACACGCTAATTTCCTCTCCAGATGACAGGCCTCACTTTTTCAGTGACTGAGACTGCCGGTTGAGTAGGTCGGCCACCACCTGCATGTCCCGCTTCCAGCGTCTCCACGCCGTGGTACGGTCGCAGGCGAAGCGCTTGCTGATCTCCACCCAGTCAAATCGCTTGGCCCGCATCCACACCAGGTGCCGCTCGTCGAGTTCCAGCATCTGCACCCAGCGCATAACCTCAAGCATCCGCTCCACATCCTTGGGCGATGGCGGCGCCATGCGGTACACCCTGTGCGGATCCGGGTAAGCATCGCTTGGCAAGATCACGATGGGCCAGGTACTGGCATAACCCTGCACCGCCACGCTTGGCAGGCGCCTGGCGGTTCTGGCCGCATCGACAAAGCGCTCGGCCACCGCTTCGACTGTCCAGACTTCATCCATGGCCACCTCCCCTGGGTTGAGAGTGACCATGGGCATGGCCATGAAGTTGACCATAGAGCCGCTCGCCGATGCTGCGAATGAGCTGGCGCTCCATGAAGTCCAGGCGCTCGTCATCATGGGAGATGACCAGGATGTGTTGCTCGCGCCATCCTTGGCGCTTGGTGGCCTCGACATCCATGGGCGTAGCCTGCATGCGCCCAAGGGGCGATGGATAACGTGCTGGAGGGATCTTCATACCTGCCCTCCAAACGAAATATTCCAGTGCGCCGCTGGGAAGTCAAAAACGGACTTGTCCGGTTTTGACAATGAGACTGACGCTTTGGGCGCAATCAAACATCCATGACTCTTATCTGTATACGCGTACACGCGTAGAGAACAAATGTTCAATAGAGTCAGTTGCGTCAGAGAACTGGCAACCAGTCCTGTTTTGGAATTCTTTTTCATTGGATTTGTCTCTCAATCGTCGTTGTAGGGGTAGGAGCGAGAAGGAAGCGACGTGGGCTGTTTGAGGTCAAGGCCCTTGTAGCCACGCACGCCCATGGAGTTGCGCCACTTCTCCAGGCGCCTGGCGAGCAAGGCATCCGAGAACCTGCGCTGGGTGCCCACGTACTCGCCACTGAGCTCGGCCCACTGCTTCCAGTCGTTGAAAAGCGTGGCCGTAAGCGCCTTGTATTCAGGCCCCTGGTTGCAGCGCTCCGCGATCCACCTGCCCATGGCGTCTTCTGCCTCGAAGTACTCTTCGGTCGCCTCGGCCACGCTCTGGGGTTGCTTGAGGCCAAGCTTCTTCCATTGCAGGCAGCCCTCGAGTGCCCAGGCCAAGATGCCATCGCGCTCGGCCAGCAGCTTCTCGGTCAAGAGCGGGTCGCGCTTTTCTGGAGGGACCGTGATCGTGAAGGGGATCAGGTGCATCCTGCGGCGCATGGCCTCATCGATGTTGCGGATCGCAGGCTTGTGGTTCCCGGCAATCAGGAGCTTGAACTGAGGCACGTAGGTGAAAAAATCCTGGTGCATCAGCCGAGCCGTGATGTGGTCACCCCCTGTGATCGCCTTGATCTTGGACTCGTTCCAGCGCCTGCCCTGCTCGGTTTCAGTGGCCGAGACAAAGCGGGCACCACGCAGCCCGGCCAGGTCGGTCGGGTGACGGTCGGTGCGTGACTCCATGAAAGTGTCCATGGGGGCGTTGGCCGCGTAGTCACCCAGCACCGTGGAGATCACGTTCACGAACACCGACTTGCCATTCGCTCCCGTGCCATACAGGAAAAAGAGTGCGTGGGTGCTCAAGTCCCCGGTCAGGCAATAGCCGACCACACGTTGCAGATACTCCTGCAGCTCCTCATCACCACCGGTCACATTCACCAGGAAATTGCGCCAGACCGGGCAATCGCCTTGGGGCGTGGCCGTGGTCACCTTGGTCATGCGGCGGTCACGGTCATGCGGACCACGGGCACCCGTGCGCAGGTCCACGATGCCACCGGGTGTGTTGAGCAGCCAGACATTGGCGTCCCACTCTTCAACGGTGGCACTTTGCCTGGGGTCAGACCGCACGATCCGCTCCAGGGCGGAGATGGTGGCAGCGCTGGCCATACGGGCTTTCATGCGTGGCGTCTCGGCAAACATCGCAGCGCTGCGGCACACCGTTCGGCTCAGGTGCATGATGTACAGCTGCTTGTCCACGTTCCAGCGCACGCCATTCCAGACGAGCCACTTGGACCAGGACGCGCAGTAGCGCCAGTCTTCGGCGTATTGGTGTGAGAACGCCAATGCCAGCCCGTCTTCAGTGGAATAGTCGATGCCCTCAATCGGAACAGCAATGTCCTGTTCCCCGAATTCACGGATCACAGGCATCCGCTCCCCAACGGCCAAAAACCCGGCAATGTCGAAACCATCTGTCAAGGCATCGGCCACATCCCAGCCATCGGGCTTTTCTGCAGGAGGCTGCAAGATGGCACATGACTTGGCGCCGGCTCGCATGATGGCTTGAGAGGCATGATCGGCGTACAGCCAGCCTGGCTTGTCGCGGTCCGGCCAGATCAAGACATGTTTGCCCGAGAGCGGCGACCAGTCGGTTTTTTCGACGGGTGCATTGGCACCATGCATGGCCGTGGTGGCGCAGACACCGAACTCAAGCAGGGCTTGAGCGCACTTTTCTCCTTCGACCAGCACCACCTGATCAGCCTTGAGCATGTCCGGCTGGTTGTACAGCGGACGTGGTTCGGGCGGTGTCATCTTGCGGCGGCGCACATCCCAAGGCCTGAACTCCTTGCGACCTGGTTCTGGGTCATAGCGGTACACCACAGCGATGAGCTTGCCGGTGGCATCCTGGTAATCCCACTTGGCCGTGGGCGGACCGAGTTCATCGACCACCGGAGCCTTGGCATGGCTTGCGGCCACCGCCGTGGAAGGCATAGCCGAGACACGGCCGAGCCAGTCCCGGGCTTTTTCAAGCACCTGCGGGAACTGGGTCTGCACATTGAGGCTGTAGTAGCGGGCAATCAGGTCGAAGATGTCACCCCCCTCGTTCGTGGCACGGTCGGTCCACAGGCCCGCCTTGGGACCTGAGAGCAGCAGCTCCAGGCTGTCACCGGGACCGCCCATGACATCGCCCACCAAGTATTTGTTTTGGCGGCGTTTGCCGGAGGGCCAAATGTCTGAAACCAGAAGAGCCAGTTGGTCATTTAAGGCTACGCGGATATCGGCTTTCTCACGATTGGTGTCGACCGCCCCCCCTGCCGCCTTGCGCGCGCTTGAAGCGGGTGCATCGTTGAAATCAAGCATTCGCACCTCCGTCTTGAAGCGCCGAATCTTGTTGTTCCTGCAACTTGTGGGCATAGGCGACCTGCCACTGGTGCAGCTCACCCAACCGGAATCGAACCAATCGATTGACGCAGTAGAACGGCAGCCCGAGGGCTTTGCGCTTTGCGGTCTTGGTGAAGTAGTACAGCGGCAAATTCAGCGCCTTTGATGCATCTTGGGCTGTGAGCAGTGGCTCATCGCTGAAGTCGTTATCGCCTGCAGCTTGCAGGCTCAATGGCGAAGCCAATGATTCAGATTTGTTCATGAAAAGTTCATCCCTGCAGGTGATCTGCGTCACCCGCATTGGTTGGTAGAAGTTGGAGACCGCAGGACGCTTAGTCCTGCGGTGGAGTCAGGGCAATCAACTCAAGGGTGATTGGTCCAGTTGCATGCGAACAGGTGGGTACTTGCTGCGCTCGTGTTCCTGCACCATGGCCTCGACATAGGTCGTGACCACAGCATTGATCAGCCGCAGGGCCTCTTGCTGGGTGTAGCTCGACAGCGGTCGGTCCATACCGATCTCACCGGCGGCTTCGCCCAGGGGCTTGAGGCATTGCTCCATGGCGGCCAGTTCTGCATCCGTCGGATCAATCACACCGTCCCCCGTTGGCAAAGTGCCCTCGCGCTCGAGCGCACGAATCCCAACGGCATACAGCCGGTGAAAACAGTCTTGGCAACGCCGTGAGCAGAAGATCCAGTCGATGGGGTACCGCTTGGGGTGCCCCACCTTGAAGCGAAGATCCACGTGGCCGAAGCCCTTGGCTTGACGGGAACACACCCAGCACTTCATGACGAGTCTTCATTACTGCGCCCATGCTGGCCGACCCTGCGCGTTGCCAGGACGGGGGGTGTAGCTGGCACTGGGCTGGGTGGCTTGGACTGCAGATGGTGGAACGGTCACCGCCGGAGCACCGCCGGAGCCGTGGCCGCCACCAGAGCCCCCACCCATGCCCCCATCACGCTGCAGCTTGGCTTGCATCAGGTCGGCGTACTCTTTGTGATCGGGCTCGATCACCAGTCGGATGATGTTGCGGTACTCGCCCTGACCATCCTTCTCAATGCCAATTCGGGCGGCGAATTCCGCACCATCGAGGTCACCGAAGCTGCGGATCTGACGAGCGCGTCCCGCCTCGAGGCTGACGTCATCGGGGTGGATGTTGCGCGAGCTGTTGAGCACGGCCTTGATGAAGCTGCGCCCCATCTGCGCCCAGGTCGGGCCCTTGTTGGAGTGCAGGCCGACATTGCTCCAGATCTTGCGTTTGGCAAACGGGCCTGTGAGCAACACGAATTCGCAGGACAGGAACACTGCACCGGTTTCATCCGATGCCGTGGCATAGCCGCCCGTCCAGCCCTTGCTGGCGTCGTCATAGCCGCCGGGTTTGATGGCCATGCGTACCAGGGCTTGGGTGCCTTTGGGGATGAGGTTGAACTCGCCTTGCTGGGCATCGGCATCATTGAAGTCGCACCAGGCGCCTGCAGCGCTGTGGTTGGAGGGTTGGCCATAGCTTGTGGCCTGGTTGTAGCTGTCGTGGTTCATTGGGAATTTCCTTGTTTTGATTGATTGGGATTAGGTTTGACCGGCTCAGAGTTGGACATCACCGACCCAGCGGATCTGGAAGGTGGGTTCTGTGATCAGCTCTTTGCGGGCTGGTTGGAAGGCTGCGCGCAGCAGCGGATGCCAGCGGGCGTAGTCCTGCTCGGTCACTGAAAACTGGACTTGCATAAAGTCCTGCACCCGGTCACCGGCGACGACCATCCGTTCGGCGATCTGGGACAGGTGCTGCTGGTCCCAGACGATTTCTTTGGGCTGCGAGACATCGATCTGCAGGTCGCCGTCGTCAATGCGGAACTTGGCTGCCTCCTCCTGGCCCAGGCATCCGGCGTGGCGGATCTGGTCGGCGTAGCGGATTTCCATGGCCCGGTTGATGCGGCCACGCATCTGGAGCGTCCACTCATTGAGTTGCTGTACAGCGTTGCTGAAATGGGCCAGCTGGTCTTTGGGCAGACGGCTGATCTGACTTACGGAGAGGTCGGGCAGCGCAGCTTGCTGCAATTGCAGATGGTTCATGCCGCACCTGCTTTCCCTGGGATGCGCTTGGAGGTCGAGACATGCTGGACGCAGTTCTCGAAGGCGATCACGGCGTTGAGTGGATAGCTCACCCGTTTGCCCAGCTTGAGATAGGTCGGCCCATTGCCGGTCATACGCCAGCGCTGCAGGGTTTTAGGGCTCATGGCCCATCGGGAGGCCAAATCAGCCTCGGTCAGCACCAGCTGCTTGGGCATGGTGGATTCAGGGGAAGTGGCGCTCAGGAAAACTGGCGCCTCGAGTGCTGGTGTTGCATGCAGCATTGCTAACTCCTTTCGAAGAGTTGGGGGACAACGCTGCTATTTCAGGAAATCAATAGGGAACTGATAAGGAACTGATTAAGGAACTTTGGCGATATCTCCAGTTCCTTAATCCCGGGCTGAACCGTCCAACACCCCTCTGAACTCTCTTAGCTTGCCCTATTGTCAGAAAATCTAGTAAATTTCTGACAAACAGAATCTGACCATGAGTCAACTCACCCAGTCCATCCTCTCGCAAGCGCAGTCCCTCCCCGAAGGAGGGCTGCTTTCGCCCAAGGAGTTCCTGCACCTGGGCTCTCGGGCGGCGATTGATCAGACCCTTTCTCGCCTGGCATGTGAAGGAAAGTTGCTCAGGGTGGGTCGAGGCGCCTACTCTCTGCCGATTCAGGGGCGCTTTGGTGTGCGTCCGCCCTCGACCGAAACAGTAATTGAGGCAATCGAATCCACAAGTGGAGAAATTCTGGTGGCAAGCGGCGCAGCCGAGGCCAACGCACTGGGGCTAACCACACAGGTCCCCACACGCGAGGTCTACTTGACCTCCGGCCCCTCCCGGCGGCTGAAGCTGGGAAATAAGGAGATTGAGCTCAAGCACGGAAATCGGTGGCAAATGTTGCTGGGCAAGCGCCCAGCGGGCAAAGCCATTCGTGCGCTCATCTGGCTTGGCCCGGAACAGGCGCCCAAGGTTCTGCAAGTGCTCAGGAGCAAACTGCCCGGACAGGAATGGGAAGCCATGCGCCAGGCTCGAGCGGGACTGCCGAGCTGGATGGCGAAGGCTATCAGCGAGACGGCGTGAAATATCTGGACTCAGGGGTGTTCGGCAACCTTGTCCCAGTGCTGCAAAAACAACTCACCAAATTCGACAACCGACATCGCATCGCAAACTAACTGGGGGTGCAGCAGAATCAGACGCGGAGGCTCATCCTCTGTGAACGCATGTAGGAACGAAAAACAAGGCCTCCCGATTTGGGCTTGATCAGCATAAATTTGTTCGAGCCTGTCCCATTCGTGTTCTTTGATGCATTTCACTTTTTCGCTCTCAAGCGCGTTGTAGCGAATGCCGTCCTCGGGCGTGAACTCCGCCGGTGGCAAATACAGTGGAATTCTGTGGGCTAACGCATCGCGAAACGATTTTGCGTATTCCTTATGCCATTCGACCATTTGTCTGGCGGTCACATAGGTCTTCAGAGGTTCAGGTAAAAATTTTTGAGTGGCTTTAGCAAAAAGACCAATCCCCTGCTTGTTAGGAATGGCTGACTCCAAGCCGTGATGTAAGACAAATGCCCAAGCCCAGTTATCAAATAGGCCATACAAATTTATGACGAACGCGTGCAGATTGATCTGCACATCAGCGATCACATCCTCACTGAGGGGTTGGTTTGTATTTGGCGGAAACAGCGAAAAAATGTTGATCAATGATCGCCTTACGACACTAAGGCGCCTACCCAGACCATGCAAGAGATGTTCGCGTAGCAGCGAATCGGCAGGCAATGGCTGTCCTGCTGCAATCACTTTTAGCTGAAGACGCTGGAGTTTTTCACAGATCTCCGGGTATTCCGTTTCCAGCTTGTCGACAAGATCTGATGGCAGTGTCATTGCAAACAGCCGTCACATTTCCAAAGCGTATGCATTGGCAATCCTACGCATAGCCTGCAGTTGTTCAGGGCGATTCAATGTGACGATTTCCTGGGCAAAAGCCTGCAAATCGGCGCTAAGTTGTTCGGGCAAATCAATCACCTGGCCTGGCTGCAGCAGAGCTGACAACTGGACGATGTCGGTCAGGTGCTTGTTGATCTTTTTGGAGTCAATCACCTCACCCTGACGGACGCGCTCGTTCATTTCCAGCCAAGCCACAGCCTTGAGGGGAATCAGACGATCCTCACCCACCCAGGACGGCATGCCGTGCTTGCTCTTGCGGCCAGCAAGCACGAACTGGTAGTACTCATCATTCAGCAATATGGCTGACAGGCTGGAAATCTGCTCATCTATCGGGATGGGTGCGAGATGGCCAGGTGGGACAAAACTCAAACCGTCTGGCACACGCGAGAACAGCTCCAGCATGTGGGGGAAGTCTTCGTCTTGGGGCTTTTGGAACCTGTACAGGCAGGGCTTTTGCTCTGGGTCGCCCTCTTTTTGCTGGTAGCCACCGACTTGCACGAATTCCCAAAATTTCTGGCCAAACGCAGGCGTCAAAACCTCCACATGCAAAACAATGTCCAGATCCTTAGTGCCCCTGAATGGCAGTCCCGCCTCGGTCATGGTGATCGAAGCTGCTGTCCCGCCGATCAGGACGTACTGATTCGCGAAGTCTTTGAACCATTCTTGAAAAATCGCCAACCCTCTCACCACAGAAACTTCTCCTCAATCTCATCGAGCGCCATCTGAATCCGGTCATCACGGTTGTCCCTCAGGCTGAGCCACAAAGACAAGCGATCCACGGTCTTTTCCTTGACTTGCATGCCGGGCTCATAGCGCCACACCTGCACGGCAATGCCACCGGCAATTTCCCGTGGCTCAAAGAAGATGCCCGCCTGCCGGGCCCGCTGCACTGCCTCAGCCGTCATGGCAAGCACTTGCTGTTGCGGCTCATTGATCATGGTCAGGCGTGCCAATGCGCTCTCGCCAGCCCAACGTGCGCCCGTCACTTCAAGAATGCGACGATCGTAGGTCCACATGGTTTTGAGGACCGGTGTGCGCAGATGAGGTTTGGCCTTTTCCCAAAGATCACGGCGTGTGCCATTGAGCTTGAGGTATTTGGCCCGGCCTCGCACCTCCAACTCAAACAGCTTGAATTGCAGCAACTCTCGAATGGCCCGGGTGGCCGTCATACCGGCATAACCAAGCTCGGCTGCCTCTTCAAACGGATGCCAGGTTTCAGTAACCGGATGGTGATTCAAAAACCAGATCAAGAGGGCTTGCGTGGCCGGGCTGGCCAGTTCTTGCTCCCGACGAGGTTCAGCGCCAAAGCGCTCGGTCAAGATCATCCCCATCTGCGGTGCGAACAGTTGTCGGTCCGGAACTACAAAGGCCACACCGTGCGCAATCAGCTGCTTGCGCTCACCGGGTGCGACCTCTGGCAAAGCGATGATGACCGGCGCGTGCAACAACTCACGCAATCGCTTTGCATGTTGGTCTATTTGCTGCGCTGCCAGCGGCTGACGCCCTTTGACACAAGCCAGTGTGATTGGCTGTCCCAGCAGTTCGCCGGGCAAGACCTCATAGCCGTCCTGAAGAAAATACGGCAATTGTGCGGTCTTCCCATTGGGAGCCACACGCACGCTTTCTCCTCCGAGCACCTGGTTCAGGTACCGGACAGTCTGCTGGGGAAGAGTCGTATCTAACATAGACCAAGAATCTAACATTGTTAATGTTAGAAGTCAAATTTTATGTTAGATTCTGCTCTTAAAGGCTTGACGGCTCCGCCCAGACCAGCCGATACAGCCCCAGCCTGCGCTGCCGACTGACCAGTTGTTCATACGCATGCAATGGCCCCTCGTAGACGGGATCGCCTCGGTTTGCGGCCTTAAGCTTGAACACGTCCATGGGCTTTTCGCTGTCGAGTCCTGCCGCTCGCATGATGAATTCCGACGATTGCGCCCGATCACGGTGCTCCCACAGCGCCGCAAACACCCGGGCCTGGGCATCGGTCAAACGAATGGGGCCGTGCGGCCAGTCCCCCAGGTGCACCCAGGCGAAGTCTGCACTGAACGGCCCATGGACAGCCACGCTCGGGATGCCATCTTGCAGGGCATCGGCTTTCTCACCCCGGTCCGGATCGAGCAATCGCAATGCCAAACCGTGCAAGGCGAACCGGTCTTCCAGATGCCACCACGTAGCCGTCCCTGCTAACGGATCCAGCGGTTGCCGCACCAAAGGCCGTGGCGTGATCACCCAGCTTTGGCTGCGCTGTTCGGGTCCATGAAAAATCCGTAGCCCGTGGCGCTCGACCAGATCAATGCGACGAGCCAGCACCACCGGCCGCTTCTTGTACCGACCAATGTCCCACACGCCATCGACGATGTGGGCGGTGGTTGCTTGTGGCGAGATGTCCAGTGCACCACGCAGCTTTCGGATCAGCCATTCATCGTCCAGGCGCCAATTGCGCTGACTGGATGGATCCAGGGCAAACGGACCACAGTCCGGGCACTGCACCATGAGCCCATCGTCCGTTCTGAAGATCGGTCCACGGTACAGGCCGCAGAAAGCGCAAAGGGCATCCTGGCTGTTGACCACACCGGGTACAACGGCCTTCACCTGTTTGAGAACCTGTAGGGCCGCAATTTCTTCATCGTGTAGGCTGCTCTCAAAGGATGCGCTGCCTCGCACGAACATCAAAGCGGCCAAGCTGATGGCTTGCTGATTGAGGGTCAACTCCATCCACACCTCACTCGAACAAGCTGCCGTCCATGGTCGCAGGCTCTTCCTGCTCCCGTTCGGTCTTGAGGACCTGCTGCGCCTTCAAGATGCCCAACTGGACCAGATAGCCCTCAAGTTGGGCACGCAGCTTCTCATCGAACTTGTGCAGGTTCAGTCGCCCCTTGCTGGTGATCTCCACACTGACCACCTGGCAGCGGCTTTTGCCCCGCATCGGCGCCAGATAGAAGTTGAGAACAGCAGCCTGAATCGTCCAGCCACGAGCGAGCGGGTTCTCAGCAACGAAGTAGTCCTGCAGCAGCTCCGTCACGCAGCGCTGATCGCTGGAGGCACTGGCCGTGCATTCCATCTTGAGTCGTCCGCATCCACTGACCACGGTCACGCTCTTGACCTGCAATCCAACGAATCCGTCATCAATCGCTTGCGGAATGTTCAAACCCAAGCGCAACGTGGAAAGGTTCAGGCGTGGCGTCTGGATCCGCTGTGCATCGGCCTCCACACCAAGCAGGTGCCTGGCGAAGGCCTCACACAACATGGCGTGGTACTTGGCTCCGCCCCGGATGATGGTGCGAGCCACACCGGTGGCTTGCGAATATTCCAGCACCATGTGGATGTTCGGACTGCCCACACGCCGCTGTAGCTGACTGCCCTCGAATTCCAGCTTGGCCGTGGCCAGGTCCTTGGCGTGGATGGAGATCAGCTGCGTACCGCGCGCCCGGTCCAACACATTGACCACGC
>JACCDQ010241194.1_pt1 | contig 20313 bp, 47 predicted proteins | sample 7446031 | NCBI WGS metagenome assembly JACCDQ01 (sample SAMN15323442, study PRJNA562643) | freshwater metagenome | isolation source: river surface water | place: USA:Blue River Watershed | collected 2017-08-17
ATGTATGGGAATTCTTGGCCGTGGTATTTCCAGTAGTCTTGCTCCGTTTTCATTACACGGAACCAGAGCTCTTCTCCGGTTGGCCAAACCCATTTCAAATCCTTACCGGATGACAGAAAGCGAGCGCCATCATTAAACTGGCTGAACCATCTTTTGGATTTAGAAATTAAGTCGTCAAGGTTTTTATATTCTCGGTCGAAGATAACGCCGCGCATAAAACTTCCGTAGCCAATCCCAACAAATCTACGAAAGAACATAATCTGAGAATCGGTTTTACCAGGACCGCGCGTGCCTTCATATAGAATATGATGGCACGGGCAGCTAACCGCAAGAGCTTGAGATCCTTCTAGCGGCTTCCATACGACTTTAACATTTTGTGCAGGCTGAGCGGGTAGTGCTGGTGTATTATTTTTCGGTGCGAACAGAACTGGCTGCTGCGCCGGTAGATTCGGTATACCAGTCATTTAATTTTATCCACTGATCATCGCAGGCTTGAAGTCTTTCAATTAGTAAACTCGTATAGTTTAAAAGTTCTTCCCCATTGGTTTCCTGAACCGGAGCTTTCGGCAATGGGACTGGACAACGCTGGCGCAAAGACTCCGGAGGAACTATTACTTCCGTCTTCGTATCGTATACTAGCTCCTTTTGCTTGTTCATAGAGCACCCGCATAGCAGAAGGAGGAACGATAGACTGATTAAATTCAAGCAAAACTTTGTCATTTTTGGCTAGCTCCCTAAATTGGTTACGCGCGAATTCGCCCTGCCCTTTGATAAGGCTAAGTTGCGCTTGGAGCGCATTATAGACCTTGTTGTCAATAATGCGCTGACTCGATAAATTACTTACTGTGGTTGCGAGATTTGCATTGGCCACAAGTACAGCGGCTTTCTCCTTTTCCAGCGCTTCGTACCGTGTTTCCAAATTCTGGTAGTGAAGATTAGTAATGTAGGCATACGCCCCAAGAATTGAAGCAATCAGCGCTAGGCCGATGGATAAATGGCTACGAACCGCTAGAAGTGTCATTGTCTGAAATCCCCAATTTTTTACGCACTAATTTGGCTAGGAGGGCAATACTTACCTCTGCTCCAAGCCACCCGAAAACACCAACTATAAGCCCTGACCATCTCCAATCCAGCTCCAGCGCTTTGCACCCTAACATGGCTAAGATTCCTACAAACCCAGACGCTAAAAACTCTGCTAGGGCTTTGTCCCACTTAGGTTTCTTTTCCTGATTCAGGCACCTTAGTGTGTATGCTAGACAGCCACCTATCGCTGCAAACAAACCAAAGCAGAGGCTCTCATAGAGAAAGTCTTGGCTACTTGTAAGAATAGCTTCCATGAACATTTCTCTTATTCGTCAATTTCAAAATGCGGCAAATCCAAGAAAGTTTCATCTTTACTACGACCATCTCTATCGAAGTCGCCGCCCCAGCGTAATTTCACTCCTTTGGATTTTGCAACTGCAAACATAACTCCAGCTAACCGCGCAAATGCTAAGTGATCATTCCAGTCATACGAACCAAGGCCGTCCGCATAGTAAGGAATGATATCCACTGCTTTGGAATGAGTTTGACCTGGTTTAAGGTTGTGCTTTGAATTCGGCCATTTTAATTTGGACTTTTTATTTGCAAATGCTTCATCTTGTTCCTGTTGCGTCCGAATTGAACATAGGACGGATAAATCCATTATCTCACTTGCGGCATGGACTACTTCTTGAAGCCGAGGATCTGCTCCATTAAGGACTGCCAATGATTTACCTGCTACGCGACTCATAGTAACCTCCGATTAAAAAGAGCTCCTGTTACCAGGAGCTAAGAACCCTCCGTCCCGCTGCGTCCGAAGGGTTAGTTACGCACGGCATCCTTCAAGGCTTGTTGTTGGTTTTGTGCAATATTTTCCCACGAATCCGCGGTACCCATTGCAGGCACTACCATAACGCACTGAAGTTGCTGTTCTTGCGGCGCTTTATCTTGAATCATATTTCTGATTTTAGATAACTGCGACAAGGCAGATACGCGAGCCGATTGATTACCGGCGCAGGTATCCAGCGCTTCCACTTTTAATCGAAAAAGAATTTCGTTCTGAGACATAATCGCGTCTTGATCTAATTCTTTTAGCAATGAACTCATAATCTCCTGAACATAGGGTTCTTTCAAAAGCTTACGCCCTTGATTGGAAGGAGACGAGAATCCGGCTGCGGCGGCTGACGCTGTCGCATCCATAGTTTTGATATAATGCGAACAAAAGACGCGCCGCCGAAATTTCATATCCGGTGTCATCTTTGCGGCACTACGCAAAGTGGCTTCCAAGTATGCTTGATTGGTTGTAGCCAGTACAGCACCTGGAACTTGTGAAAGCGGGAGACCTGAGCGCTTCATCTAAACTCCTATACTTGGCGCGCTTTTAATACTTTCGCCAAGTATAGGAAGATGGGAACGGGAAAGCACCGGTTCTTACAGTGCGCGGGTAATACCAGCGAGGCGGTGGTACCATTTGAGAAATACAGAATCCCAATAGTCTTGGGCCTTACCAAAAAGTATATCCATATCCGTTAATGTTTGTGGAGGGATCTCCCGAAGGAAATAATACTGCAAATCAGAAGCCAGATGACCAAGCGTATTATCAATATACTCGCCGGTTTCCACGTCTTGATTAATATAATGGAGAATAGCGTAATGGTTTGAAAAATAGACGCATTCAATTACGCGAAGTTTCTTTTCTTGCGCGTCAAGAGCAGATTGAGCCGCATTGTAGAAACACTTGTAATTAAACAATCCGGTTCCTGGTTTAACTTTGATTTCGTCATGCCGGTGACGAAAATACGCTTGGATTTCCGGCCCAAGCGTTTTCCATAAATGGCTAGCTATCTTAGCACGCATGTTCGAAGTACCCCAGTACCATGTGGGCAACAATTACCAAAGCAGTAATACCAAACCAAAGCCAGTGAGATCGCTTCAAGCTTTTCGCAAGGTAACGAATCTTTTGCTTATGCTCTTGAATAGTTGCAATGGCCTTGTGGTGCTCTTTGGTCAACGTAAAGTTATGAGCAAGTAACTCCATAACAGGAAATATCCATTCATGATGCTTTTGAACAGCAAACGAAAAAATCAATCGATCTGGTTCGAAGGCAAAAGTTAAGTTCGGATTAGCTGTGTTAATCGTTGCCGGATTATGTGGAACATCGAAAGATGCAATGTTGTGCGTCTTTTCATACAAATGAATAAATCGATCATATGTAATAAATTCGATTGTCCCATCTGGTCGAACAAGATTAATTGTACCGCGCTCAGCTGACATCTTTTAATCCTTCTTTAACAAGTGCGATTGATTCGGCCTCGCTGCGATGGCATTCAACTTCCAACACAACGCGTTCACCGGTTATTTTGCAAGGGCCTGTTACGCGGAAGCGTGCCTTGCCAAGACGGCGCCCCTCTGGGGTCGACGCTTGAGAAAGTCGTGTAACTTTTCGTTTCATTTAAATCCTCTTCAGTGAATACCCTAGCGGTAGCCCAAGCGGCATAGCCATACCTGTCATAATGCGCCGCAAGCCACGAGCAGCGTTCTCCTATATCAGCCATGCCGTAAGGGCAACGAGCTCCAGGATAAGCTGTATAGCCTTGGACAGCGGCGTCGTAATAGGTAAATTCAGCGCGACCGCCTTTAAGTGTTGATAAGCGCATAATTGTTACTACAAAAACAATTAAGGCCATTATTAATCAATGGCCTTAATTATTCACTACTCTGGGTCAGAATCGACAACTAATTGAGCAAGCTTTGAATCAAAATCGCAACCCTTAATATAGGTACGAACTTGCCCTAAATCGTTCGGGTCGCCGCCCATTGCTTCAATCTGCTCTCTTAATACTTCTGCCATTTGCTGGAGCAACTCTTTCATGATGCACTCGCGTTTTCTTCTTGCATTGCTTGCCAGCGTTTCAAACTAGCGATAGCTTCTGCAATATCTGTTTCTTGATCTTTAGCCCCGCGACCTCCAGAAACTAAAAGCTTCTTAATCGCATGAGCAATTGCTGGGTCAGTTACCTCATAAAGAGATAAGACACGGTAAACGTCTACAAACTCCAGGTGGCGAACATCTTTATAGTAATGAGGAAACACGCTCTCATTACTGTTCAGGTTCTTCTGGGAACTTTTCCGGCTGTTCGGCGGCATTGGTAGCCTCCTTATTAGTTGGTGGAAGATAGTTAGAAATCAGCTTTTGGAGGATTAATTCAACCAGACGCATTTTCATTTCTGGATCAATCGGATCTTCCCCAAGCTGGGCCAAAGATGAATCGTAAATACTGGCAATTGCGGATTCGCCAATCTCCAAGAGGTTGACATTAGCCACAAGTGCACCTGTCATTTCGATCGCTGCGCGTGCTTCAAAGCCGAGAATTACGTTGGTGTAGCCGTTCGTTCCGGCTTTAACGCAGACGTCTGTTACACCGCGCAAGGGTTGCCCGTCCATTTCAAGAACAATACTATCATTGTGCGGGTTTACTGGAAGATTAAATGTAAAGCTGTGCATAGGTGGCTGTTTCATAGATTCATCTCTATATAGACTGAAATTTCAACCGGAATGATGTACGCTTCCGGAAATACTTTTTGGATTTGAACGTGCTCTGCTGCGAACAGGTAATCAATTGTATCAAACAAAGTTGCAGCGGTTTGGTCTTGGGTTTCCGAGTAGGTACCGTCGACTCGCTTTTCGACAAACGAAACCGGAAGGTGGGTTTCCGGATCTCGCTTGGTGCAGCAAACGGACATTTGATGGGTGCCTTTAAGTATCTTAGCCATGTGGAATAGCTCCAGCATAGTAAGCCTTGATAGTATCAGCAGCTTCCCGCCAACCGTAGCAACACCGGTAGCAGAAGTTATTCTGTGATACAAACTCACCAAAGGCAATTTGCTCTTCGCTCTCTCCAGACGATCCTATAGGCTTTTTAAGTTCTATATACAAACCGTGCCAAGCCGTCCCATCTAGGTTCTTAATATAAACGGGAAGAAAGGTGTCGGACACCCCTTTGGTGACTCCTTCAGCTTTGAGCTGGCCGCCGCGAATCATAGCAGATTCTTTACTATCTCCACGGGCTCCGCCGTTCGCTATGGCGTGATACCAGCCGAGGCCGTATATTGGCTGGGCCTTTTCCCGATATGCCGCCATGCGCTTGCTATCGCTGTATGCGGCCATATCGTCGGCTGCTTCAAACCCAAGATAACTAGCTACGGCTTTCCAAGCGAACAACGCTACCTGGTGCGCGTGCTCTGTTCCAGCTTTGGCAAGTACTTCAGGACTCATAGCTTCCCCTCAACCAAAGATAGCTCTAATTTACCTTCAAGAGGATTAAGGCTTTGATAAGTATCATGCATCCCTTTATCAATAAACTCCTGAGGGATATCGCCACCGCACCATAGGTTAGAAGTTACGATTAACCTACCGGATGCAAGGTGCTTCAAGTACCAGGTAGCTCCGCCGAACCCAAGACCGTCGCACCGTTCACCTTTCTTCGGTTCTGGCCCAATAGAATACAGAACACCGTTAAAGATAACGCTTGGTTTAACTTTATGTTCGTTTAGCCGCTGGTTCCATAATTCGCACGCAAAGCAGATTTGTTTTTCCACCATTGGAACTTGGAATTCTGCTACGTATGTTGGTCGCTCGGGCTTTCCGCACTCTTTGCAAAAGTAAGCCGCTGGTTCGCTTTGAGACAAATAGAATGAGCGGTTCCGGTGTACATGGTCAATATCGCGGGACACTAAAACCTTCTGACGTCCTTCAGGCATATTGGCAAAAACGGCCCGCTTTTCAGCGAGCCAGTCGTCAATAGTTCTTTCAGTTACTTGGGACATTATTCGTTCCTGTTTTCTTTATAAGGTAACTACCGATGCGCAAGAAGTCATCAGTAAAAGCCAAGGAGTTAAACCGCTCGGAAGCGACTTTCTCGTATTTGATTTTACCGAATAAGCTATAGCCCAGCTCCAGGCGAATGGAATCCAATTGAATGACGATTCGGAACCGCCTTATAAGGCTATCCGGTTCACGGGAAACATTCATCTCCCGATAATAAGCCCCATCCAGATACTCCCACCCTGCGGCAGATAAGTACAGGCTAATTCGCTGGACTAATAGCTTCTTCTCGTCGCTCATTCATACACCTTGAATATTGGCAAGCTGATTGAACTTTCTTTATACAAACGAATTGGAAAATGGATTACTTTCTGCAAAGCAATCGCATCTTCTTTCGCAGCTTCAAGGTAACTAATATCAGAACGAATAACTTCCTTTTCCCCAGTCGTAAGGTTGGCCAGAGCAACGCGGTACTTTTCAACATCTTTAGACGAGAAACCGCCTCGGTAGTCATAGGCAATTACTTGAATCTCATGGGTCTCATCAGATTTACCTTCGATAGTTTCAGCGCGTAAAAGAATAGCTTTTTCGACCGCTGGATACTCCGGCCAATCTTTTTCAACAACGATGCACTCCAAATCGACTTTACCGGTTCTAGCATGGTAATGGTTCGCCACGATGTCCGATATTTTGGAGAGCTTTTCAAAGTTCTCCCCGTCAAGAGATTCTTTGATATCAGTCCACTTTAAAACAAGATAACGCTTTTCTAGTTCAGACATGATAAGTACCTTATGCTAATCGAATAGCTTGGTTGCCGCAGAATGGGCATTCTTCGGTTGATTCAGGAAGACTATACTCTTCAAAGCATTCTTCGCACCAAAAGATGTCGGTCTCTTCTTGTATATCTTCGTCGCTCATATGAATTTCAAGCCCCCTTTAAGTGCACAGTCCAACGCATTTTCATACGGCGGGACATAGAATGTTTTACCTGGTTTAATATTACCGCCACGCGACTTAAAAAACAATTCGATGCGTCGGTGAGTTGGATGCTGGTCCTTAATGCCAAATTTAAACAGCATTCTTGGGTTTGCGTACCGGCGAGTGAAGTAAAAAGACCCCCGCTCGGTGTGGTCATACTCCCCGTCGCCGTTCGCATACGTTACTCTTGCTTGGATCACTAAAATTCCCACTTAACAGTAAAGATTCTAGTTCCTGCACTAGCGATTAATAAGCTTGGTTTAAGGCGGCCAAAATTCAAAGTAAACTCCGGCATAAATACCGGACACCATCCAGCAGATGAACCAGGTTCAGGAACCCCGCTGCATTCATGATAACCATAGGAAACCCCAGCTATTACGGATAGCTCTACCGGAGTATTTTTAAGGCTAGTCGGAATGTAGATTCCCGCCGCGTAAGTTCGATGACCGTAGCTGTTGACAAAAGTTCCACCGAAATAACGCTTATACTGAATGGCGACTAAATCGTTTCTTTCCGTATATTCATAATCAAATTCCTTGTTATCATGCTGGCTCCACGCACCAGTGTAAACGTGGTTATCTTCTGCCCGAGTAAAAGTTGAATAAAAAGAAGCAGAAACGAAGACTACAAACGAAATCACCGCAACAGCGGACAACGAAATAACTTTAGTTTTATGTTTCATAGTTTAATCCTTGACAAAACCATTAGAAGTAAACCAGCCAAGCTGGTCGCCGTTAGCAAACAAGCCGTCACCGAGGTATTCCCATCCGGCTGTTCTAGCATTAATTATCTGTTTTTCAGATGGAGTAATCAATTCTTTTTCATCATACTTAACGAACTTTTTCTCTTTCACTTTCCCAGTTCCTTTCTGCCAATTCTTTACGAGTTATATGACCACACTTGCCAGTGCCGCATGGTTGCATTCGGCGGCCATCCCAGCATACATCAAGACCGTCGACACCTTCAAGCGGGTCGCCGTTCGCGATACCAAGAAGGGCTAGTTGATGGGCTACCTTCCACCGGTCCACTTTGGATAGCCAGTGGGAGTATTCATTGTGGATGTAGTAATAGTTTTGGAGTATTGGACACGCTGGGCTTTGGGATTGCTCTGCTTCCCATTTGTAGAGATCCAGGATGTGCCTTGAACAGGCCATTTTGGTCATATCGGCACTGATCCAGTAAGCGGGAGTAAAATCAGGACACCAATCGCATTGGTGGTATGGAGCGGAGTAATGGGGCTGTTGATTCATAATTCACCCAGAAAAAGACAGCCCCGAAGGGCTGTTAATGACTCGCCAGAATCAGCGCTCCCACGGGAACGCTTTAACTCTTATCGGAACCCAAGAGTCCGGACTCAGGTATTCCGCTTTGTACCACAAAATCGCCAGCGTTATTATCAGGAGAACTATGAACAACGCCTGTAGCTCCTTCACTAGGTTCTCCAGGAGTTTTCGCGGATTCCATTTCATCTGCAAACACCTGTGTAATGAGCTGCAAACAATGTACGTGCTTTGCAGCTTCCTCGCTTAAGGCTTCCGCCCGTTTATGATCGCCATCAACTGCCGCCTTTGCTCCAGCGGTATTGAGTGCGCCAACCCGTTCAACATGGTAATACCGAACATGAAGTAAGGCTTGAACTGAGGATTGCTTCATTTGGTAGTCCTAAAGATATCCTTCAATTGATCTTCAATACCAAATAGCGATAAATCAACTTGCTCTAAAACAGTAACGCAAGTATGAACTTTCGCCATTGGTATGTAATTATAGCTTAAGTCGTCGCGCTTACCAAGGTGGTTAGCCTTATAAGCTTGCAACGCTTGGGCTAGGGCCTGACCTTCCGCCCTCAGCGCAGTAACGCGGGCTAGCAGCGCTTTTTCGCTGCTAGCCTTTTCGGCTTCGGGAGTGGTTCCTGGATGCGGGGAACTCATTCGTCCCAATCCATACGAACGCGGATTTTCTCAGGCGGATTAGTGCCGAAAACCTCCTTGTCGATGTAAACGCTGTCCAATCCGTCTTTTTCTTGACCAGAATAAACCACCTTGTTCTTGGTAGCTTTAGTCTTGGTCAAAACCATTTCTTTAGTTGCCATAGTAGACTCCTATTTCTTACGGTTACGGCGGGTATTCCGCCAATCATTGGCCCAGAAAGGCACCGGTTTCTGCTTAGCTGGAATCTCTTCCGGCTTATACTGCTCAAGCGTACGAATAAGATTATCAAACGATTCAGCGGAGCCTTTCAACCTAGTTTCAAGATTCTCCAATACCGTTTTGAACTCTTCAGCAGCTATTCCAAGAGTTCTTGCTTCTATCTCGGAATAATCCATTTCCATAATATGTTTCAGCTGTGCCGGATCGCGAACAACAACCACCCCGTGGAATATGGCAGAGTGTTCTCCAAGGGAAGTTAACGCGCGGTGAAGAGCTGCAATGTATTCTCCGTGGCAATCCCGTGTTGCATCGATAACTATAACCGGCTTAGCCGCATCTTGGACGGCAGAGTAAACGCGACCAGTAACAGTGCCAGCAATATGCATACTAAGTTTTTGCACGATACTCTACTCCTAAAGTAATAAACATTTGACGAGCGCGACGCCAAACTTCAGTTCTCGGGTCTTGCTCAAGTGCCGCCTCCAAAAGAGCGATAAGCTCGCCCTTGTCTACGGCAACTTTCTCTCCGTAGATTCGCTGGGCGTCCGGATCAACGCTATTCGGCTCGTTGAAAGGTGGTGTAAGGGCCATATACTGTATCCACTGCTTTTTGCTGGGGTAGCAAGTCAAAAGGAACTTCACAGAATGCCAAATTCTCCGCGTGCAAAGGCCAAATCGCACGGCACTTATAGATAAGCGGTGGCGGCTTTCCTGCTTCTACTGTCGGCAGTCGCTTACCGAGAATAAACTCTCGACCAGCAACCAAAACAACATGGGTGCCATTAAGATTCATCTCACGATACAAAGCCCGAGTCAATGGGCCTTTGGTATGGCCAAGTCGGACTATTATTGTCTGCCCGTTTTGAAAACGCATAACTACTCCGTAGCGTAATATGGAAAGGGTTCAGGTTCTTTCAAAGTAAATGCGCGCGTATTCAGCGAGCGGATATCTTCCGTCGTTGCTGGCCCGTAGTACGTTATATCGCAGTTACTAGTACCGACTTGGCCAAAGACAATCCACTCAACCTGAACGACTACCAATGGCTTACGAAACCAGCGCTTCTTGAAAACGATTCTCCACTTACCAGTCAAGTATTTCTTTGACTTTGCCAAGCGGCCAGCGCTTATTGTCGCTGGAATAGTATTTGTAGCCATTGGTAAATCCTCTTGTGGTTAGATAGCTCTATTTTAATTGAACTATTCTATTTCCGCACCAAGTTTAGTAACTACCTCTCCGGTAGATTTTACCCAGAGGTGAGTCGCACCCCAAATCATTGGTTGTTGATCCCACCAGAGAAGGACGATATTACCCTGAAGGATGTTACTAAACGCACTTCCTTCTAACCCTTGGTTAGCAGCCCATTCCATGATTGAATCTTGAATCAGCTTAGATCCGCAGGAGATTTCTACATGGCCGAATTTAGTGCTATTCGCTAAGATCCATTCTTGAATCTTTTCAGTGATAGCCGGTAGCATGTCGCTGATGTCTTCATTGCGCTTATGTGCTAACCGCTGAGCTAGTGTTGGCTCATTCACTTGAGAATCATCGTATTCATCTTCCCGAAGGTGGACATCAGCGCCAATGCGTTTAGACACTTCATTAAATTTTTGAGCAACCGCATCACCAAGGTCGACTTGAAACTGATGGCAAAAGATATCCAAATAGGTAACGATATCCGCTGCTTCATTGGAAATATACTGGCGAATAGTGTCGGTATGAGTATTGGCATAATCGCCACGGCGAAGGCTTTTAACCACACTAGCCAGCTCGCCTACTTCGCCAGCGATCGCGGTCATCCAGTCGCCAGCCGTCCAATCTGAGCCGTCAGGGATGGTATGGCATTGGCGGCCGAGCTTGTCCTTGAATTGCGGCAATCGTTTCAGATTTGCTTCACGGAGTTCGTTGAAAGTTAAATTATTGCTCATAATGTAGTTCCTGTTTTGTCGAAGAATTCTTTAAGATTAGACTTAACTACAGTCTTATGAAAGATTAATTTGTTACCGTCTACTTTGCAAGGAAAATACCGACTATTTTCGGCCCAGCTCTTCCTATCCAACCAGATGCGGAAGAATCCCTTTCTCAAGGTTTCGATTTTATGGAACGTACGGACGTGCCAATCAGAAGGTCGTTCAAAAGACGGCCTATCTTGGTAAGGTGATCGGACGCTATCCCCGCTGCGGTAGCCTTCGCGGGCAGTTCGTTCAGAGACAGTTTCAGGCTGTCCACCGCAGCCGCATCCAGGATACCGGTGGCAGGCTGTTGTCCCCATAACTCCAGGTGCGGCGGTACATTCGTCATCAGATTCCCAATTAGGCATTTCTCTACTCCCATTAACAACTAAGGCCCCGAAGGGCCTTAGTATTGATTCATTGTTTAACTGGCTGTCGATTTATCATAGCGATCGGCAGAAGCCACCGTTTCACCGATCAGTTCGTCAGTATTCGCTTCATCCAGGATATTGCATAGGCGCGGCCCAGTGGGGCTACCAGGAACCGGACCTGGTCGACAACCGATAATACCTGGAGCTACCAGATTTTCGACTTTCATCGACTCTACCGCTTGGGTATCGACTGCTTCAGCAGCGTCCGCGCTTACTGCGTCAACTTGGATATAAACAGGGTCTTTTGCCACTTCGGCGGAAGCGGGGAAAGTCATCATGGCGAGCGCCACGGTCAGAATGGACAGAAAAGCCAGTCCAAAGCGTTTACTTTTTACCATTTTTATTACTCCGTTAGGAAATGAAGCCAAGGTTAATCCAAGGCAATAGAATTCTAGCGACTCAGCTATAGATAAGCACTAAATCGCTAGAAGATTGGACTTAGAGAGCAGCCCAATACTTTTCGCCGGTTGCTGGGCAAACATACTCAACATGGCGCTGTTTGGTGTCGAACATTTGGAGACCCTTACCATCGCGCGGATCGTATTCCACGGTTACGTCTTTGGTAGCGCCGGTACGGTGGCAATCCGCAGGCACAGAAGCACAAGCAGTCATCAGTAAAGCCAAAGCGAGAACGATTACAGTTTTCATAGCATCCCTCCTACGGGAAAAAGTTTGTTTAGGTAAGAACTTTGTTCTTGAGTTAATTATAAGACACTAATTTAAGAAAGTGCACTAACTTTCGATGCTAGGATCAACCTTTTTATTAGGCTGGTCTTCCAAAATGCGAAGGGAAGTCGTGTATGGTTTACTTCCCTCAACAATGTACAAATGGTCAGGGGTATTTACCCAATAAACTGGATATCCGAGAAGTCTCTGCGGTTCTTCATTGATAGCCATTCCCATGCGAAAGTAGTTGTCCCGAGTAGCGTAAATCGCCGCCCGCTGATTACTCCCAAGGTAAATTCGCTCCGGCTTATATGCCTTCATAACAGCCAATCGAATATCCTGAAGAATTGCTGATTCTGATCTATGGTTTGTCATGATACGGGAACCTTTGGCATCGGCTTCCATCCTTTTGCACGGCGTAATGGCATATCTCCCACAGCCGCAACAAAGTATCCCGCTCTTTTGTTATAACAAGCTTGCCAAGACGCGGTTCCATGTTCGTCCAGAACAAGAATCCAGATTCCATGCGGTGCGGTATCCATTGGTTGCCATTGATCAAAATCAATTACTGGATAAAGGTACAATGGCTCAAACATTACCTGTAAAGGATGATCCTTGTATTCCGAAGCAGTAAGAAACGTTGGGCGAAAGCCATGGTGCTCTCGGTTATTATTCACATAATAGTTAACCGGCTGGCTATGCAAAACCTTCTCGATTTCATCAAGAACTAAAGTAACATCCTCTTCAGAGGTATACTTCCGGATTACCAGATGCTCTAGAGCACCCTTAATCTGATTTCGTAAGGACTGGGTCATAATTCTGATCTCCAACTTCAAGGATGTAGAGCTTAACGCCGCGGTTAAGTTTGGAGATATCGCGGCAAGAATGAGTGACAAGAACTGTTGGGCAGTCAGACTCTTTACCATAGCTACTACCCACATGGTCCATCACAGCTATCGGCTCGCAGACTCCGGCCATTAACTGTTTCATCGCTTCAAGCTGGGCGGTCAGTTCAACGATTTTGGACTCTTTAATGGATAACTGATCCATCTTTTCTAAAATTAGGGATTGGTACGCTTCCAGCCCATTCAAAGCGCGCTTAGCCAACACATTCCCTTTGTCGGCGTAAATTTTGAGCAACGGTACAAGCGTTGCGGCATCACTCCGAGTATTCATTGGTTATCGCTCCATTCTAGGTAGGCTGGCATTATATCAAACCAATCAAAGAGTTGAACTGGGTCGTCGTGATTAGCCAAGTACCATTCACAAGCGGAATCGGTAGCCTCCATATGGACAGCCATCCAAGCCCCGTCAGACCAAGAATCAATATCAGAAGGCAAATAACCTTTGATAAAGTTGAATATTGTATCCAATCGAGTCATATCCCGAAGGTACCATGGGAGGTCGTCCCATAGTTCTTTTGATAGTTCGAATTTAACAGTTTCAGAGGTCGCCATGCTTCACCCACTTTTCACTATTAAACCATGCTTCCGCCAACATACAAGCGGTGCTATACATGGCATCTCTAGGTTGAGCCATTACTACTTCGCCGGTGTTAATGCGGGTATACCGCACGCTACCGGCCTTTGGGGCGGCCATTGCTACAAGGTCAAGGCTGGAATCACACCCGTCCTTAATCTGCGCCCTATCGCGTATCTGGTGCACAGCATAAAGGACGGCGCCCAGTTGGGCCACCGCCTTATCGTCAAGTTCGTCCCTATCATCTGCCATTTAATCCACCCATTCGACGAGCTCCCAGTCCCACTCTTCAGCGTAACCGGATTCCCAGTCATTTTTGACGTTGCAGGTACGGAGTTCGTAGACTCCGTTAATCTTTTGGTCTAGGTTGATAATTAAATCTTCTAGATCATTACCGTTCGATAAATCTTCATAAAAACAATCCACGATTTGAGCTGGATTAGGTACTTTAAAGAAGTATAGCTCACGTTTCTGCGCTACTCCGCGGGTAGTGCGATAGCTTTCAACAGTTAAGCGAACTTTAAGGCGCGGAAGATCTTTTTTGCTTGGGTCTGAATCCTTACTCGGAAATATATTCATCTACCACCGCCCTGCCCTTACTGGGCACGAATTCGATAAGAGCAACGCATTCGTCCTCCCTTGGGAGGGTTCTCTCGCATTCCGCCTTCATATGGTTCAACTCAATAATTGACAAATTGATAGCTTCGATGGGCATTTCTCGTGCGGTCTTAACTATAGCATCTTCCCGCCACCCGCTTACCATGAAAGCAGCGATAATACACAAGATTCCGCCGATAAGGGCACCCCATCCAAACAATCGGAAAAAAGTATCCTCTATTTTATCCAAGTTAATCATATCTACCTCCAGTAGGTAACGCCATCGTTGCACTTCCATGCAGTCTTTCCAGGATCGCTAACAGTACCGAAGTGGGTATTCCCGTCGCTGCTGACGGTAGTAACAAGATTAGTAGTTGGAGAAATCTTTTCTACCACCACGCACGCGTGATCGATTTTGAATTGCTCCCACTGTTTGGCTTCATGGTACATAGCCATGCCACCAACTACTGCGACAATGATAATCCCGATAAGAATGATTACCTCTGGTAAAGATGTACCGGATTGCTTTTTCACGAAAGTTTCTCCAACTTGATTTGTTCTTCAGTTTTGGCAATCTGGACGTTCAGACCAATCTTGCCGCCATATTCCACACCTTTACGAAACGCGTGCTGGTCTACCTCGCTTTGGCGCACGGATTTCTCTTTCACATCCCAGTCTTTGATAAAATCCATGTTAGCTAATTGCTCGCGTTTTGCCAAGTCTAGCAGCACAAGACTAGTACCGGTTCCACAGCCCACCTCTTCGGCCTTGTCAGCGATCATCTTTTCAATACGGACAGCCAGTCGGCGAACGCACCCTACTGCAAACGAGCGGGTCTGCGGTGACAGGTTGTGCGTATACAATCGGCGGCCTTCCTTCAAGATTGATTCAATTACGTAAGTGCTCATATACATAGCAGTCGCTGCGTTCGATTCACGGCCTACATACCAATGCACTTGTTTAGTGCCACTGCGTTTATGACCGAAAATATATTCGCACATAAACAGCTTACCAACATAGTGGCGAATTTCTCGGGTCCAAGGCATGGACCAGCTTTCAAAATCAAACGTACCACGCGGGTCTACTGCATCGCGAGCGGCTTCCTCTACATCCTGGAGCTCAAGGCCATGCTTGGTCAGGAGTGTATGGGCCATGCGCAGGGCGGTATCCCGCTCCTGCTCGTTACCGCGGTCGTCGTTGGCCATAGCCAACAACTTACGAATTTTGTCAAGCACTTTTTCTTGGTTGCTCATTATTAGCTCCGATTGATTGGGATGGCCCATTATAACGATTAATCTTCGGTAAGATCACTACAATCTGCATGAATAATCAACAATCCTTTATTGCTCCCGTCACCTTTCGGGCCAGAACGCATAATCTGGTAATCAAGTGGGCCGTACTTCGCATCTAAGTAGGCAAAAGTCTCCATACGCGCATCTGAGCTTAGTTCGTACTCAATATGGACTATGGTTACGACTTTCTTACTAATGATTTTCATACTACCTCCGAAATAATTAGAACTGGTAGATATTGATACCGGAACTTGTTATTTCCAGCATACTTCCATCATCGAACAGCCAAGCCTCATACTCGCCGTTACGGCGCCATACAGGGTTCCAGTTAATGACCACACTAGGGTAGTCATGGGCCATCTGGCCCAACAGGTTACGGGGCGTCCGGTCGCATACTGCTTCGGCCAGTTGGGCAAGGCGAGCTTGTGGGCGTGTCGCGAGGCTACCGCTGATAGCAGTGATAACGTCCACGGCAGTTAGCGGAAACCCGAGTTTAGTAAGTCTGTGCATTGCATACTCCTGATTATACTGAGAAACGAGCGTAACGGTGTTTAAACATAGCCAAGGCAGGAGTCTTTGCTACCAGGTCGCGGGCCGCTGCAACTGCTGCTTCTGGGCTGGCCGCGATAACGCCAAGGTCTTCGAAGTGCTGGCCGAGGGTTACTTGTACGAGGTAGCTTTTCATTTCGATGGCTCCAATTGCTTAACTAATGAAGCAATAATCAATCATCCTTGATCATAGTGCACGCTGTTTATCCAAAGATTTACTTAACCCAGCAAATCTCAGAGTTCTTCTTGCTGGAGACATAACCCACGCGAGCAACAAATTCAGGTTTAACGGATTTGCGAGCAGATTGCAGTGCTTGCTCTGGAGTTTCGTGCAATTGACGGAGAACAATTGGGGAGCGAGATTTTGCTACATCAGCGTTGGTCAAGATAACGGCGTAATATTTCATGGGCTAATCTCCTACTGTTGATGGGATCATTATCAGTGATCCCATCGCAAGGATCAACAACTATCTAACGCGGCCAGATAATAAAAGTCGGATATCCTCCGCTGATCCTTCTACTTCCCATGCTTTATTATTGTGCAAAACAACGCTACATGCTTTTGCCTCAAGAGGTCGAATGTATACGACCCAGTCTGGATTAACAAAAACACGACCTCCTCCAGCAATAGGCAACTCTATAAAGTCAGCCATTTTTATTCTCCTACTAGAATGGCCATCCGTGGCCGTTAATGTTAGTACAGCTTAATAAGGTTTTCAGTTACCCACACGTCTAGCCGACCATCGTCATCGAGTGCGAGGCCGATTTTCCGGTCGGTGTAAACGCAATCGTTAAACAGGTCAGTAATAAGTGCCTCGAAAATTTCACGTTGCAGTTTACCGAACGGGCAGTTCAAGCGGTATTCTGCGTGGGCGATAACAGACGGGATAGCGGCTTGTAAGTCGCTGGATACCACAGTTACCCCGATTTGGTCGCCGTAGCTAATTGACAAATGGAAAGTAAGGTTTTTAGATAAGTCGGCCATATTGGCTCCTTTGTTAGTTTGTATGTAGCCCGATTGCTACCAAGCCATTATCCAGGATCATGCTCCTTTATACAAGACTATTTAGCGATAAATGACGCAGACGGTTACTCCATTCTTAGTAACAAAGGTCTTTTGCGGCGGCCCACTAGGCATTAGCAGTAATGACTTATCCTGGATAACACAAATTGGGGTCCATACCGTTCGCTGACTGAGGTGTCCTCGATCATTCAATATCCATGCCAGCAAAAATACCGAACTGACAATAACCAAAGTTAAGATTCGTTTAATTGACTGCATAATAGTTCTCCGATTAATCTTCCAGCTTACCATAAATCTAATCTATATTGCACGCACCATACCAGAGATAGCGAAATGGTGGGTACCTGACCACATGCTCTTGAGCGAGACTGGCGTCGCCAACAGCGAAAAACTAGGCGACTTTTCGCTCAAATTAGGCCAAACAGCGTATTCACCGTTCATCTAATCGCTTCTAACCGAAATGACTATTTCTCTGACTTATAAAACACCGAAGAGGTGGGACGCCAAAACAGGGCTACCTCAGTCTGACTACTGCAACTATCACTCTACTCTACTCTAATCGAGTTACTCACTTCCTTCCATTCCCTTTCATATTTCCCTATTCTTTTATTTATAACCTATTGATTTCTATATATTTATTATTATTCATAAGGAATAAAGGAAAGGGGAATATAAAATAGCTATAGCTACTAATTTATAGGGCCTAGTATTAGTATATAGAAAGTCAGTAAGTATATACATGTAAGTCAGTATGTAAGTAGCTGTATATAAGTAATTAATTAATATATAACCCTAATTCCCTTTCCCTTTTCCCCTTTAAAGCCGAAACCCGCGCCACTGCTGGCTGTCACCCATTTTCGAGCCAATTCCCTAGGAAAATAATTTCCCTCCTATAAAAGTCGCTATTGACAAAAAGCTGTCAATAAAAAAGCCCGCGAGTATTTCTACTGCGGGCCATTCATTCGGACTGGCGATTAAAACGCGCCTGCCATTGTGGTTACTACCAAGCTTGACCAACCAAATACAAATCGGTGGTAAGGCCGTAACGCTCTTTCCTGGTTAATGGCGGGATAAGCTCCAAGATTCCAGCGTCTACCATGTCACGCAAAGTGGCTTGGATGGCAACAATGCTACCTCTCCTATCATCCTTAAATGACTGGACTTGCCGGAGGCACCGGCGAATATAGCTGTACGGCACTACCGCCTCCCCAATAATCGGATTCGGGATCTTATATGCTCTTCTCTTATCAGCATCCATCGACAAGTAACGCAATATGGTGCGTCTTACCTCAGCCTCATAGCGGTGCTCGCCTGCCCCAACCTCATTGTCACGGAAGCGGGATTCAATAACGTTGATATCCTGCTTAACAAACTGGATGGCCCAATTGGCGATATTGATATCCACGATTGGCTGGTGCCAGTTGCAACCGACGGCCAATACACCGGCAACGCGTAACGCCTTCAAGTGAGCACGGTTCCAAAGGTTTTTGTACAACTCGGTTCCAGTATTGATTCTTTCATCTGCGAATTCATCAAACTTATCCAACAAAGCTTGAGCGCCTTGGTCGACAAACACGCCTTGCCAAGAATTATTCGCTTGCATCGCCATAACAGTAGAACAAAGATTTTCCATACGCTCTACTAGAATTGGGTCTGGAGCACAGAAAGCAGAAATTCTGTTACGCGGTGGGCGGCGACCCCGATACTCCATAAAGCTGAAGCGTGGCAGTAAGCCGGACATAACATGGTGCTCGCTTAACGATTCAAAGAATGTTTCCGGTTGCGAGTCGCCGAATAAACTAAGGCATGGTGAATACAATGTTTGAGTATTCTTTTCTCGGTCAGAATATGCAGAGCTGTTTTCTTGTTGGCCGTAACCAGATTTAGAATACAAATTCAGAAGCGCGCGTTGAAGCGTTTTCTCTGCCCCGTTACTGCGCGGGTCAGCCATTTGCTGAAGGCGCATTCCTATCTCCCCGATGACGCTTACGCAGCACGGTTGCCCTGCCAACGTTTTGATAACTGCTGGGCCGGACATGTAATCGGCTGGGCCAAGAAAATCGCCAGCTGTTGGAACTCTTTCGCGCACTCTGCTCATAAGGGAACTAATAGCCGTACCGGCCCCCTCTTTGCCCGTACCCGTCGAGGCTAGGATAATGAGGTAAAGGTTAAGGCCAGAGCCTGAAATGTTGTATTGCCGACCTACGATGCCAGCCATGAGGCCCATCGCCGCCATAAGAGCAATTTCGGGTACTGGACGAATGGCGCTGGTATAGAAATAGTTTGCAAGCTCTCCAACTAATCCCGGCGGTAATGGAATACCTTCAGGTTTTGCCTGCGGCGCAGTTTGCTGAACAACTTTCTTTTCTTCTGCCAGAGCATTGATAACGCGGCGAGCCAATTCGCTCGCATCTACTGGAGGCGGGGTATCTGCTTCATTGCGGGCGCGGGCCTGCTTCAATGTACGCTCAATATAGTCTGTACCATCGCCACCACGGCGGCCTTTCTCACCTGGTCGATAAAGTTTTGAGTATTTGAATAGTCGAACGACTTGAGAAACATCTTTAGTATGGAAATCCAAAAATGTAGCAAGAGCCAAATCAGCGCGAGAATGGTCGTTTTTGTATTCCGGATAGTGATGCCAATTTCCAGCAAACAAATCGATAAACTTTTGACCGTTTTCTGAATTACCGATCTTCATATACAAATCTTCATCGCTGATAGTAGATTCTATAGAAGTAAGAGCAACTTCATAGTGGCGTCTTTCGCCAATCTTGGATACAAGAAAGTTAACCAAGTCTTGCGCTTCAGCGATCCCGTCGCCGTAGTAGTGCCAGCCGGTGGCCATCATGTAGCGGTCTTGGCCGTAGATTTCGATACCATGATCGTCATCGCGGACGCCATGTTTCAAAAAGGCTTTGACCACAATATGCGAACCGCCTTGCGACTTCGATGTTTCAGTGTAGCTGTTTGCTTCTTGAACAATCTGGGTGTGTAGCTGCGCGTGTTCAGGGTGCTTGTTAGTATCCAGGTCGATGAAGCAATAAGGATCGTCAGGAGTAAACACAAAACCAATATTCGGAGTTCCGCAGCAACAAGCCTGCTCAAAAGTACCCCACGTATCGCGGAGAGTCACGTCAGCTATTTTTCCGGTCTTTGGATTGATAGGTCGTTTATCGTCTGTTGCTCCGACCCATTGCGGTATTGCTTTTAATTCTTCTGGTATTTTTTGCCAGCTCATTGAATAGCCTCATTGCTTAGATAGTTGTGCAAAAACTCGACGCGATTAACGGACGGGTTAATGTAGGTGCCTGATTTGAAATTGCGGAGCCATAAATAAGGCAAACCGGTTAC
>JACCDQ010311356.1_pt1 | contig 20312 bp, 9 predicted proteins | sample 7446031 | NCBI WGS metagenome assembly JACCDQ01 (sample SAMN15323442, study PRJNA562643) | freshwater metagenome | isolation source: river surface water | place: USA:Blue River Watershed | collected 2017-08-17
ACTTTAGCATCAGCTTCTTTACTCTCAGCGTAGGTAATACCTTTTTTGATTTGGGTTACCATGTGTATATTTTTTTCTGAAATTTGGAGATAGTATATTAAAAAAGGCAAAAGTGAACAGTGGCATAGGCACAAAGTGATACAATCAATAAAACACTTTGTGCCTATGTGCCTTTGCTACTTTGTGCCTTGCAAGTCTGTTTCAATTTGCTTGTCCGTTTTAAGCAAACAATTTCTTTGCTACCCAGTCGTACATATTGAAGGTTTTGGTAAAGTCGTCGATTTGGCAATGAGCCGAACCGCTACTTTCTTTGGGTACAACCTCCAATACATGCTCACAAGTAAGTGCTTCGTTGAGCTTGTAAGCATTTTCTACAAAATTTTGACGATCGTCTTCTCCATGTAGAATATACGTTGGCATGGATATTTGTTGGGCTACATCGTCCAAGGCAAATAATTTCAAGCGTTCACGTGCATCAGCCATTGTCTCGGCACCTACAATATGCTTCACGATTTCGGCCAACGGATGGTTGTCTGGGCGATTTTTCCAGATATCATAATACGACCACACGGCACCAAATACCATACAAACTTTGAAGCGAGGCTCAAAAGCTGCACAACGAGCAGCCATATAACCACCCATCGATACCGCACCAATACCAATGCGACTAATGTCGATATGCTCTGTCAAATTTGCAATAGTCCAATCCAGTACCGCAGTACCAGCTACGTTAAAATCATAACGAGTATGAATATGATTAAGACGCAAAGATGCTCCTTGTCCTGGTCCATCCATGGCTAGTAAAGCAATACCTCTTTCGTTAAGATGCTGAGAAATACCAAAGTAAAGTTCTTCTGCCAAACTGTCTAAACCTCCAAACATAATCATCAAAGGAGGGTTTTTGACACCCGCAGGGGCAAACAAATACCCAGGCAAAAACGAACCCTCAAAAGGAATTTCGACCTGTAAAGGTTTATGTTCAAAACGCTCAATAGCTTTGATAAACGCCTCTCTACATTTGAGATAGTAAGGAAGTTTGCGCTCATCGTTAGGAACTAAGAAAAATTCGGAAGTACGCAGATAATTGAAAGCACGCAAATAGGTTCGACGAGCCGAAATATCATTGCCATTTTGAGCAAAATCTTCTGCTAAATCAAATACGCTATTGCCCATAGTAGCCCATGCTTGATGAAAACTTTCGTTATCGCCTGGGGTAATCTGACTGGCTACTTCTAATACCTCTGCGAACTCGCCCCCACCGTAATGGGCTTGCGTTAAAGCTCTATTGACTTGATAAGAAGGCATATATTGCCCTGGAAAATAATGCCACATCGTGATTTGAGATTTTAGTTTTGTGTTAAAAAGGGTAGAAATATTAGAGGAGTTATTTTGCTTTTATCTTAAATATCAGCAGGTTGTACAACACCATCAGTTAATCCTAGCTTTTTGCCTTTGCCCATCTCAGCGAATGGATTGGCAGAACCCCATGCGTCATTAGGATTGTCTTTTAAATAATGTACGTCCAAATGGTCTGGAGCAAATACCAAACGAGCACAAGCATAATATTCAAACAAAATACCACTGCCCGGATCGATAATATAGATAAAGAATCCTTCGTCTGCTTTGTGGCGTGTAGGTGCACCCATGACAGACTTGAAACCTTTTTCGATAAAATAATCCAATGCTAGAAGCACTTCTTCACGACTATCGACATTCCAACAAATGTGGTTCAGAACGGCTTCGTTTTCACCAATATTGGGGTCTGTGAAAATGGCAATGTCGTGCGATAAATTTGCTGTAGTCCAAAGTCCTCCAATGGGTGGAATATCGTCTGCAATACGGATTTCATCAGGATTTTTTAAGCCCAATGCTGACCAAAATGCTTTTTCTTCAATATATTTTCCTTTTGAAACCATGTAGGTTACATGGTCGATACGACGAGGATTAGCACCTTTCAAGCGATTACTCGCATAGCGATCGGCATAAATACTGCCTCTTTCGCCACTTTCTCGCAACCAAACTACATCCCAAAAAATCTCATGAATATGTCCTTCTGGTGACTTAAAACGGTAGGTGCGACCATGACCCAAATCGCCGTCTGTCCAACCTAAACCTGCGCCAATGCTTTCAAGATAGACTGCTGCTTCTTCTAACGCCTCTGGGCTATCAGCACGCCAGCCGATATGTCCCAAACCAGACTTTTCACTTTGTGTAAGTTTAAGCGTATGATGATAATAGTCGCCCCAAGCACGGAGATATACCGAAGAACCTTCGTTGCCTGTTTCGTCCATCCCAACAACATCTCTGAAAAATTCAACGGATTTTGCGAGGTCTGTCGTCAACACCTCAACATGTGCTAGGTGTGAAAAATAGTGAGGATTCTTTGCCATATTTCAAATTGTTATAAATCAAGATTATTTATTACAAATTTAATAGAGCAATAACCTCATATTTTTAGCAATTAGCGGGCAAAAATATGCAATATCAGATAATTTAGATTTTTTGTTAAAACTTCTGAGCTTAAAAACAAAAAAGCATGGATTTTACCCCTGCTTCTATTTTCTTTTTCCTCTAAAATTTAAACTTATATTTTATTAGATAAATACTAAAAATAATCAATTTGTCGATATTCATTTAGCTTAAGGTCTATTTGCTACTTGAAAAGCCGAATAAAACCATAGACTTTACTTTTATTGACCTTGTAAGCAATTTCAGTGACATAGAGGTCTATTGCCTTAGCTTCCAAAAGTAGGGTTTACACATTTTTGTTTGGATGATTGGGCGAAATGGATTGTAATTCGGTAGAATGCCTTCAAATAAAGCTTGTGTGATAACTTACTATCCAGACGGAAACAATAGTTGAGTAATCGCAGTAGGTAATAGTTATCAAGACCAATCCACACAAATTTCATAGTAAAAACACTCATTTTACTGGAAAATGTAATTCAACATTAATCCTTCTGAATTGAGGCCAATCCAAAGGCAAATCTTTAACCTTCTAATTTAGTATTCATGAAAAAAGCCGTTTTACTATTGCTGACGTCTCTCATTTTGGGAAGTTGTAAAAAAAATGATACCACATTACCAACTGCATCGTCTTTGAGAGTAGAGGGAACTATGACAGTAGGTACATTGTCAAGGACCTATTTGTTGAACCTACCTTCCAATTATAATCAAAGTTCAGATGTACCTTTGGTGATAGCTTTGCACGGTGGCGGCGGCAGTGCTACCCAAATGGAAGCTAATTATTACTTGACCAATAAAGCCAATCAAGCTCAATTTGCTATCGTATATCCAGAGGGAGTGCGCAGCGACGGTATTTTGGGTGCAAGAACATGGAATGCAGGAACCTGCTGTGACTATGCCGTTGAAAAACAAATAGATGATGTCAAGTTTATTAGTAATTTGATCGATGATTTACTCAAAAAGTATCCACGACTTTCTACTAAAAAAATCTACGCCACAGGTATGTCCAACGGCGCCATGATGTGCTATAGACTTGCCTGTGAACTTTCTAACAAAATTGCGGCGATCGCACCCGTAGCAGGAACTATGGTAACTACCAACCCTTGTACAGCATCTCGGTCGGTTCCAATCTTACATATTCATTCTAAACTTGACACCAAAGTGCCCTATACAGGTGGACGAAGCACCTTTGGTTTTCTCTTACCACCCGTTGAGACAGGTATCAATACATGGTTGAGAATAGATGCTTGTAATACCAGCGCTAAGACGGTCAATACTTTGACAAAATATACCCTTACCAAATGGCTTAGTTGTACTAATAGCAGTATCCAAATTTATTTAACAGAAGACGGTGGGCACTCATGGCCTGGCGGTGACAAAGTACGTGCAGGCACCGATGCTATTTCGGACGCTATCGTCGCCAACGATGTGATTTGGAGCTTTTTCCAACAGTATAAGTTGCCTTAGAGAAAAGTATGAGGCCAACTGTTGAGAGGATAATTGAGCAGATTTTTACTTATGCTATTTGTTGGAAAAACTCCCGCAAATATTGCTTGGTTAGTGTGCTCCAAAGGTTGTAATAATACTACCGTTAAATGATATTCTGAGATACCCATCCCAAAGCCCAAGTACACTTGAAAATATCGTCATGAAAATTGCTGCTAAATGCAATAATTAACTCAAACTAAGACTAAAACTGTGCTTAATGTCTCTAAATTTGAGATGTCCAATATAGGAATGTACGAAGGATTTCAAACTATTGCAGATTTTGGATTTCTGATTTCGGAAATACAGTAAAATACCTTTGTTTTTTGCAAAATATAGAAGATTATACTTCCGAAATCCAACATCCGATATCCGAAATAAATAGTTTTTATAATCCTTCGTACAACCCTAATGTCCAATACTACTATTCGAAGTATTTTTAACTTGGATGCTCTTTCACAAACAATCTAATCTTGCCAATAATATTGTGTTTTGGTTATTCTTAAACGGATTTCTATTTACTTTTTGAGGAAGCGATTTTTAAGCAAACAGGAGTAAAGAACATTTGGGAGTTAATCCTAAAATCATACCAATTTTAGTCGATAACAAGGAAAAAGTCACAATGTAAAATCTCTCACTTATAACACTATACGTTCATATAGACTACGAACATGTTGATTCAGGGATTTTTTTACATTATTTTCAAAGATTCAATTTCAGACTCCAAACGCTTGATTTGAAGATTATGGTATTTAATAAATTCCGCATACTCATTTGACTTGGAAGTCAACAGTGAGGTCTATAACCCTTGTATAATCTCACCTTGTAGATTTTCTTCCCAACTCTTTTTGCGTTCATAGAAACTATTCGACATTACCTTTTCGGTCATCCAAGCTTCTAAAGAAGAATCTTGTGATAATAATTGTAGTTCTAATTCTTGCGATTTTAACCTAAATTTTTTCAAAATCTGTTCAATTTCGGCTCTTTTAATCTGGATTAATTGATTCTTTTCTTGCAGATGAACAGACTGCTTTTCGCTTTTAGATTTTTTTTCTTCGTATTTATCAAATAAGTTGGGTGTATGCACCATGGTGTTTAGCATACCACCAATATTACTTACTTTATTTCCAGCTTGAACGTAATTGATTGTATACAAAATTCCTTTCTCAATCTGATCGATGAGTAGCTCTTTTACCCACTTCTTAACTTGCAACTTCGAAACATACTTATTTACCTGTGACCAAATACGCTAGTTTCCCAAATATCAAATTTATAGCGCGCTTCAACAAACTCATTAGCTTTTCTAATGAGCTTAATATCAGAGTCAATAGTTGGTATTTGCTTTTTCTTAGACATGATTAATTTACAGCTTGGTCGAAGAAATTTATCTCCAACTCAAATTTCCTATTTCAGAGGATTGAGATATAACAATGAAAATTCTGATAAAACCAGCAATTTAAGTCAAAATTTCCCGAAGGGTCATTATGACCTTTCGGGAAATACAATAGATAAACGAATGTTATTACAAAAATATCGAGATAATATAGCGAAAATTCGAAAGGTTATTCAGGCTTTACACTAGTTCTCAACCTTATTAAATGATCCTAACGCTGTATAATAAATTTGAGTACAATAGGTGCTGCTCCTTTTTCATTCTCCAGTACAATAAAATAAGTTCCTGATACATAGGTGTCAACAGGAATAGATATTACTTCCTTGAAATTATCGTTGAACTGTTCTTTTCCTAAACTGTCAATAATTCTGATTGAGGTAATATTTTTTGAGCTTGATTTAACAGAAATTATATCACTTGTAGGATTTGGAAATACACTAACTCCTTGCACTGAATCATATTCAACTCCTAATGGTAATAAAATCTCAACATTGGCCATTGCAGTATTATTACAGCCATTCAAATCGGTTCCTATTACGGAGTATTGTCCAACCTGTGTATATTGAATATCATTGATAACAGGATTAGGTGAGGTAGAAGTAAATCCGTTTGGTCCACGCCATTGATACGAATTTGCACCACTAGCTTTTAATTCTAAATTTGTTCCTTTATAAATTTGGGTAGGAATATTAATTTTTACTGTAGGAAGAGAATTAATAGTAATTTGGGTAGAATCGACATTTTGGCAACCATTTTGGTCTATACCTATCACTTTTGCATACATTTTGTTGAGTGTTATAGGAGCTTTTGGATACAAAACAGAGCCTTGATACATTTGATTGTTTAGATAGAAAGTATATGATTTTGCGCCAGACGCCTCTAAAAGTAAATCTGAGCCTACACAGGTAGGTTTTGTAAGCATTTTCACAGGCGGTAATCCAAAGATTGTTCCACGAAGGGTGTCTTTGGAATATACCTTGGGAGAAGAACTTTCAGCTCTTACCGTGAAATTTCCACTTTCCATATTTTTGGTAGATAATTCCATGTAAACATTTCCCATCAAATCTACATAGGATAGATTAGGAATAGAACTATGCTGTCTTGCATTTGAAACTACCGTTGTGATAAAAAAATTGGATTCATAGTTGATATCTCCAAGAAATCGCCCGTATAATTTTAATTTTTCGTTAACACAAGTTTTGCTAACACTATCAATTCTAAGGATAGGGTTAACAGTTATTTTTGTTTCTGCCGCCTTTCCAATGCAGTTTTTTTCATAGCAACTAGCCGAATAGGTAGTGCTGAAATTAGCCTTGATGGAAAGATTTTTTTCCATTGAAAGGAGTGTGTTTTTGGTTTTCTTGTTTTCCCAAGACCATAGTATATTTTCACACCCGCTTGCTGTAATAGCAACATCATTACCATATTCAGTAATATCTGCACTAGTGCTTAGTGTTGGTGTAGAGATTTTCCCAGAGCATTGATCTACTCGAAGAATAAAACCCTTGTATAAAAACCAAAATCTTCCATTTTTATCAATAAACATTTTTAACAATAATTGGCTTGGAAGAAGCATATTGGAGATTTCTATCCACTTATCTTCAGAATACTTAAGGATTCTCCCTGAGTCTAGCAGATAGATATCTCCAGTTTTTGAGTCTTCAGTTATTTTAGAAGGATTTCGCACTAAGGAGTTATTTTTATGGAATATGGTCCACTCTGTTCCGTTGAACCTCGCAACTGCTGTTTCATTATAAAGCCAGTAGTTTCCTTTTAGATCCAAATAGTCTCCTTGGGGATTGAATGAGGCCTCTTTTAGGTGATTAGCATTGTAAGTAGAAACACTTCCATCTATTAAGCTCATTCGAGATATGTAAGCCTGTTTGGTTCTAAACTCGTAAGAGGAAAACCATGCATACTTTTCTGATAACAATGGGTCAGGGGTTACATCTCCCGCTAATAAAGGTAGAGTAAACATTTTTACCAAGGTATCATTCACAATCTTTCGAAAGCCATAGACATAATTGTCAAAGCTTCCGTAAAAAATATTATTTTTAAAATCAACCAATTTAATCCTAGAATAACGTGTTTTAAAAATAGTTGAAGAATTGGTTAACTGACCTGTTTGGGCATCAATGGTTCTTATAGCATAAATAGGATCACGAGTACCATATTCATTTAATTCACCGTTTTCAGATATCTTAGAAATAGTTTGTATGTTTTTACCATTGATACCGAGTCCAATCATATTACCTCTTCCGAGTGCCCCATTTGTGGATTGATGATTGAGTATAGTTGGTGTAAATGTATTCAGATCAAACAATACTATTCCTCTAGAAGATTTGTAGATAAAATGCTTATCAGAAATTGTGGCGTCTACGTCTATATTTCCTAGATCTTCGATCGTGTCCATTCCTGCATATTTTACATTACTCGTATCAGAGATGACTCCTGAACATACAAATGTGATAGTATCTTTTAGAAGTGTGCCTCGAGGTATATAAAATTGTGGCCATCTACTCGAAGAGTTGTACTCAATAATGGCTCTATATTTTTTGTTGGCTTCAAGTTTATTTAGTCTATACGAATATGGACCAGAGTCAAAACTACTAATATTACTAGCTTTTATAGTTTTTTGGTATATCACATTTGATAAGTTATCTTCAGGACTAACTCGTAAGGTAACATCTAGTTTATCTTTTAAAGCAAAATGATCAGCAATAAAAACCATCGGAATCGTTGGTGTTGAAAGCATTGTTGCATAGGGAAGTTGAAAGGGAGATTTGGGGTTGTAAAGCCATACATTATAACTCTCCGACCATTCTCCTTTCAAAGAATCTTTTAGAGAGCGAATTCTGATCCAGTAGATATCATTCATCAAGTTGTTAATGTATGGGATTTGTGTTTTATTTCCAGAAAATTTAAAAGCAGCATCTGGGTATTCAAAATTAATGATTGGATTTCTCTTAATCTGTACCTCGAAAGCATCTGCATCTTCATTAGGCATTATACTTATTGGATTATTAGCCCTTATATCTAAAATCCAATCTTTAGGAACATTCAAAATTTTGGGGGGTAATAATGTCGTTTTAACTTTTATTTTGGCAGTATTACTCCATTCTGAAACCCCAATACTATTAACTGCTCTTATACGAAGAAAATATGATCTACTTGGAGAAAGTGAAGTAAGTGTGAGATATGGAATATTGGTGGTATCCTGAATAACAATATTTGCAAAATTATCATCTTTTGCTACCTCGACTATGTAACTCTCGGCTTGAACTGACGGTGACCAAAAAATCATTGAAGACTCCATTACATAGTCTTGATTTAAAACTACAGGTCTTATTTGGGAAGACTGTTCTTGCAAATCCATAAGTGCGTATTGTTCTATTACTGCAGCACATAAAGGATGAAAACCATTTGTTTGGTCACAATAGCTCATGATTGTACCATTAATATTTTCCAATGCTACCTCTCCACATTCATCTTCTTCACCACTCACGCAATGATCTAGTTTTCCTTCTAGCCAAAGACAGCTTTGGGTATGAGGGGATCCTAAATTATGTCCTAATTCATGTGCTATGATCGAAGGATTCAACAATGGTGCAACAGAGGTGATACCAGGCATAAATGCTACCCCACCCGCCCAGGTATACGTCTTTGTAGAAAGATAAATTACCTTATCATATTGAGACCTTAAATTGATAAATTCTGGTGTGGTATTCGTATTGGTCCATATTTCACTAAGCTTAAAAAGTAAAACTAAGGCGTGTTTTATGCCATAATATGGATCTAATTCTGGGCTAGTTCTAATTTTTATGAGTGTTACTATCAATCGAATATTCGTTGAATTTTCATAAATCTCAGAAGCAATTTTAACCTGTCTATAAACTTCTCTTTTTACTAGTAGCGTATCTTTATGGTATTTTTCATAAGTATCATAGTCAACCTCAACTGCAATACGGCAGACTCGTTTACTACTGGCTGCATTCCTACTAGCTTTCTTTTTAGTAAGGTAATTCTGAGCATTTTTGATGATATCGAGTGATTCTTGAGATAGGCCACCCTCATTGGTGCCACATATCAAAGCACGCTCTGTCGGTTTTTGTGCGTAAATAGCTGAAAAGTTTAGCGCGAAAAGCAATAGTATTCGTAAAGTGTGTTTCATAGTTAAATTAGGTAGAAATAATAAATATTCTGTACAAATCTACTATTTTATAGAATAATTCTGCACTTAAAATCAAAATACCAATATAATATTTGAATGATTATTGACTAATATAAGCACAGTGATGCATTAGTACCAGAGTTTTATTTGATAGAGATGCTCTTGATAAAATATGAATCTTGATTTTAGTTAATGTAGGTAATGGAATAAGACATAAAACAGAAGAAACATTATACGAAATTTAGAAACTTAAAAAAGTACCTAATGCAGTTTACAGCCCTATTTTGCAGTTCACCAGAAACCTATTTTTACCGAATATCTATTGTGGTTGTTTTGTGGTATAAATATCTAAATTTACTATCATGAAAAAATTACAGTACTTATTAGTCTTTCTTATTTGGGGAATGCCTTGCTTTTCTCAAGATTTAGAAAAACTTCCTGCAAAACCTTGGGAAGAGATTGTCGAAATGAACTCTTTCCAAGACAGTCCATTAATTCGAGATAAATGGTACACTGATTTAAAAGTAAAATTAGTGGGGAATTATTTTAAAGAAGACTCGGTAACAATCTCAACTATTCTAAATAAGTTAGATGCTTTAACCGAGACAATATCAATTACCTTTTCAAAGTCAGAGAAACCTAATTTTATCATTGATTTTTCAGATAAACACAAGGGGCTAAATAGTTGCTTATCCAGCAAAACTAATAAGGGTTATAGTAGTGTGGAACTCTACGTCGACAAGACCAACAAAACGGATGTAGAAATTAGGCAGTCTTTAGAATCACGAATCGCAAAATTGTTGGTTGGAAGTTGTTTTACTAATTTTCCATCAATAGAGAAAAGAAACAGTATTTTTAACTCACTTGTTGAATCTTCAAATGAAAATATTCCTTTGAATGAAGAAGACAAGGCAATCATTAAAGAAATTTATAGAAAAGGCTTCGAAGAAAGACTGGCAAAAGCAGATAATCAATTTAAAGACAGCGTATTAAAAAAGATTGATGATGCTAAAATCGCAAGCAGAGACCGTTCTTTATGGTGGGTAAGAAACCCCATAGCTGTTATATTTTTACCTGCGCTACTATTGGTATTGTTAAGTCTGTTTGTCACTCATAAAATTTATCAATCAATAAGCGTTAAAACAAAGAAAGATTGGCTTCAGTTTGGTATTGTGTCCATTGTAGCCTTGCTATTGGCTGATATAATAATTGTATTCTGTATTTCTTTTTATGATTTTTTAACCATGCCAGATGATTCACGGATTTATAGAAGTGAGCCATTTTTACCGACCACTTTGTTGCTAGCAATAGCATTTCCCTTTCTCTATTTGTTTCGTTTTATTGAGTTGAAAATTCAAAAAACAGTAAAGAACATAATAGCAAAAACTGGATTAATATTTCTATCAACGGGATTTTTGCCTTTTGGATGTTTGTTAGTTTTCTTTTTTATCTTGAAAAATACACTCAATTACCAACAAGATTATTTAGCTTTATCGCAAGTATTTTTACTCTTAATGGCAATTGCATCACTCCGAGCATTAGTAGCGTATTTTATCTTTAAGGAAAGAAACTTAATCATAGAAAATGAAACAAAGCTTGCCAATTTGAGAGAACTAAAAGCGAAAGCCGAATTAAAATCGTTACAATCTCAAATCAATCCTCATTTCTTGTATAATTCTTTAAACTCCATTGCTAGTTTAGCACCAATAGATGCTCAGAAAACCCAAAAAATGGCACATTCCTTATCGGATTTGTTTAAATATTCTATCAATCGAAAAGATAAAAAAACGAGTACTGTTCATGATGAAGTGGAAATGGTAAAAACCTATTTAGACATCGAGAAAATTCGTTTTGGTGAGCGGTTACAATTTACAATAATGGTTGATAATGATTTAGAAAACCATGAAATTCCCTTATTTTTAATTCAACCACTAGTGGAGAATGCCGTGAAACATGGGATTTCAAGAAACGAAGGTATAGGTAAAATTGAATTACAAATTGTGAAAGAACAAAATGAGATGAAGATTTCAGTACGTGATAATGGTCCTGATTTTCCTGAAGGTTTATTAAGTGGTCATGGCTTACAAACGGTTTTTGATTTGTTGAGATTAACCTATGGCGATAATGCCACATTAAATTGGACAAATACACCACTAAAAATGATTACTATTACAATTCCAGAAGCTATTTAATATGAACAAACGCTATTCTACCATCATTATTGACGACGAAGCACCAGCCAGGCTAGGTTTACTTAACTTACTTAAAGAATTTCCCGAAACTTTTGATGTGATAGATGTAGCACAAAACGGAACGGAGGCACAGCAAAAAATAGAAGCATTAAATCCCGATATTATATTTTTAGACATTGAAATGCCTAGCTGTACTGGTTTTGAATTACTGGCACGGTTAAAAACTATACCAATGGTTATCTTCTGTACGGCTTACGACCAATATTCTTTAGAGGCTTTTGAAACCAATAGTATCGATTATTTGGTCAAACCTGTCAAATTAGAACGTATTGAAAAAACCGTTCAGAAATTAAAAAACTTTCATATTAAAAGTTCTTCCGACGAGCTTCTCAAAGTTTTACAAGAGATTACACATCGAAAAGAACAAAAAAGAATGACTTCTATTACAGTCAAAAAAAACGATAAAATCATTTTTATAAAACTCGATGACGTATCTTATTTTGAAGCTGATAGTAACTATACAAGCATCCATTCAGCAATGGGAACGTTTTTGAGTACAGAAACGATAGTAAGCTTAGAAAACAAATTGCCAGATAATTTTTTACGCATTCACAGAGGGATAATTCTTAACAAAGATTATATCAAAGAAGCCCAAAAATATTTTAACAGTAAATACATCATTACGCTGAATGATGCTAAAAATTCAAATCTTACCTCAGGTAGGAGTTATGCAGAAAGTATAAAAATTAACTTAGGGTTCTTTTAGAATAGATTGTTGTAGTACTCTTTTAATTTTAAGTGGTTCAACAGAGTTCTACAATAGTAAGTATTAATACTGTAGCTGTAAATAATATTTTGAAAACAACAGGATGGATTATTGGGTTAATTCTATCAAATTAGCACGTATTGAGGAAACCGTTCAGAAGTTCTAAAAGCTTCATGATAAGCATTTTCAAAGGAAGTTAATTTACTGTTTGATAAATCAAGCACAAATAAAATAGGCAACTGTCATTTATCCTGAGGTCAAGAACAAACCCTTTGTTAAAATTGAATAATTATTCCTATCAAATACAATTTTCCTCATTTAATTAAATATAAAATTTTAGTTTATATCTTTACCTTAGGAGTATCCAATTTTATACATAATACAAATATTACAAAGTCTGCTTCATTGCTTTTGATAATATTTATTATACCACATCATCCTAAATGAGCATCTTTAACATGAAAACTTTATTATTGCTTATCGTTGGCATTACAATTATTAGCGTTTATTATTTTATTAAACTTTTCAAATCAAAAACAAATCAAAACCAATCTCAGGATAGTAACAACAACCTTCTTAACAGCATCAACAATGAATTTGCCTTCAAATTACTTGGTCAAATGCCCACTGCAATTGCAGTTTTTGACCTGAATATGAAATACTTAGTAGCTACTCAAAAATGGCTTAATGACTATAACCTTAAAGATCATGATATCATAGGTAAATCTCATTATGAGGTTTTTCCTGAAATTTCTGAAGAATGGAAGCAAATTCACAAGGACTGTCTTAAGGGAATGATTCATAAACAGGACGAAGCTCCATTTTATCGCTCTGATGGCTCAATACAATGGATTTCTTGGGAAGTTAAGCCTTGGTACGACCAGCATAATGAAATAGGAGGCATCATAATGTTTACCAATGAAGTAACAGAGCAAAGACGGATTTCGATTGAAAGTAATAAACTGAAGGAGATTCTTGAAAAAATAAGTCAAACTGCTAGAATTGGTGCTTGGGAAGTAAATCTTGAAACAAATTTTGTCTATTGGAGCAATATGACCAAGCAAATACACGGGGTTGCAGATAACTACCAGCCCAAATTAGCTAATGCTCTGGCATTCTACAAAGAAGGCGTTAGTAAAGATACCATCGTAAAAGCGGTAGATATTGCCATAGAGAAGGGGATTCCTTATGATGTAGAGGTAGAATTGATAACTGCTCAAAACGAAATTGTATGGGTTCGAGCCGTAGGAGATGCCGAATTTGTGGATGGAAAATGCGCAAGACTTTTTGGCGTATTTCAGGATATTCATCAGGCCAAAAGTCAAGAAATACAAATTTCACAGCTCTTGGCTGAACAAAATGCTATATTTAGCTCTGCCAGTGAAGTGGCTATAATCACGATGAATCAAGATATGGTCATCAGACACTTCAACAAAGGTGCTGAAAACTTACTGGGGTATTGCTCGGATGAAATCGTTAATAAAACGACTCCTTTTACTTTTATCAAAAATGACAAACTTTCACAAGTCAAAAATGAGTTGAAGCAATTACTATCTGCGGAATTGAATGACCTCGATGTATTACCGACAATTGCCCAAATACGTGTCTTTAATAATCAAGAATGGACCTTCATTAGAAAGGATAACAGTGAGGTACCCGTACAACTTTCTATTACCCAAATACAAGACTTTGATAATAAGGCTATTGGGTATTTGGTTACAGCGATAGACTTGAGCCAAATCAAACAAATGCAAGAGCAATTGGTAGAGTCTAACGACAACCTCAATACACTGATCAAAACCTTATCAAAGCAAAATTGGCAGCTTTCTAACTTTGCACATGTGGTCTCTCATAACCTTAGGTCACCTGTTGCCAATCTGGTATTACTTCACTCTTTGCTTACTCAAAGCGAAGACGAGGATGAAAAGCAGTTGCTTCTTGAAAATCTAGAAATAATCGTTGGCCATTTGTCCGAAACCTTAAACACTTTGACCGATACGATTAAAATTCAAGAGTCTGCAAAAGATGATTTGGTATTGGTAACCTTTGAAGAGGTTTTGCAAAAAACAAGAGAAATCCTCTCTGGACAAATTATGGAAAACGACTTTAAAATCACTTTTGATTTTAAAGAGGCTTCATCTGTACACTACAAACTCGACTTTATGGAAAGCATTTTCTTAAATCTAATTTCCAATGCTTTGAAATATAAATCATTACAAAGAACACCGAGTATTCATATCGAAAGTTTTGTTATGGAAAATGGAAACATTATTCTTAAATTTCAAGATAATGGACTAGGGATTGATTTGAAAAAATACGGGACAAAAGTTTTTGGTCTGAACAAAACCTTCCATAAGCACCCTGAAGCCAAAGGAATAGGGTTATTTATTATCAAAAATCAAATCGAATCACTCGGAGGAAATATTTCAGTCGAAAGTGAAGTCAATGAGGGGACTACTTTTACGATTACATTTTAATCATAAATAATCGTGCAGAATTATTTTTCAGTCTTGTGTTTTAGGCACAAGGCAACAGGCACAAGGCAAAGAGTGTAATAAACACAGACATGCATTTTTCCAAAGACCACAGCCGAAAGCCGATACCTGAAAGCCGAAAGCACATAAATTATATTCTATTTTGCCAACTAACTTAGTTAAACAAAATATTTACATGAGTATAAAATTTATTTTAATTACTGAATATCAGACATTTAGATTTTATTTGATACAAAATAATAAAAATCATACCGTCGAAAAAATAGGTTTTTGATTTACCAGAATAGTTGAACGTAGCCACATACAATTAAACTGAGACCGCCATTATGAAAAACCTTATTCTTTACAAACAACTATCTATTCTGAACTATGTATATGTAAGTTTTGATAGTAGTTTTAATATAATACCAGTAGAAGATCAGTCTTGCTTAAAATATTGGTCCACTGAACGAAGATATAGTACTCTTGATGAAGTCCTCCAAGACTATCATGACCTCTCTTTAAATCAAATCGAAAGTCAGCTTAGGAGCGATTCATATATTCATTTTCCTGAATTGATCTATTTGCCAACAGGCAATATTCATGAGATTTTTATTCACAAAATAGAAGGCAACTTTCACTTATTTGTGAAAGAAGTAAAGGTTTCTTCAATCTCTCAAAACACTGACAAACAACTATTTAATGAGACACCCGTAGCAATACTTGTGTCAAAAGTTGAGGAGCCAAATCCAATCGTCAATCAGCAGTTTACCACACTTTTGGGATATACCAATGAGGATATTTCTACCCTAAAAGATTGGGCAAATAGTATCTTCATCGTTGAAGAAGAAAGAGAGATTATCCATAAAAATCTGGAGCAAGATAAACAAGCGGAATTACCCAAAGACGATACTGTTCTCACATTTGATGGTAAAATTCTTTGTAAAAATAAAGAGCTCAAGGTGTGTGAAATCAGCCTTCGGTTTACGAATTATTCCTATGTAATGACATTCGTTGACGTAACCGAAAGGGTAAAATCTCAAAACTCATTTGTCGAAAGTCTACAGAATTTTAAAGAAATTTCAAATAACGCCAATGACATCCTATGGATACTTGATGAAAAGGATGATAAAATCTTGTATAGTAACAAAAAGTTCAAAGAACTTTTCCCTGAAGTAAAGCACGAAGATAGCAATATTACCTACCTATCAAATTTGGTTTATCCCGATGACAAAATCGGTCTCAATGAAGCTCAAGACAATTATCTTAAGTCGGGCTATACCTCTTTTAATCATTCATTTAGAGTAAAATTTCAGGATGATATACGCTGGCTAAATGTAAGAAAATTTCCTTTGCATGATGATTCTGGAATAGTTTATAGGCATGTTGGTTTGGCAAAAGATATTACAGAACAAATGCTATTTGTTCAAAAGCAACAACGGAATGAGCTTTTTCAAAAAACAATCATAGAATTATCTAATAAGTTTTTCAATTATCCTTTTTCTGAGGACGACGGCGTTAACCATATACTTGAAGAGATTGGCAATTACTTAGGTAGTTTGCAGGTGGTCCTGTATGCCATCGACCAAAATGAGGAATTATTTACTGGAGTAAACGCATGGACCTCATCTCAGGGTATTCATTACGAACCCCTAATATCCTTACTCCAAGATGTTTCCAAAACTGAAATTGAACACCTCATTCCTCAAGTATTGCAGGAAGACTTACTTTTTATCGATAATCTCGAAATTATAGATTTCTATACTGAAATTTATGAAAGGCTACAGTATCTCCAAGTAGAGAATTTGTTGATTTTACCAGTAAAGGAGGATTCAAAACTCATTGGCTTTCTTAGTATTTTATCTCAAGATAAAGGTAAAGTATATGAAAATGATGAGGTGGCTTTATTGCGTCTTACCAAAGAACTTATACAAAATGTAAAAGTAAGACATCTCATAGAGTCACAATTACGAACAAGCGAGCGGGAATACTCGACTATTTTCGATAATATGTTGGAGGGCGTAGTGTATCTCAATAAAGACGCCAAAATCCTCAAAGCCAATCAACGCGCCTTCAGCCTATTGGGTATTGGCGAGCGTAATTGGACACGTTGGGACGAAATGAACGAGAACGTCAGCTTCTTTGATGAAACCCTTCAGCCTATCGAATTTGACCAATTACCTATTTCCCAATCTGTCAAAGAAGGCATTGAGTTCAAAGGAAAGGTCGTAGGTCTGTCATTTTCAGAAAAAACCGATATTAGATGGCTTAGTATTTCGACTAAACTTGAATTCCTGACAAATGACCATAACGAGTATCGTGTATTTGTAACACTCAGCGATATATCAGAACGGAAGGAATTTGTCGATACCTTGAGTGAAAGCGAATATAAGTACAGACGACTGACCGAAAACCTTCAAGACGTGGTATTCAGGTATGAATTAGTACCCGAACGGAAGTTTTCCTACATAAGCCCTTCGGTTATTACGCTCACAGGATATGATCCAGAGGAATATTACAAAAATCCGAATCTGGGAATTGAAGTGGTTTTGGAAGCTGATCGTCATCTTGTCAAATCATTGATAGATGGAAATTTAGATTTTGAGTCACCAGTGACATTGAGATGGCAACGAAAGGACGGTCGTATTATATGGGTAGAACAACGAAATGTTGCGATTAGAGATACCGAAGGGAATCTTATCGCTATAGAAGGAATTCGACGCGATGTTACTCATATTAAGCTTATGATAGATAAGCTTAATTATTTGAATGGTCTTCAGGAGTTACTCATGCATATTTTCCTCACTTTCATCAATGTTTTACTTGAAAGTGTAGACGAAAAAATTGCGCAGGCTCTGTATGAAATTGGGAATTTTACACGAGCAGAAAGCCTATTTGTTGTTTCGTACAACACTGAAAAAGGAGAGTATCAAAAAGAGTTTGAATGGTTGTCAGAAACGCATTTAGAGTCCTACTTTACCATTCCTAATCATGGTAAAACAACTGATATACAGGCGTTTTATGATGCACACTTAATAGGGAAGTCTTATGCTACAGAGTATGATTCCATTCATATTTTTACTGTTCCTATGTACAAGGACCATAACTGTATGGGATTTGTTGGGTTAAAAACACACGCTAATACCATTAGAACAAAAGACTTTGATAGTCAGATACTTCATCTGATTAGTGAGATGCTCATGAACATTAAGAGCAGACAGCTCAATTTGAATATTATCAAAGAAGGACAATTATTATTGGAAAGTATCATCGAAAATAGTGGTTCTGTTATTTATGTAAAAGATTTAGAAGGTAAATATCTGAATGTAAATACCTCATGGGAGGTACTTACAAATCAAAAAAAGACAGATGTATTGGGATTAAATGATTTTGAAATATTCCCACAAGAATTAGCAGAATCGTTCAGGCAGAGTGACAAACTTGTGCTAGAACAACAACAATCTGTTCGTATAGAGGATATCTTAGACACTGAAACTAACAAAAAACTATTTTTAACGGTAAAATTCCCCATCAGAAATGCGGCTAATGAAATCATAGGTATTGGGGGACAAAGTACAGAAATTACCCATCTCAAACTCACCGAACAGGCTCTAAAAGAAAGTGAGGCTAATCTTATTGCTATCCTCGATAGTTCGCCAGAAAGTATTTGGTCTATCAACAAAGACTTTGAGATAATTTATGCCAATCAAATAGTTCGACAAGATTTTCTCAACTCCTTTGGAGGATTACTCAATAAAGGAGCAAAAGTGTTAGATTTTCTTCCACAACATCTACATGACGTTTGGAAAGAAAGGTATGAGTATGTTTTACAAAATAGGATTCTGCATTTTAGAGATACAGTACCTACTGAATACAATACTTTCTATTTGGATGTTTCTATGCACCCAATTTTGATCAGTGGGGAAGTGGTAGGGGTAGCAGTGTTTAGCAAAAATATCACCAAGGAGAAATTTGCTCAAAACGAACTTTTTAAGTTCAATTATATCTTTGAAAATCTCTTAAATGAAATTTTCATTTTTGATGCTAATACGCTGAAATTCATCGAGGCAAATAAAGCGGCTCAAACAAATATCGGCTATTCGCTCAACGAATTAAGAGAACTAACTCCCATTGACCTAAAACCACTTTTCAATCAAGAACAATTTCATTGCTTAATTGAACCTTTAAAAAATGGAGAAAAAGATAAGCTGATTTTTGAGACGGTACATCAAAGAAAAAATGCAACAAGGTACGAGGTAGAAGTCCATCTTCAATATATTGAACTAGATGGAAATTCCCTATTTATTGCTATTATAGTTGATATAACCGAACGCAAAAAAGCAGAAAAGGCGCTTCTAGAAAGTGAATCTAGATTTAGAAGTATTTTTCAAGAAAGTGCCTCTATTATGTATTTGATCAACCCTGATAATGGGCAGTTTATTGATGCAAACGAGGCTTGTCTCCAATTTTATGGTTGGAACAGAGAGGAGTTACTAAAACGAAATATTTTGGATATAAATATTTCAGAGAAAGACGTAGCACGCAAATTTGAGATTATTAGTCGTATTGGTCGCCAAAAGTTTGAGGTAAGACACAGAAAAAAAGACGGTGAAATATTTGACATGGAGGTATATAGCTGTATGCTGAGTGTAAACGACCAGAATCTGATTTTTGAAATTGCCCATGATATTACAGAACGAAATCAATATTTCAGAGCGGTAGAGATTCAAAACAAATCCCTAAAAGAAATAGCATGGATTCAATCTCATGTAGTTAGACCGCCATTGTCTAGACTTATGGGTCTGATCATGCTGCTAAAAGAAGGGGTGGTTACTGTCGAGCAACAGGCTGAATGTCTGGAACATATTTTATCATCGGCCTTTGAAATAGATCAAATCATTCGAGATATTACGCAAAAAACCTATGGTATCAAAGATTTGGAAAAAATCATGTCCCCCAACTTTAACCATATTTCAACCACCCTACATGTCTCGATTGTAGACGATGATGAAGCTATTCAGTTTGTTCATAAGTTATTATTACAGAAGACAAGTATCAGTAACTTAATCAATCAATTTCTGACTGGAAAAGGAATTATCGACTTTATTTCTGAAAATAACCAAAAAGATGATGTTCATCTCATATTTCTCGATTTGAATATGCCAGAGATAGATGGCTGGAGTGTACTGGATTTTATATCAACCCATGCACTGCTATGCAAAGTATTTGTCATTATTGTATCCTCTTCCATCGAAGAGAAAGATAAATTCAGAGCGACAAGCTATACTTCAGTCATTGATTTTATTCAAAAACCTTTTGGTATTGAAGATTTACTTCAACTAAAATCAAACGCTCAGTTAAAGAA
>JACCDQ010954892.1_pt1 | contig 20304 bp, 20 predicted proteins | sample 7446031 | NCBI WGS metagenome assembly JACCDQ01 (sample SAMN15323442, study PRJNA562643) | freshwater metagenome | isolation source: river surface water | place: USA:Blue River Watershed | collected 2017-08-17
TAAGCCCTACACCCTTAACATTCCAAGTCTACCGCATTCTTAAGCCCTGCCCCCTTAACATTCCACGCCCCATTCCACTTCTACAACGCCGCGTGGCATTCTTAAGCCCTACCCCCTTAACATTCCACGCCCCATTCCACTTCTACAACGCCGCGTGGCATTCTTAAGCCCTATTCCCTTAACATTCCAAGTCTATGACGCCACGTGGATTTGCAGCGCTATTTAAGCCCCGCGAGCTCTTTCACGGCTCATTTTTCGTCACGATGTGCGATCAGCCAAACGTGCCCGGGGACACCGAAATGAAGAGAATGCTGGAGGAGATTCGCGGCCTCGTCGACGGCATACGGCTTGCTTTGCTAGAAGTTGGAGGCTTCCCCTCTGATGCACTGGTGCAAGTCGCTTTGGCAAACCAAAAAATGAAAGCCGCTAAGCAGGATCACGACACTACGAAGCTGGCGATGGCTATCTTAGACTACGCATGCTCTGCGGACGTGGACTCTCTACGCCCGATGCAGAAGTTGATAGCAGACGCGATGGACCACGGCCTGTCCGCACCATTTCACGGACAAGTGACTCGTGAGAGCTTCGACCGCATACACCGCAGCATTGAAACCATGGCGCAGAGGTGGGGAGGTCAGGGTGTAATCACTGAGCCCCTACCAGAGGTCGCTTTTCATAAGCGCACCTTTCAGCAGTTTGAGCTCGGCGGTGCAGCTCTCGTGACCCAGAGCTTGGAAATGTACCTGGAGATGAACAAGGACAAGGACAAGGACAAGGACAAGGATCTGTACGAGGAGCTAGCGCTGCCCGCCATCCGCGCTGGTTCCACACCGCAGCATCTGGAACTCATCAGACGCGTGTTGGAAGTGCACGTGCACTTTCGTAACTTTAGAGCCTCCGATTGTAAACCCCCATGACTGTGACGAGTGTTGTACCGTCTTCTGATTGTCCACAATAAATACCGAGTCTGTGTACCATATGAAACGTCTCACGACGCAAATGAGAATCATTTTCGAAAGTACCCATGTGGGCAGCACTGGTGCAGACTTGCGCGGAAGCGGCCGAACAGGCAGCCGCCGAGACGCGTATAGCCCGGGAACTTATCACTCGGGATATGCTTGGGAATTCTGAACACGATGCTTGCCGCCGATGGCAAGAATCGAACGGGTTTCATCAACTTTCTTTCAAGGATGATCACTACTCCGTACCTGTAGTAGGTGAGGCTCTGCGTCTCGTTCTCCGAACGGGAAAGGACTCGATTGACGAGAATGTGTTTACGATCGGAGACATGGCCATGGAATTGTTTACGGTATTATGCGCTAACCACCGAATCTCTGCTGTGCAGGCCATCTCATTACGTGACATGATACCCGCGGTCGCGCTGAAGTTGCAGGAAACTCGCTTCCGCGACCGCCTACTACGTACTGATTTTGACTTTCTCATGTCATCTAACACTATCGTCCTGGACAGCATGGCACACGAACTCATTCGCACATGCCTGGCCTACTGCACGTGTTTTCGAAAGGGCCCGGCACTTGCACGAGCAGCGGTGTGTGCTTCCCGTGCCCTCCCCCGCGGTAGTGAAATCCCCAAATCGAGTGTGGAAGTGGCTGAAGCCTTCGTTTGTGATAGCTACCCAAAGGAAACGTTGACGAAACCCGACCCTCCTCGGGCCACTCCCCTTACCTGCCATTGGTGTAAAGGAGAGATGTAGACAAGTTGTGTCATTTTTCCTATTGGGCATGGCTTGGCACCCAGTTATATTTGTGATTCTTCTCCTCCTAGTTCCCATCCCCGATCCCATCCCCGATCCCGTCCACAATGCTTTTATGGGTTTTTTCGAGTAAACAACCAAGTCTGTACATTGTCCACTTTAACATCCACAACGTTTTATCTGTTCATTTTTCGTTTGCGGAGGATGAGTGGTACTCGTGACCCCGGTTGGTTTGCAGCTACACTAGCCGAAAAGGGTGCGAGATACTTTGCCGAGCACAAGGATGATGCAGCTGAGCGCGCGCAGCGATTGAGACAGAACGTTACCCGCGATACGGCAGATCACTGCTCCGTGGAGTTGGTATGTATGGTCCTGGAGCACGCGGCCGTCATTCCCCTCGACAAAGCCAATGAGCAACTCCGGGAGTTGTACCGTCATGCTATTTTCTCTATTATGCGACTTGTGTGTGCCAAGGGCATAAGTAGAGGGACGTATTTCAGAGCGTGGGATAAGGCCATGGAAACACTGGCACACCACGGTGACACTGGATTCTTTGGACTGGCAAATCCTCCGGACATGCTGAACTTTCCATACAATACTCCCGATTTAGATGTCAGCGCGGAGACGCTCGTGCGCTTAGCGCTTGTGTACGCTCAGAGTGCATTTCCGAGTACCGATGCCAGGGTCCGAAGAGACGTTCGAATTCTTGCCCATATAGCTGGAGAACTGACCTTGAGTAAGTTCCACGCTCTCAAACAGCAGTACATCGATTTTGATCAGGTGATGGCCAACTATTATAAATCAAACGAGAGCGCTACATAAGTATCCCACGTGGCGTAATCGGTAGCGCGCGCCCCCGAAGTCTTGCCTTATTGACCGCTCTGCGGTCCGATTTAGACTACGGTTATCCTTATAAGATCGAGGTTGTGAGTTCGAGTCTCACCGTGGGTATTCTTTTTGTTTCTTTTTTTGGATTTTACTCACAATAAAACGACAAACAAGTAATTACAATTTGGCTAAATCGGCCGCAACCTGTTTTTGTTCAAACTCAACAGCTACGGCTTTGGCCTCCTTTTCGATCAAATACTCGTCAGCGGCCTCGCCCTCGGCGTCCAGGGCACTCATAGCCAAAACGCATTCGTTGTCAAAGATGGAATCGATGACTGGGCTTCCAGCGTTTGCTGTGGTGGCCATCGTGCGTAGCATCTTCAGCATCTTCACCAGCTTTATCAGTGGCTTGTTTCTACTAGGCAGATGCGCAATCTTCGCAGCACCCACCCCGATTGCGTTACTGATCTCCACGATCGTGTTCACAAGCGGGTCTTCGTATTCTCCACCCAAGTAGATGTAACCCCCCCGAGTAACACACGCCATCTCTCCCGACAAAAATGGAAACCTCGAGCCTCTCTAAGCTTCAAGAGTGGCACAGCAGCTCCCAAGTCTAGACTGTCCACCGCCAGCGGTGGACTCGGGAGCTGCCAAGCGACGCTGGAAGCTAGGGTGGTCATGGGTTTCCATAGTCACGAGACCTACCGGCAGACATAAATAGTCGTCGGTGAGGGGTCCGCGCATGGTTATGGGAGCGGGCAAAATGGCGCAACAAGCCGCGTCGTCGCCCCTCAAACCAACATGGCACGCGTCTCCAGACGGATGCCACCTTCGTCTGAGCGACGACGATCGTCTTGATGTTCTCAAAGGTATTATCGAATGCATATGTACCCATCGCGGAGGTAATAGGCTGTGCTTATGGGTGTCAAAAGTTAAGACGTAGACATAGATTGGATTATTCGACGGATCCACACCGACGAATCTACCAAGTACATCTACACGCTTTAGAGGTTCACTGTTTCGTTTTTATGTGTGACGTGGAGGAATGTGTCTCGAATTATGGGTTTTTATTTTGTGCTCATTGTCGTCTTAGTCTCACTTTCTTGAAGATGATTCTGTCTGCGGCTAGCTTATTGCCAAAGGGTTCGTATATGCCTTTCCATGCTGGGGACACCGCACCAGACTTGAGGTAAGGAAGCCCGTGGAGGCAAAAGTAAATTGCATAGTGCCCGCAAACACCAGAGTTTGATCGCTGTACGTTTGCTTTGTTATACACGACTTTTGTTGTACCAAACTGCCGCGCCATGGCGTTCATGTACTCTTCAAACTGGCTCGCGGTTCCGAGAGGCCTATTTTGACCGTCTGGCTCAAAGCCGTACGAGTCGAAATACAGCGCAGTCCCGCCCATTTTTGTAGGGCACTTCATAGCAACCCAGTGAGTTCCTCCGCGGCGACCGGAGCAATTCACGATAAGGGAATCTTTCAGCCGCAACGTGCTTACATGTGGAAGTCCGTCTGCCGGGAAGCATCCGATAAAGTGGGGATCTCCCACACGACGCATATACTCTTCTAGTTCGACGTTAGTGGACATGTGTACACTGGAATATGACCCACAAGCGCATAACAGTCGCGTTATGTATAAGGCTGGGGTCCAAACAGGGGCTTCAAGTGTATCGATGGCGAATCTCAACGAACCAGCGGCATCTCCACCATCACCGCCGGCATCGCCGGAGTCGGGGATAGCAGCGGATGAAGCAGAGGTCACGCCCATTCTTCTGCAAGCGGACCCAGACGCCATGCCCGTGAGCGACAGGATCACCCAGCTGCTGTGCAGAATCTCCAGTCAGTTGTTCCGGCTCGCTGAAGAGTATCGCCTTCATGTAGAGATCATGATGCAAAAGACACAGCTCATGGCGGTAGTTCACGAGGGGAATGAAGACCACGCTGCGCGTGTCGTTGTCGGTGGATGCGATAGAAATCCAGAAGAAATGCAGCAGGAGTCTCATGCTTACCTGCGTGACTATCTAGATCGTTTTCTAAGACCCGTGTAGAACCCACAAGTACGCGCGGAGGTCGTGCCGTTAAAGGCTCACACCCACTCACGTATACGTGGATCCATGGACAAGTCGTGGGTTTTTACCTACCATCGTGACTATGTTTCGTATGAAATTCATGTATTCGAGTTAGAAACTTGTGTGTTTTATTCACAGTAAACGAAAAAAAGGAAGCAAAACGAAACGAAAACAACAGTGAAACTGTAGGAGATTATAGATCAGTCGTAATAACGTTCGTATGGGGGTCGATTTGGACATCTCTGTTGATGACAGCGGTTAGGATGGCGGTGATGTCTGTTTGGAGTGCGGCTCTAAGCTTGATGATGACTTCCACACCGGTGAAGTCTTCCTGTCCAGGCGGGTATCCGCGGTCTAGCGAGTACGGCTCGTCGTTCTCCTGTAGATTGATGTAGTATACTTGCAGATTGTGCTGGCGTAGATTCTCATCCATCAGCAACGGTAGTTCTACACTTGACCCGCCGGCGGTAATTTTCTTGTAGCCACCTTTTATGCACTCCAGTGGGAACGAACCTGCCGCGTTGTACTTGTTACGATTGATTACATACCCGTCTGGCAGCTGCTCCCCGTTTATCACGGCATGAATATCTTCAATCTCCAAGGCGACACGACTTTCACCCAGCACCGGCTTCGCAGTGTTACTGACCTCGAAGGGATGTCCTACGTTCTGGTATGGTATGGGTTTCCAGCTTCGGTAATCGCCACCGGGCGGTGCCGTGCCGGTGAATATGTCGCCCGAATATTGCTTCACGTCGTCGTATCTTGTCTTGCTGGTGTTCACGAAATGTACCGCCAAGAACATCGGGCGTCTATCTATCGACCACTTGAAGTAGGCTTCTCGATCACCCTTTCGCATGTATACTGTGTTGACATTGCATTGCGGGACGCGATACTTCAATGGACTTTCGGCGATCAGTCTCTTATAGTACTCGGATCCGACCTGCGTCAGCCGTACCTTTGTCATCCACAACTCGACATTGACCACGTCGTCTTTAGGTGCGAACCTGTACCCATCGCGGCGGCTACCAGCTTTGTCGGCGACCTGATCCCGCACACCCGCAGCCGCAGCAGGCTTCGATCCCCCGGAAAACTGATGAGTGGTGTTCATGGTTTGTCCGTCCCACTTCGCCCCCATATTCCACGACGCTGGGATCTTGAAGCTGTAGTCCTTTAATGTGTTATCGGAACCGGTGTATGTTTTTGCGCTAAGCTCATACCAGAATGAAGTGGCCCATTCAAACATATCTGTACATCGATTCAGTATCAGCTCCATTTGCGCGCTAGCTGGAACGAACCGAGTGCCCCCGACAAACATTGGAGACAACACATCTAGCGGGACGGCCCATGTGACATCTCCGCCTTCGGTCCACCTGAAATGAGACCCAAGCAGCAAGCGCAATGTGTCATTGTCCATTCCTGGTGGCACCTCTACTCCGGCATCAATTGCCGCCCACACGTTGGCGAATGGGGTCGCGATTCCGTCTTGGAATAGCGTGCCACTGTCGCCGAATATGCCCATCTTACCTCGTAGTGATTCATCGGCCTTTTCTTTGAATTCGTCTCCCATGCTACGAGTTGAAGTGTCCTCCAGGCGATTGGCATTGGCCGGCCATGGGATGTATGATCTCTTCCGGAAAATTGTGGACATGATGAAGGCACCGAATGGGGCCAGGTCCTGGAATTGATGGTCAAGCTTCTTGCCGCCGATCAAAAAGCTAATGGATTTGAATAGCATGATACCGAAGAAAAGCATAGGCGAGGAATCAGGCTCTAAAAGAGTTGCTGGTTCCACTTTGAACCTCACTAGAAGGCGTGAGTTTGGCAAGTCCCAAAACGTACCAGAGTTGTCCTGTGGGACAATAATCTTTGTCTGTGCGTTGGCCTTGAATACGGAATCCTGCGGGTTGATAAGTTGAAGTTTTGTAGAGTGAGTATGGGCATTGAAGAAGTCCTCGGCATCCTTATTGAGGTCATATAGACGCCTATCGACAAGCACCCCAGATGCCGCGTGCGGTTTGGCCTTTACTGAATGCGATGCAACGTACCCATGTCCTTCCTGGCCACCGCCGCGCTGGTATATGTATTCCTCGATACGCCTCTTCTTTCCACCTGGCATGTTCACCAAAAATGTGAAGAGAAAAAATGAACATTATTGCAACAAGTACTCCTTTTTTACCTGTTGCCGTGCATTTTCCAACACATGCCCTCGCATGCAGAAGAGGACGCGGATACTGCTGGCGCAGAGGGCATCGGGCGCCGCACGCACTTCACGAAACGTTCCATAACACGGGAGGCATCCGACTTCTTGGATGCGGTTATATCGGAGAAAGGGCTGTACGTCGGCCGGGATCGGCTTTTCAATTATCTCAGGCGACAGTACCCCGAGATGTTTTTCCTGAGGAAACGGGGCAATGCAGAGGAGCCTACATACTACACAGATGCAAATGGTCAGCTCAAAGAAAAGACTTACTTTCAGCCGCTTCTTTCACGACGTATCATATATGACTGGCTACAGCGACAGAACTGGTATGCGATCCACAATCGGGTGCGGAATGATAAGACGGTACAGCGTCAGGCATGGGTCAAACCCTACCTAAAGGTGCAGATAGATTTGGTTGACATGTCACATATACCCGACAAGGGTTATAAATGGCTTTTCACGTGCATCGATGCCTTCAGTAAGAAGGCATGGGTTGTACCTATGAAAGATAAGACGGAAGCCTCTGTACTTGATGCTTTGCGGGAAATATTCGATGTCTACATGGTGGCAAAACCAAAGTATTGCCAGTCGGACAACGGCAAGGAGTTTACCTCGGGCGGTGTCCGCAAATTCTTCGAAAGTAGAGGGATAGAGCAGGTTTTCTCGATGGTTTATAGACCACAGAGCAATGGTCTCGTTGAGCGATTCAATCAGGCTATAAAACGTTCCATTTCGCTCCATCGCGAGCACAGTGGTACGGCTGAATGGGTAGATAGGCTCCCGCAACTCGTCGACACTTACAATTGGACGATTCACAATACCACAAAACAGGCGCCGAATGATATTGCCGACCCACGCGACGAGGAGTCGGAGGAGCAGAGGCAGGCGCGAATAAGGATCCTCCGCGCAGCAGGATTGAAGCCGAACAGCTATCCGTGGGATACTGCAAAACAAGGTCGCAAGCCTGTCAATAAGATCGCAGCACAGGAGTACAAGGTCGGCGACCTCGTCAGGATTCGATTGAATCGCCTCAAGTCTGCCATTCAGTGGAGCTCTGAACCGTACCGTGTTGTTCGGGTTCACTTTGGAAGATACGGTCCGGGGTATCACCGGACAACGTATGATATTGCTTCGATGGATGGGGTTCAGTTGGATGCACGAAAGCCCAACGACCAGCTTATGCATTATATACAGCCTGATCAAGACGAAGAGAACTATGATAAAGCATATGATCCCCTGCTTGATCAGTTTTCTCATATCGAGATGCCGGTGGGACCTAAGCGGGAGCTTATTCCCACTCTACCACCTGCCTATTGGGTTGCTTGGAAGGTACCAGACAAATGGCAGCGATATACGCTCGAGCAGCGCACCAGTTTGGATGAACCACCTTTCAAGGATATTCTTTCCAAGTTTGACAAGGCTCACAAGATTGTTTGGTTGCAATCGAATGACGCACAAGGGAATCCGACCTATGAACTGGAAAATAACGCCTGGAAATCCAAAGTGGAGAGACGCATTTTGAGGGTGGATGGTCTCGATCCATGGAAGGACAAGTTTTTTCCATGGAACAGACCCGGGCTGCCTCCGACGATCTGCAAAAATGACAGGATACTCGACATCAAGGACGGTATTCAGCTGGGTAAGGTAAAAACCCGTCACCCGCCACCTAGTGCTACGAGGAGACCACAGGTCACCCAGCTCGATATCATAGACAGACTAGACGGTGCGTTTGTGTATAACAACGAGCCTTACTATCACGTTCTCTGGATGGTACAGCCAGGACGGGATGCCAGTGAGAGGCGTACTGACGAGCCGCGGTCCAGTTTGGCACAGCAGGTGGCGACAGTTGTTAAGAGATACGAAAAGAAAAACAACGTGAGATGGATGACGGATGCTAATGGAAGACTTACCGTACACGACGACCTTATGACGAAACGAGCTTCCAGGAGTCGTGCCAGGCGCGTGGTAAGCGACGACGAGGAGGAGGAGGAGGAGGAACAACAAGACGCGGCAGCTAGAATAGCCGCACAAAGGGAAGCTCGAAATGCTCGCTACATGAGAAGGGCCGGCAATTCTCAATAAACGCATAACATCTGTTGGGTTCGAATGGTCAAGGTCCGAGTCACTGAGAAAAGTATATGGCCAGTTCGGCATAAGCACAAGAAGAAGAGGAGACATGAGAGACATAGCAGTGTTGATATGCGCTATGCGTTTGGAAAAGCAGGCACGAGGCCCTTTCGGGCTCTTGTTGTGGGAAAGTCGGATGTCGGAAAAACCACGTGGGTTGCGGATTATCTGAACACTTACGGTCTGCACCAGTTTGACAGAATCATCTGCGTCGCTCCTTGCAAGTCTTTGTATAGTCTGTATGATAAGTTATTGCCTGTCTGGCAAGAGAATCTTCATGGTATTGGCGGTTTGGACGAGGACAAGATTGATGAATTGATCACCGAGTTTCATGGTGAAGGGCTTCGTACATGCATTGTATTCGATGACATGACAAATCTTCAAAACAGCCAGTTTGTGAACGAGCTCTTCACCAGCGGTAGACACATGAACGTCAGTATCTTCGAGGTGCTCCACAGAATATTCCTTGGCGCAGAGGCGCGCACACAGCGATGCCAGGCCGGAGTCATCGTCATTTTTGACTTCAACACAAAGAACGAAGCCGGGATGTACTTTCACCAGATCTGCCGCAGACGCGCGGATCGGGAGCGACTAGAAGATGTTTATGAGCATATAGTGACACGACGACCGCCAAACAACCACGGCTGTTTAATCATTGACCACGACGCAGACTCCTATCCAGAACAACCACTTAGATGTCGAGACACAAAAGTGACGAAGGTCATTCCAGAGTTATGGAACTTGTAGATTCACGTTTTGCACTAGTAAAAAACCACGACCCGTAGTAATTTTGGCCATTTTTTGTTTGCTTGGTTTCACACATACAAGTATGGCAGGAAAGCGTCAGGGACGTGGGCCCCGCAAGCCAAGCGCGTATAATCTTTTCATGAAATCCAAGTTCCACACATACTCGGGGAGTCCCAACGAGCGCGTGGCCAAAATTGGCGCTGCATGGCGAAAGCTAAAACAACAGAAGGGGCGCGGCTTCAAGGAAATGATCGGTTCCGCTGTAAGAGGAACCTCCAAGTTGGTAGGGTACGCAGATAAGGCTGCGAACTTTGCCAACAAGATCGGTGCTCCAAAGTCCCTTCTCAAGGCTGCTCAGTGGGCACAGGACAATGCACAGAAGGCAAATGCGCTGGCTCTCAAGGCACAGCTAGCCGTCGGCAGCGGATATGGCCGGAAGGGTAAGTATCGGGCGTCGAACATGGGACGTGGCTACGATCAATGGCAGCTCAAGGGTGGGAGTATGAGGGGCCAGAAGGGCAAGGGCTTTTTAGATGTTATCAAAAAGGTCGGTGGCGTCGCGTTGCCTTTGGCAGCGCAGGGCCTTAGTATGATTTGAACCTTGTGTTTTTTGCACCAATAAAACTCAATGTCCGTGACAATTACTTCATTTTACGACTTGGGGATGTCCAAGTACAAGAGACGAGTGAAATCGGCTTCCAGCCCTTACAAAAGAGCCTCTGGCGCATTCGATAACATCTTGGCGGATAGGGAAAGATTGGCCTTCACTAAGAATTTACAAGTAGCCAGAGCTGCGAAGGATGTATATTCACCCGGAAGTGCTCTACGTACGACCTTGTTGTCGGACGGGCTCACTTCCAGTAAGCTGGATAAAAGGGTGGCCAAGTATGTGAAGATGGAAAATTGGAAGGCTCTGCAGTCCTCAATGAATCAGCCTTCCCCAGCACATGTAACTTCTGCCACTACTGCGATGGTACCTCCGGTACCTCTGGCGATGGCACCTCTGGCGGCGCCGGCACCACTTCCTGCGGCTCCGGTGCCAGCTCCGGTGCCAGCTCCGGTGCCACCTCCTGCGGCACCAGCTGCGGCACCAGCTGCGGCACCAGCACGGGATAAGAAGTTCAAATGGCCTAAGATAAAGCTTTTCAGCACTCCTATGGGTCGGAGAAAATCGACCACGAGAAAACCAGTCTTCAAAAACCCACCACCGATTTATGAGGCAGTAGACGAAGACGAGGAAGAGGAAGAGGACGAGGAAGACGAATTTGACCCTGCGAACGCCTCCACGTGGGATCCGGACTACTTTGCCGATCCGTCTCCGGGCACTATCTCGCGCTTCGCTCCGCGCGGACTTTCATCTGGCGTTTATAAGGCAGAGTCCACGCCCATGTCGCCAGTCACTGCTGCCGCATCCAAGCCCACGCCCGTCATTTATAGCGCCGCTAGCCCTGCCAAAGAGAAGTACATCTATGACGACAAGGGTGATGCTTATGACCTGGCGGAGCCCGAGTATGTCGACATAAAAGTGTTACCGGCTGTACCCGGGTCGTCATCCAAACCGGTAACGCCCGGGACACCCAAATTCGAAACGCCCAGTGCCCCTGAACCGCCACCACGTACATCGCCTCTAGCCGCGCGCATACCTATGGGCACAATGGAGCTGGCTCCCATCCCCATCGCTTGGGCAAAGCATGATGACTCAGGATTGGCCCCGTCCGAAGGCCCTACCCCCGCTAAGCCTGTGAAATCCCCTGTGAAATCCCCTGTGAAATCCCCTGTGAAACCGCCTGAGAGATCCCCGTTGGGCGCCTTTGCCGACACTCTGTTGCGGAGGAACAGGAAGAGGCGGATAGCACCTGCCGCTGCCGAAACTGATACCGACCCTGCCGCTGCCGAAACTGATACCGACCCTGCCGAAACTGGCAACCCTACTGGCCCTACCAGAAGCACAACTCTTCTCACGACCACCAGCGACTATAAGAGCAAACTCCGCGCGAGGCCCGAGAAAGACGCTCCCGAAGAAGAAGAAGACAAACCCAAGGGAAAAAAGGGAAAAAAGGGAAAAGGCACGTACTAAGCCAATTGCAGCACAAAATACTACACATATTACTATACATTTCATAGTTCAATTTACATATGGAGACTACAGACGAAGAAACGACGTCCCAATCGAGTAATATTTCCGATACGTGCTCTGTGTCGGCAACCGATACGGACGACACGGTATCTGAGATGAGCGTCTCGTCGTGGCATGCAGAACGCCACACACCCTTACGTTTACCTATGCGCAGCGACCGGAACATGAGCAGAGAGACCTATTTACGTCAATGTCTTGGAGAGCATGCCAACAAGTTTGATGCGTTTCACATCGCGCAAGCTTGTGGGTGGGCATACATGGCGACAACATATGACTACGAGCAACTGTACGAGATGGCAAAGATTTGTGCACACATTCCAGATCTTAGGTATCGTAGGCTAGGTAGTCGCACTGTGTTTCACAAAATGATTCGAGAGTATAGACAGAGACATGGTTTGGTTTTTACTGCAGTAAAACATGTTCGATGTTAACAAAGAAAAATCTAAATTACAAATGCTGAACCTCCCCCTGGCGCTGCTTCATCTGGGGCCTCGAAGAGGACGGGTGTTTCGGGTGACGCTACAGGGCTCAGTAGGGTAGGAAAGGTGTCTTCATCACAAACGCCAGACATTTTAAGTAACGGGGTAGCGTTTACACTGTTGTTGTACTGTCCAAGGAGGGCTTGGTTGAGACTGTGCCCGTGAATCTTGGTTAAAGCTTCCAGAAAAACGCGCTGTCGTTGTGGGTCAGTAATAGTCGCGAACGTTTCCACCGCCTCGACATTGGCGGCAGATCTAGCGCGATGGATAGAAGTCTGTACGTCAGTAAACTGAATCCCGAGATAGTTGCACGTCAATTCCCGAGCGTTTCTCCACCACTCATTGATGGTCTTCTCGTTCACCTGTACAATCGGGTTAGATCGGGAAAAGAACAGCCAGTGTGACTTTGCCTTCTTGCTGAACTGGGTTAGCTTGTCCAACAGTGCGCGAACCATTGGGGAGACTGGGATCCGTACCCGCGGCTCCTTCTCAAGCTCCAAGCCTCCCTGGCCCGCCTCTGCGTCGGGGCCCGACGCGGATTCGGACTCGGACTCAGAGTCTGATTCAGAGTCAGAATCAGATGAGCGAGCCCGCTTCGAGTCGCTCTCAGCAGAAGAAGGACGCTTTTCCCCGATATTCGCCGCATCCTGTTCCTCTTGCTCCTTGGTTTCCTCTTGCTCCTTGGTTTCCTCTTGCTCCTTGGTTTCCTCTTGCTCCTTGGTTTCCTCTTGCTCCTTGGTTTCCTCTTGCTTCACCTCCAGGTTCTTGTTCTTTTTCGAGCGTGTTCTCACGGCCTTCACGACTTTGTCTACATAGATCTCCAGTTCGCCAGTCTCCTTGTTCCAGTAGTTAGCGTTGGGAACCGCGCCCTTGAACCAAGTGATATCGCGGATTTCATTGAGTCGCGGAGCGTATCGCACGAATTTACCCGGGAGCACCTGGATCTTCATGTAATGAAGTGCGATCATGAGCTGGAGCCGGTATGTCTTCTGTTCCTCCATGACCTCAGTCGTAAGTGCTTGAGACATTGCTTCCTGCGTAATCTCGCTGCTTGGCAGGAGTTCTGCGGGGCGCCCTTTCTCTGTCATGCGGTTGATCCGTGTACATTCGGCGAAATACTTGGAAATTTCTCTCCAGCGAACAAGAAGTGGATAGTCGGGGTGGTCCGCCTTGATTGTCACGCGTGAGAAGTAAGACGCGTCGGCGTTGACAAAAAAAAGGGCTGAAGCAATAAGATGATACTGTGTGGAGAACTTGTGGACACTCGGCTGTGCGGGCAAGTAAACGTCCTTGAGCCATTGTTCGATGGGCTTATCCGCAGAGTAGCAATCAGCTCTAGTCAGTGGCCGATCCGTGCCCTCCCCGTGCAAATATGCACGGTATGCCTTCAAAACGCGCAGGCAACTAGCACGTGTACGCAAACCCTGAAGTGAAGTCTTATCAAGTGTGCCATCACTGGCAATAACGGTTTTTGAGAAGTCACGTGGCATTTGTGCTACACGAAAAATGCCAGAACTGGGTGTTTTGGCACTTCTTATGGTATGCGAGTGCCGCAGCTCCGCCTATCAAGCACGGAGTATAAATAGGACAGAAAGCCGCGTGGACGATCATTTTTGTCCACAAGCATGCCGCGACAGAAGCAGAAGAATCCCAAGAGAGCACCATCTCCCGGGGTGCCCTGGGTGCCCAGAAGGCAGAGGAAGAAGTTGATCCGACCACCCCCGACACCCGACCCTTGCGAACCTTTACCAAATGCATCGAAAACCGATGGAATGTCACAAAAGCAGCTGCAATGTCCACAGCTATCTCCGACGTACATTCCGGAACCTCGAACCCCTGCACCAGCAACACCGCCTCCCCCTAGCCCTGTTCCTCTACCTACCCCACCGGCCTCGCCGGAGCCCGAAAGAAGGCTATCGGTGGGTCAGCCCGAGCTCCGTAGACAGTTTTCCGTGTACCCAGGCCGACTCGGCCCTAGCATGTTCGACTGAAAACGCAAGTAAAAAACCCTCATTGTTGTCATGTCCACATAGCGCGTAACTCGTAGGCGACTGAAATGCCGCGTGGCAACCTACATAAACATCAAAACGCTCGTGGGAGCACACTTTTTCCATTCGCGATGGAGGCAGAAACCGAGTACGGAGTATCACCGTCATCTCTACTCGCCGCCGGACAGGAGAACTGGTGCTATCAGTGGCAGATGGAACGAGAGTATCCAGTCAAGGAGTTCAAACACCAGGTGAAAAAGAGCACCGTGCCCTTTGCCACAGGACGCGACCGATACATATACACCATCCTTCAATTCCTTCATCCCCAGGAACCACCAGAAGACAAAATCAAGTATAGAGTGGTGTCAAGACGAGATGCAATGATCTGCATGAACAAAAACGGTGTCGAGTTCATGCAGATTTCCAAGTATGAAACAAAGGTCCCTGAGTAGTAGCCCAGTTCTGTACATACCCTGTTTGATGCAAACCCAAATAAACCCATAAGTGTTGGCATTTTCGAAAAACGCGACTATATAACTTCTGGCACTGAGTATTCAATAACCACTAGCGTGGGTCTAGTATCTAACCCTTCTCCATCCACCCCTCCCCAAACCAACTGTGTAAGTATTAGCCGTACACCTGTGTACCTTTACCCACAACCCTCTAACCTCCATTCCACTAGATTCGCGCGGTGGTTTTTCTTTTGTTTTACACCGCCATCTTTTTGGGCCTAGCTTGTCTGTGGACAGATGTCCACAAGCCTCATCTGTCCACAAGCCTCTGAGGCCTCAATAGCCTCAAGCCTCTGAGGCCTCAATAGCCTCTGAGGCCTCAATAGCCTCAAGCCTCTGAGTCCAAAAATACATCGTTTCGCGCACTTTTTAAATGTCCGTCTAGGTTCGCCAGGGGAAGACAGCGACACGTATCATCCAATGCGAATCTCGTCCAGGAGTTAGCATACATAAAAGTATGTAGACCTACCAGAGTCCATTTTCCTTGTTGCCGTGGAGATGGAACTTCAGCCGTACGATTCGTTGGGTCCTCCGCCGCCTCCCGGCTATATCGAACCCAGCGGGATTCAAGGGACATATAAGTCGAGGTACTTTCCCGGACATGCTGCCGGGCCTCACTGGATCAGGCTGCGGGAGCTTTACGCGGACTTCCCGGTCCAAATCTACCGACACTACTTCAAACCCGACCCGGATGACCGCAAATTCGCTAACGGACAATTAGTCTGGTGTTGGGTTATCACTAAGGATGGAAAAATCGTGAGTATCAGAGACGCAGCGAGAATGCCAGGGGAACACGGATTTTCCTGGTGGGCATTTAGTAGTGAACAGAGAACTCAGTTTGAGAAGGGAGGTGTGGTATATGACCCATTGTTGTAATTGTTTTTTTGATGGTTGTTTACTTTGCATTAAACCAAACAAAACAAGAAAAGAAACAAAAATTACAATTGGTACTGCTTGGCGACCGCGGAGATAAACTCCTTACGACCGTACTTTGAACTGTTGGGAAACATTCTGTGACAAATCTCCTTCCCTTTCTTTAGCACCTCACTGCGCTCCTTGGGAGTCAGTGTATTGTAGAAATCCATCCCTCTCTCGTAGAAAACCTCCATGTCCTCTCCCGCAGACTTTAGCTTGGGCCACGGCAACCGCCTACTCCCGTATTCAGGCTCTGGTTCCGAATCCTGCGACTTGAGTGAACGCGTGTACGCTTTCTTCGGTGGCAGGCCATAAGGGTGTGCACGCTTTCGGGGTTGCTGTACCACCTGTACCTCTTCTTGCTCTTCCTCTTCTTGCTCTTCCTCTTCTTGCTCTTCCTCTTCTTGCTCTTCTTCCTGCTCTTCTTCTTGCTCCTTCACCTTCTTAGGATAAAACCGCCACTCGCCGTTGGGACTCGACATTCGCGCACAAACGTACCTGAAAAAATGAAAAATCGGCTACTCGAGCTGATTGAAAAGTAGCTCTATGTTCGTTACGTTCGTGACACTCGGCAAACCCCCGTCTCGCACCCGTGTGGCGGGTAACTTTGTACCGTCAGTCTCGTACAGCTGGAACGCCAGGTACTCGTACAACCCGGGGATGACGCGATGGAATACCAAGTTGGCTGGGGCGTGGTACACCTGAATGGCTGTCTCAGTGACAGGTTTTGTGAACATTAGCACTTGGTGGTGCTGGGACCCAATAATCTCCTGGCGAGAGAAGTTCGAGGAAACAACCACAGAGAACCCTTTACCCGTTTGAGGGTTGGGGAAAGAGACAGAGGCCACCGCCACCTCCCATACGCCATGGCGAAAGTCGAGGGGCTCTGCTAGCTTGCAACCAAAGTCTGCTGCAGTTGCCCCCGGGAGACATCGGTCAGTGGAATTCACTGTAACGTACCTCAGGCTACTAAACATCAGTGTCGAGTTGAAGATGTATGAAAAATGAGACTTTACTGTGCACATGACGCTAATAATGCTCAAATTCCAAGTACCCATTCGCATCAACAACGGGGGTCTGAGGCAGGGCGTCTACGACCCTCGACAGCCGCATGTCTATTACACACTCTATTCTAGAACGAATGGCAGGGGTGCCGCGATGATTTTCTGCGCACTCGGCGAGACACGACGGCTTTAATGTAAGCGGCCTGGCATCACGACACAAGGTGCATATCTCGACCCGCCTGACTGTATATCCAGCCTGTGAAAGAATTGCCTCGTGACCTTCCCACAACTCCTCAAAGTTGGCAGTCGAGTGTTTGTGTTTGTGAAATAACTCAAACTTCATCTTCAGGTCCTGAAGCGACGTGACAAACCCCTTGACACGCTGAATACTGACATAGTCGTCTCCGCCCTGCTCAAACCAGGCCCACAGAGTTGAGATGGAGGATGCATAGCGGTTACGGCATTCCGCAATGAATCCATAGTCATCCAGCGTGTCGATGGCCTTACTCGCAAAGACTCTACCCGGGCCATCCGTGCACTGTAGTACAGCATTCTGATACGCGCTTATCCATCTGAACATCAGCAAGCCCAGCTCCTGGGAGATAATCTGAAAGTCAAGGTCTCCAATTGGGGTTGCTGGCATCTTGACCTTGTGGCATTCAAAGTACGTTGTTCGTCGCGACGTGCGACCAGATATGTTATCGATAAAGGGGGAGTTATTCGCGCACACGAGTATCGGAACTCTCCATTCCATAGTAAATCCGTTCTTGAACAACACTCGCAGCTGAACTGTCCCGCCGTCTAGCATCTGACGCCACTGGTCTGGCGGGAAGGCACCGGACCTGGTGTTGTGTAGCAGAACACTCGCATCACTAACAATGACCGCGAGTGAGGAAGCAGACTCTGCCACCGCACCAAACTGGCAGTTTGTGTTGATCTCAGAGATTGATCCGACTGGGAACATTGCACGCAACACTTTCACAAGTGTTGACTTTCCTATACCTGATGCACCACAGATCAGCGGGTAACAGCTCCAGCCGTCGTATTCGCCGATTGGATAAAACATACGCCCCAGCATCACCTCCAGAATGTTGAGTCGCGAGCGCTCTTGTCTTGTGTCTGTATACACGGAAGTGGCAGGATCCACGGTGCGGTTGTAAGCAAACTGGCGCAGTATCGGGTTCATCAGAGGAGTCGTGTCATATTCACCCGACACCATTTGAGCAACATTGCGTCGGTCGAGAATGTCGGCAAAACTCCAGTCCAGAATATGCTCTGACACAGGGGTTTCTGCTTCCCACACTTCGCCGATACGTGTAGTGGGAATATCACCACACACTGATATGCATGCATCCCTTGTTTCTCGTGTATATGGGTGAAACTTCCACGGGATGTGTATGTCCCACCACCCATCCCGCATGAGAATACGCTTGTGAAAGTCCTCTTCCGTGTCCGTCAGTATCTGAAAAAACGGGTGGTCGGTCATCTCGCACCACTCAATAAGCTTCTTCGTCACCTTTGGGGCAGAATTGTAAACCGCGCTGTGAGACAGGACAGAGTTGAGGAACTCTGGGTACTTCATGTACTTGACATACGCACCTCGAATGGTGGGATGGGGCTCCATAACAAACTCCTTGCGACGCTTGAGTCTTCTCTGAGCCGTGACAACCGTTAGCTGCTCAATGAGCACGGCATCGGGACTTATGCCGGGAATGATATTGGTCTTGCCTGAGAACAGCGATGACTTTTCATTCCACGTATATCCCATGGACTTTTCCACAAAGGTAACGCTGTACCCTGGCATCCTCCGAGTCACATCCGTGGGGTCCCGTATGGTTGTTTTCGTCTTGATAACATCCTGCACATGCAACATTGCTTGTGCCAGTGTCGCACTATCAGCCGGCATCCGCTTGATGAGACAACCGTCGAATATAAGGGCACCAACTTCGAGACCGAGGGACTTGAACTCTGCAACAGCAATTGCCATAATCTGTGCCTCCAGATGCTGAAAGTACGTTGCCATGAAACTTCTCGTCCATCCGTTATGGTGGGCCATGGCCACCTCGTCCGTGCATGTGTCGGGTGGAGGTGGATTCTCCTTTTCGTAGTTTGCCTTGCAGATTTCCTTGACCTTCATGACCTCCGGGTTACCTGAGGAGACAAGAATATCTCGTATTGACTTGGCAGCCTCCTTCAGTGTTGTGATCAGATACTCTTCGTGGATGGTGGAATCGAGTACCTTGCTTAATGGATTACCCATGTTTATTGCCGCTATGACCATCTCCTTTGCGACATCCCGCGCCTCCTTGCCGTACGCAGGGTCCGAAAGCCGATAGTGGTCTATGAGCTTCTGAAGAAGCTCATCGCGTCGCTCCACGTACTTTCGCAGAATGGTGATGCGAACCCCGCAGTCCGGAGACAGCCTCAAGGCTTCCTGTACCATGATTGTCGCCTGCGCATTCTTCATGTCAATGTCATGGTAAGTGTCTCCGTAAAGATAGTTGCGGATCAGGCGAGGAAGGAACTGGGCCCCCGTGTTCGCATACAAACGCCCGATACCTGGCGTTCTCTCCGATGCAGAGTATGAGACCTCCAGCACACCCATGTGTTGTTGCCTATCCATGTGGATCAGATGCTTCTTCGCGTCCATGGGGGTGTTGGATTGAGCGATGACCGCCTTGATCTTGGAGACATCCACCAGTTCGTCGAGAACCAGCTGCGGCTGAACTCCATCCGATGCAGCAGTACCCTGGTGATTACCTCTGCGAGCCTTCTTCTTCGGCGAATGCGACATCGAAAAATGATCCGGAGCCGTCCGAGGAGCCTTCAAATAGTGCGCAGATGTAGACTCGGAATGCATGACGTCAACGGAATGCGTGGAATGTTAAGGGTGTAGGGCTTAAGAATGCCACGCGGCGTCATAGAATTGGAATGTTAAGGGCGTGGTGAACACGTGGCGAACACGTGGTGAACACGTGGCGCACACGTGGCGAATTTGGTATGGCGTTGTTTTACTTTCAACGAAATGAACACGATTACAAGATCTCGACACGATCTGAATAACAAAAATCATAGGCACGCCGAGTAATCTCGCGGCTACATATATCTGCCAACAAAGCGGAAGCCTCTGTGGCACCGCAAGTGGCTTCTAAAAATAAGGCAAATCTACCCCACTGTGTGTGACACCACGTCTCTGCCATCTCTCGTAGCATGTGCTCGTGATCTGATGTTCCCCATGTCTCCTGGGTCTCCTCCTGCTCCGGTGGCACGAATGTGTAAGTCCCATCGCCGAGAGGCACAAGATCCCATTCCTGTTCGAAGATGCGTTGTACAGATGCAGTTGCCATTGTGTTGCGAGCTGTGCGAGCTTGAAAATGATATGCCAGTGGTGCCGGGGGACTTAAGTAGTGCCTGGCAGTGGAATGTATGACGCCACCGGAATGCATGGAATGCATGGAATGTTAAGGGGGTAGGGCTTAAGAATGCCACGCGGCGTTGTAGAAGTGGAATGGGGCGTGGAATGTTAAGGGGGCAGGGCTTAAGAATGCGGTAGACTTGGAATGTTAAGGGTGTAGGGCTTA
>JACCDQ010105821.1_pt1 | contig 20301 bp, 21 predicted proteins | sample 7446031 | NCBI WGS metagenome assembly JACCDQ01 (sample SAMN15323442, study PRJNA562643) | freshwater metagenome | isolation source: river surface water | place: USA:Blue River Watershed | collected 2017-08-17
ACTCGCCCAGATGATGATCTCTTCGGCGAATCGAGACAGGTTGATGCCGATGAGAGTGCCGATGAAGGCAAACTCGGCAACTACATCTCGGCTCGAGGTTGCATCGATGGAGTTTTGGGTTGGACCAGCCAGGCCAAGTTCGGCGGCAACCAGATTCGGATCTCGACCGAGGGTGTTACCGGCGAGCGCGCCAGCGCCGTAAGGCGAAAGGTTTGCGCGGCTCTTCCAGTTTTCGAGACGCTCGAGGGCGCGAACTAGCGGCCAGGCGTGAGCCAACAAGTGGTGAGCCAGCTGCACCGGCTGTGCGTGCTGGAAGTGGGTGCGGCCAGGCATGGCAACGCCCAGGTTCTCTTCTGATCGAGTGACCAGAATTTCGATGAGCTCGGTTACGAGTGCACCGATGACCTTGGCCTGGTCTAGCAGGTAGGTGCGGATGAGTGTGGCAATTTGGTCGTTGCGGCTTCGGCCGGCTCGCACCTTGCCACCGATTTCTGCGCCTGCGATTTCTAGCAGGCCGCGCTCGAGAGCAGAGTGAACGTCTTCGTCTGAAGGCTTGGCCTGGAAACTGCCCATTTGTACACGCTCAAGCAACTGCTCGAGGCTGCGGTCTAGCTTTTCGTACTCGGCCTGGGTCAGGTATCCCCCGGCTAGCAAACCCTTGATGTGTGCGCGGGTGCCCGCGATGTCATAAGAAGCCAAGCGCCAATCGAAGTGCACCGAACGGCTCAGTGCAACCAGTGCATCTGACGGGCCGCCTTCAAAACGACTGCCCCATAGGGCATTGGATCCTGCTGCTTGGCTATTCATGTGTTCAATCCTAGTTTGGTGAAAAATTCGACTTAGTGCTGCTCGGCCAACCAGGCCATCAGAGCTTTTTGAGCGTGCAAACGGTTCTCTGCTTCATCCCAGATAACCGACTGTGGCCCGTCGAGAACTTCGGCGCTCACTTCGTAACCACGGTACGCCGGTAGGCAGTGCATAAAGATGGCGTCTGGCTTGGCGTGAGCCATGAGCTCGGAATCGACCGTGTAGCCGGCGAAGTCTTCAATGCGCTTGGCCTTCTCGGCTTCTTGGCCCATTGAAATCCAGGTGTCGGTTACCACTACATCGGCGCCCAGAACTGCACCAATTGGCTCACCGAAGACAGAGACCGAGCCGCCTGATTTTTGAGCGATCAATTCGGCACGCGCGACCACCGAGTGGTTCGGCTGATAGCCAGCGGGCCCGGCAACCGATACGTGCATGCCGGCAAGTGCGCATCCTAGAAGGTAGCTGTTTGCCATGTTGTTGTTTGCGTCGCCAACATAGGCAATCTTTAGACCGGCTAGCTGACCCTTGTGTTCGGTGATGGTAAGAAGGTCGGCAAGAATCTGGCACGGGTGGTAGTCATCGCTGAGTGAGTTGATGACGGGAACACCGGCGTGCTCGGCCATCTCTTCGAGCCCAGCATGTTCGTAGGTGCGCCACACAATTTGTGCCACCTGACGGCCAAGGACTCGGGCGGTATCGGCCACGGATTCTTTGCCACCCATCTGACTGGTTTGGCTGTCGATAATGAGCGGGGTGCCGCCGAGATCGGCTACACCAACGGCGAATGAAACACGAGTGCGGGTTGAAGTCTTATCGAAAATCAGCGCGACAGTTTTAGGGCCGGCGAACGGACGCTGCGAGTAAGGACTTTGCTTGAGTTCGAGCGCACGACGCAGGATGGCCGACTGCTCGGCCTGGGTGATGTCATCGTCTTTCAAAAAGTGGCGAACCATTTGTGTTCCTTATCTGTCGGCCGCCGCTTAGGCAGGCTGAACCATTGTTCCAAAACCGGTGACGGTGAAGATTTCTAGCAGAATGCTGTGCGGTGTGCGGCCATCGATGACGTGCGCGCGCGGTACTCCCCCTTGAACAGCCTGAAGGCAGGCCTGCATCTTTGGGATCATGCCCGATTCGAGTTCTGGAAGCAGCTCTTGCAACTCTGGAACGGTGATTTCTGAAACCAGCGAATCACGATTTGGCCAATCGCTGTAAAGGCCAGGAACATCGGTGAGCACCATGAGCTTTTCTGCACCGAGCGCCACGGCAAGTGAGGCGGCGGCTAGATTGGCGTTGACATTTAGCTGTTCACCGTTGACGCTCGGTGCAACGGTTGAAACTACCGGAATTCGACCGGCCTCTAGAGCTTCAAAAACGATGCGCGGGTTCACCACCGTGACCTCGCCAACCAGGCCGATGTCGACCGGCCCCTCGCTGGAATCGAGTGTGGTTTTTTCGGCTTTGAAAAGGTTGGCGTCTTCGCCAGACATCACGGTTGCTTCGGCACCGGCATCGTGGATTAGGTTTGCCAGCTGAGCGCTGATTTGGTTGCGAAGTACATCGCGAACCACGGTGATGGTTTCGGGCGTGGTAACTCTGAAGCCGCCGCGGAACTCACTCTCGATGCCGAGCTCGGCCAGCCTTGCTGAAATCTGTGGACCGCCACCGTGAACTACAACGGGCTTGATGCCCACCCAACGCAGGTAGGCCATGTCTTGCGCAAAGGCGCGCTGAAGCTCTTCGTCGACCATTGCGTTGCCGCCGAATTTAACCACCACGACCTTGCCGTGAAACGCTTCGAGCCATGGCAACGACTCAATTAGGGTCTCTGCCTTGATTCTCGCGAGCGAGTGATCTTGTTCTGATGACGGAATCATTAGCTGGAATATGCGCTGTTCTCTTCGACGTACTCGTGGGTTAGATCGTTGGTAAAAATGGTAGCCGCGTGAATGCCGGCGTTGAGCGAGATCTTGATGGCAACCTCGCGAGGTTTTAGATCGACCAGGTCTCTTGACTGATCTGGCTGGCCCTTACGAGAGACGCTGACCCCGTTGATTTCTACATCGATGTCGTAAGGGTCAAATGCTGCCTTGGTAACGCCAACGGCAGCCAGGATGCGACCCCAGTTTGGGTCGTTGCCATAGATGGCCGCCTTGAAGAGGTTGTTTCTGGCGACCGAACGGCCAACCTCAACGGCATCTTCTTCGGTAGCGGCGTTGACAACCTGAATCGCGATGTCGTGGCTCGAACCCTCGGCGTCGCGCAAAAGCTGAAGTGCTAGGCCCATGGCAACCTCGGTGAGCGCAGAGGTGAAATCGGCCTCGTCTGGAGTGATGCCGCTGGCGCCAGAAGCCATCAAAGTCACCTGGTCGTTGGTCGACATGCAGCCATCTGAATCGAGACGATCAAAGCTGACGCGAGTGGCCTTACGCAGTGAGCGATCGAGTGCCTGGCTGTCTAGGGCTGCATCGGTGGTGATGACAACCAACATGGTCGCAAGGCCCGGGGCCAACATGCCTGCGCCCTTTGCCATGCCGCCGATTGACCAGCCATCCTTGCTGACATGTTCGGCGGTTTTAGAGACAGAATCGGTGGTCATGATTGCCTGGGCTGCGTCGATGCCAGCGGTGTCGCTAAGGGCCTGCGAGGCTGCCGAAACTCCGGCGACCAACTTGCCCTGATCTAGCTGTTCACCGATTAGGCCAGTTGAACAAACCAGAACATCGCCGGCAGAAATATTGAGTTTCTCAGCCACTGCCTCGGCGGTAGCGTGAGTGGTTTGAAAACCCTGTGGCCCCGTGTAGCAATTGGCGCCACCAGAGTTCAGAACGATCGCTGAAACCTGACCGTCAACGATTACCTGCTTGCTCCAGATAATTGGGTTGGCCTGGCATCGGTTGGTGGTAAAAACAGCCGCAGCGGCGTTTAGCGGTCCTAGGTTTTGCACTAGAGCCAAGTCTTTGTTGCCCGACTTCTTGAGGCCGGCGTGAACTCCGGCTGCAACGAAACCCTTTGCTGTGGTGACTGTCATGTTTAGCCGTTCTTTGAAAGCGAAATAGATTCGAGGCCCATTGCCTCGGGCAGACCGAGTGCGATATTCATGGATTGAATTGCAGCACCGCCGGTGCCTTTGACGAGATTATCGATGGCGCACACCGCAACCAGGCGATTTGCGTGTTCGTCTAGGGCGATGCCGGTGATGGCAAAGTTTTGGCCGATGGTGTCGGCAGTCGACGGGAATTGCCCATCCGGCATCACCTTCATAAATGGCTCGTTGCCATAGTGCTTGGCATAGGCAGCTTGCAGAGCAGCCAAAGTTGTTCCCGTGACTAGCTTTGCCGTGTTCACAGCCAGGATGCCTCGCTCTAGCGAAGACAGCACCGGGGTGAATGAAACCTGAATTTTCTTGCCAGCAGACTTGGAAAGATTCTGCTCGATCTCGGGTGTGTGACGGTGCACGCCACCGACCTGGTAGGCGTTGGCTGAACCGGTTGGTTCCAACTCAAAGAGCTTCTCGGTTGCTCCCCTACCGGCACCCGAGGTTCCCACGGTCAGCACGCTCACGATGTCATCAACCTGCACCAAGGCTTCGGCTAGAGCTGGGGCTAATCCGAGGGTGATTGCTGTCACGTTGCAACCTGGAACTGCGATTCTCTTTGTGCCAATGAGCTTTTCGCGCTGCTTAGCGCCGGCCGGCGAAATCAGTAGCTCGGGCATCCCGTAAGTCCAGGTACCGGCGTGCTCACCGCCGTAGAATTTTTGCCAATCCTCGGCACTTTCGAGCCTAAAGTCTGCTCCGCAATCGAGAACCAAAGTCTCTGGCGAAAGCCAGGCCGCAACCTCTGCCGATTTTGAGTGCGGCAGGGCCAAAAAGACGATGTCGTGGTTCGCCAAAGATTCCGCATCATTTGGTGAGAAGACTAGGTCTGCGTACTTTGCCACCGACGGGTGCAATTTTGAAACCTTTTCGCCAACCATGCTGCTTGCCGTAACGGTCTTTAGTTCCAGTTGCGGGTGAACCGCAATCAGGCGCAGCAGTTCTCCGCCAACATTGCCACTCGCGCCGGCTACAGCCACTGAGTAAGTCATGGAGCTCCTAACTGGTGGCCTAGGCCCGAATGGTGGCGCCGAATTTGGCATTGGCCAGCTGAACCGCGCTGTCGCGCGCCTCACTTGCCTCGAGTTGAGTAAGTGTGCGGTCTGGTGCTCGGAAACGCAGCGCAAAGGTGAGCGACTTTTTGCCTTCGGCTACATTCGAGCCGCGGTAGTCGTCAACCAAAACAATGTCTTCAAGCAACGAACCAGCACCTTCGCGAATTACCGAAAGTAGTTCGGCAGCAGGTAGCTGAGTGTCTACAACCAGCGATAGATCTTGGGTGGCGGCAGGCATGGTTGGCACGTTTGATGCCAAGACCACATTCGGCGCAGCCGAGTAGAGCAAATCAAGATTGATCTCGGCGACTGCAACGCGACGTGGCAGGTTGTTTTCGAGCGCCAACTTAGGGTCGAGCTCGCCGGCAAAACCGATTGAGATCAGACCCTGCTCGGTGTCTACCAGAACCTCTGCAGAACGACCTGGATGGAAACCCTGAGGAGCAGCCTGGCGGATTACCGGAACAACGCCAACCGCGTGGGCGGCAACCTTGACCGCTTGAATGGCGTCTTGGTAGTCGGCAACAACGGCAGAGACACCAACCTGCGCAGGAATGCGATTGCCAGTGAGCAACACGGCTAGGTGCTTTGGCTGAGGAGGAATTGTTGCCAACACCGCTTCGAGCTCTGCCTTGCTAGGCAGCTTGCCGCCTGCAGGAAGATCAGGAGTTGCGGCGATCGAGCTGGTTGGTTCGAAAACCGAACCCTCTTCAAAAATCGCAAGGTCGGTTAGACCACGTGAGTAGTTGCGCTTGGCGGCTTCAATCAATCCAGGCAAAATGGCGGTCCGCATCTCGGCTGATTCTTCTTGCAGAGCATTGGCCAAACGAACTACAGAACGTGTTTTGTTGGAACTAAACCAAGAGTTTGCCTCGCTGCCCAGGAACGGGTAGGTGAGAACTTCAACGTGGCCGGCTGAAGCCAAGCCGTTGACGACTGAACGACGGCGCTTTTGCACGGCGGTAAGACCTCGGCCCGGAGGAGCAACTGGAAGGCGGCTCGGAATTCGGTGATAACCGCCAATTCGGGCGATCTCTTCGACGAGGTCGGTTTTGTGGGTTAGGTCTGGGCGCCAGCTTGGTGGGATAACTTCGAAACCACCATCGACCACGGCAACAACCGCACCGATTTGCTGGAGAACTGCCGTAATTTCATCCGGCGCATATTCGACACCAACCAGGTCGGTCGCGAAGTTCAGCGGCAACCAAATTGGCTTGATTTCTTTGTACGCTCGGTAGTCGGCTCCGAGTGAGTCTGCGACACCACCGGCGTGCACCTCGAGAAGCTGAACCACTCGGGCGGCGGCATTGTTGGCCATCTTTGGATCTACACCGCGCTCAAAACGCTTCGATGCCTCAGAGCCAAGTTTGTGCCTGCGGGCCGAACGTGCAATTGAGATTGGTTCGAAGTGAGCCGCTTCGATTAGAACGTCAACGGTGCTCGAACTGACCTCGGTTGACTCGCCACCCATTACGCCAGCCAAGCCAACTGGGCTGGCTTCATCTGCGATGACTAGGTCTTCTGGGTCGAGTGTACGCAGCTGGCCGTCGAGAGTCTTTAGAGTCTCGCCAGGCAGCGCACGACGAATTGTCATGCCACCTTGGAACTTTGCCAGGTCGTAGGCGTGAGTTGGCTGGCCAAGCTCGAGCATGGTGTAGTTCGTGATGTCAACGATGAGCGAAATGGAACGCATCCCAGCCATCTTGAGTCGCGCGACCATCCAGGCCGGAGTTGGCCGGGTTGGGTCGATGCCCTTGACCACACGCAGCACAACGCGCTGGGTGCAAGGGGTGTCACGGATTGGAGCGACATCGTTGATGGTGAGTTGGAAACCCTCGGCGTGCTCGATGTGAGCGTTGCTCTTTGGGTCGCGGAAATCGGCGCCGGTGGCGTGTGAAAGCTCGCGCGCGATGCCACGGATTGAGAAACAGTAGCCGCGGTCTGGAGTTACGTTTACCTCGGCAGCTTGTTCATCGAGGTGCAAAAGCTCGAGCGCATCGGTGCCAACCTTAGGGTCGAGGCCCATGGTCTGGAGGCGGATGATGCCAGCGTGGTCGTCGCTTAGGTTGAGCTCACGAGCCGAGGCCATCATGCCGTCGCTGATGTGCCCATAGGTGCTGCGGGCGGCGATTTTGAAGTCGCCAGGTAGAACTGCACCGGGAAGGCACACGACAACCTTGTCGCCTACTTCGAAGTTGGAAGCGCCACAAACAATGCCGCGAACATCTGCCCCACCATCGGCCGCTAGGTTGCCCTCGGCAGCTACTCGAACCTGACACCAGCGGATGGTCTTGCCGTTGCTCTGTGCCTCTGGCTCGAACGACAAGACTTGACCGACCACAATCGGGCCGGTGACGTCGAAACCGTGAACGCCCTCTTCTTCGAGACCAACTTTTACCAGCTGCTCCATGACTGATTCGGGGGTAGCGTCGGCCGGTAGATCTACATACTCGGCAAGCCATGACATGGGTACGCGCATTAGAGACTCACTCCAAACTGCTCACTGAAGCGAACATCTGATTCGACCATGTCGTGCATGTCACGAACGTCGTTTCGAAACATTAGGGTTCGTTCGATACCCATGCCGAAGGCGAAACCCGAGTAAACCTCAGGGTCGATTCCAGCAGACTTTAGAACGTTCGGGTTGACCATTCCGCAACCGCCCCACTCGACCCAACGGGCGCCACCCTTGGCACCCGGGTGCCAAACATCGAGCTCGGCAGATGGTTCGGTGAACGGGAAGAATGATGGACGCAAGCGAATCTGAGCGTCTGGGCCGAACATGATTCGGGCGAAGTGCTCGAGTGTGCCGCGAAGATCGGCCATGGTTAGGCCCTTGTCAATGGCTAGGCCTTCAACCTGGTGGAATACCGGGGTGTGAGTCGCGTCTAGTTCATCGGTGCGGAAAACGCGACCAGGGCAAAGTACGTAGATAGGAACTTCGCGCTCGAGCATCGAACGTACCTGAACCGGTGAAGTGTGGGTGCGAAGCACAAGGTGGGACTCGACCGGCTCGACGAAGAAGGTGTCTTGCATAGCTCGCGCCGGGTGATCGGCATCGAAGTTGAGCGCGTCAAAGTTGAACCACTCGCTCTCGACTTCTGGCCCCTCGGCGATCTCCCAGCCCATGCCAACGAAGACATCTGAGATTTGGTCTTGAAGCAGCGAAAGCGGGTGACGCGCGCCCAGACGCGAAGAGCTGGCGGCGGCAGTTACGTCGACTGATTCAGCGGCTAGCTTGGCCTGCTCTTCGACTGCAAAGAGCTCTTGCTCGCGCGCAGCAAAAGCGGCGTTCAAGACACCGCGAGCCTTGCCAATAATTTGGCCGGCCTCTGCCTTGAACTCGTTTGGCAGATTACGCACCAAGCCGTTAAGTTTGGCGATTTGAGACTGGTCGCCGACGGTGACACCGCGGGCAGCCTTTAGCTCGGCTAGATCTGCGGCAGCATTGATTGCCGCCAGCGCCTCTGCAACAGCAGAATCAACAGCCGGTTGGGTGATTGGATTTTCAGCAGACATATGCCCTCAAGTCTACCGATTTGAGCAGCAGATTCTTGTTTAAAACGCCCTAGGGCTGGTTTTGCGCGAATGCCGATGCGTAGAGGCAAATGCTGGCAGCGGTGGCCAAATTGAGCGACTCGGCAGCACCGTAAATTGGCACCGAAACTTCACGATCTACGAGGTTCAGAGTTTCTGGCTCGAAACCCCAGGCTTCGTTGCCGAATACCCAGGCCGTTGGCTGACCGAGAACCTCTTGACCAACGCTTGGAATGCCATCGCCGCCGCCGTTGGCTGCGAATACCTGCAAACCAGCAGCCTTGAGCTTGGTGATTGCTTCTTCGATGTCAACATCGACCACGAATGGCAGGTGAAAGAGCGAACCGGTAGTCGAACGAACGACCTTGGGGTTATAAACATCGACGCTATTTGCACTGAAAAGCACCGCGTCGGCGCCCGAGGCATCGGCTGCGCGAAGTACGGTGCCGGCATTGCCAGGGTCGCGAATGTTGGCGAGCAACGCCACAAGCCTTGGCTTTGATGCAATCACGTCGTCTAGTGTGACGTCGAGTTGTTCACAAACAGCGACTACTCCCTGCGGAGTTGTGGTGTCGGTGAGCGCCTTCAGAACCGGTTCGCTAACCAGCTGAACCTCGATTCGCGCGGCACGGGCGCGCTCGAACAGCTCTGCGTAACGGTCAAACGCGTCTTCGGTTGCGTAGAGCTCAACGATAAGTTTTGGGCGTGCCAGCGCTTCTTTTAAGCCCTGGGGTCCCTCAAGCAGAAAGAGCCCGGTCGATGACCGGGCGTCTTTCTTGGTGAGCTTGGCAACCCCACGGACCTTGGTGGCCTTGGGATCGATTAGCAAGGTCTTACTTGACCTTTGGAGCCGAGGTGTCTGCTGGAAGAGCAGCCTTAGCGGTAGCCACGAGGCTAGCGAAGGTCTTTGGCTCGTTTACAGCTAGGTCGGCAAGGATGCGACGGTCAACCTGAACGCCAGCAAGGTTTAGAACCTGGATTAGACGGTTGTAGGTTAGGCCGTTTGCGCGAGATGCAGCGTTGATGCGCTGGATCCATAGGCGACGGAAGTCACCCTTGCGTGCACGACGGTCGTTGTATGCGTAAACCAACGAGTGCAGCATCTGCTGCTTTGCCATGCGGTATAGACGTGAACGCTGGCCGCGGTAACCCTTGGCGCGCTCTAGTACGGTACGACGCTTCTTGGCACCGTTAACCGCGTTTTTTACTCTTGCCATTTGTTGCTCCTAAAAATCACTGCTTGATGCCGGGGGCATCTACAGAATGTGTACGGTTTTGGCTTACTTGCCTAGAAGAGTCTTAAGGGTCTTGTAGTCGGCAGGTGAAACAACCTGGTCAACATTTAGACGACGCTTACGACGGTTCGACATGTGCTCCTGGTTGTGGCGCATGTTGATCTGCTGTTTCATGATCTTGCCGCTACCGGTGAAGCGGAAACGCTTCTTGGCGCCCGAGTGGGTCTTCTGCTTTGGCATTGCTTTCTCCTGTTTCTACTCGGCAGCTTCTGCTGCTGCCGACTGGTTTGGCTGTTCTGCAACGGCGGCCTTAGCGGCCTTCTCTGCAGCTTTCTTGGCTTCTGCCTTAGCATCTGCCTTGTTCTTTAGCGGACCGATTACCATCACCATGTTGCGGCCATCGATCGAAGGATTCGATTCGACAGCACCCAACTCGGCGACTTCTTCGGCTAGCTTCTGAAGCAACTTGATGCCCATTTCTGGGCGAGACTGTTCGCGGCCACGGAATACAACGATTACCTTGACCTTGTCACCGGCCTTGAGGAAGCGCACAATTTGACCGCGCTTGGTGCCGTAATCGTGATCATCGATCTTCAAACCAAAACGAACGGTCTTGAGAACCGTGTTGACCTGGTTTTTGCGAGCTTCGCGAACCTTCTGGGCAGCTTCGTACTTGAATTTTCCGAAGTCCATTAGCTTGGCTACTGGCGGCTTTGAAGTTGGTGCAACTTCGACTAGGTCGAGGTCTTGCTCTTGCGCCATGCGCAAAGCGTCTTCAATACGGACGACGCCAATCTGCTCACCAGCAGCGCCGACGAGGCGGACCTCTGGCACGCGGATGCGCTCATTGATACGGGGATCGCTGATCTGTTGCTCCTCTGGACGTGACATAAATGGCCACGCAGCAGGCATAATGCCTTCGAGCGTACAGAAACGGAAAGTTTCTAAGCTTTACCCGGCCACCTAAAGAATTCGGTGATCGCGGGTGGGAAATGAATCCACTTCTGACCGAGGACAAACCTCGGAGCCATGGGTTAGCCTAGCAGAAAGAATCCAAAAGGAGAAGCCCCTTGGCCGAGTTTAAAGATGTAGCAGATCAGGTTCGCGATATTGCCGAGGTACCAGCAGTTGAAGTAATCACGACGACCGCCGTGCACTTGATGAGTGCCGCCGCTGTTCAGTGCGGTCTCAGCGAAGACGGCGCAAAGGGCGATTTGGATGAGGCGCGCAAGCTCATCAATGCCTTGGCTGGCTTGGTTACCGCTTCTGCTGCTGAGATTGGCGACCACCACGCTCGCCCGCTACGCGATGGGCTTCGTTCGCTTCAGTTGGCCTTCAGAGAGGCATCTGCCATCAAGGATGCGCCTGGCGCCGGCCCTGGCGAAAAGTACACCGGCCCGGTTAACTAACTACTTTTGAGCTGGGACCAGCTTGATTGTCATTGAATCGACAAATCGAGCCAGCGGTTCTGACTCGCTCCAGCGCTTCGTGATGCGCGAGAGAATCAACTCCACGTGCTCTTTGATTAGGCCGGTTCGAATACGTAGCAAAACCACCAATTCAGGCGCGGCAAGCACCGATTTTGGATCGCCGGACATCAGTGCAAAAGCAAAAACATCTGGCTCATCGGCGATGCTGGCCGAGAACGCAGCGTGAACCTGAGGCAGCTGCTCTGGCGGCTGCCACACCAAAGACTGCGCAATGGCGGCAATCGCCGGTCTTCTGATCACAAACTCGGTTTCGCTGCCAGGGTCAAGCACAATGCGGTTGGTCAACTCAGATGCTGCGGCGAGCGCAACCTTTACCGGCTCCGAAGGAACCGGCCTTGCCTCTGGATTCCACTTTTGCATCGCGGCCATCGAGCTGAACACCGGCATTACGGTCTGGCCATCTGGGCCCTCAACAGTGACGATCGACAGCTCAGCACTCTTGTCGACAACGTGACCGTGAGCACCCAGCTCCGACTCCCCCAGCTGAGCGATAAGTGGAACAAGCAACCTGGATTGACGGACCTGGTCGACTACTTTGTCGGCGGTGATTTCGCCAGCCTGAAATTGGCCAATGGCTTCGATTAGCGCCGGGTTAGCCGAGCCGTCGTCATCGGCATAGGAATTTGCTTGGAACGAGCGCCCCTGCCACGGCACACCAGCTGAATCGGCAAACCGATCTTTGTTGATGTGCTCGTTCTCGTGGCTTTGCATGGCTTTACTTTGCGCTAGCGATTTCTAGTGCTTGTTCGAGGGTGAACTTGCCGGCGTATAGCGACTTACCAAGAATGGCGCCCTCGAGGCCCTCGCCTACCAGAGCCCGAAGATCGATGATGTCTTGTAGCGAGCTGATGCCACCCGAGGCGACAACCGGCTTGTTGGTGCGCTGCATAACCTCACGAAGCAACTCGATGTTTGGGCCCTTGAGTGTGCCGTCCTTGGTTACATCGGTGACCACGTAGCGAGGGCAACCGGCGTCTTCTAGACGAGCCAAAACCTCCCACAGATCGCCGCCCTCGCGAGTCCATCCGCGCGCCGCAAGTGTGGTTCCGCGCACATCCAAGCCAACCGCAATCGCATCGCCAAATTTGGCAATGACGCGTTCGGTCCACTCAGGGTTCTCAAGTGCAGCGGTGCCAAGGTTTACTCGGGTTGCGCCGGCCTCGAGCGCCGACTCGAGTGAAGCATCATCACGGATGCCGCCCGAAAGCTCAATCTTTACCGACGAAGAAGCACTAACCACCTCACGGATGATGGCGCGGTTGTCGCCGCGACCAAAGGCAGCATCTAGGTCTACCAAGTGAATCCACTCGGCACCGGCATTGATCCAGGTCTGAGCCGCCTCAAGCGGGCTTCCGTAGTCAGTCTCTGAGCCAGCCTCACCCTGGGTCAGGCGCACGGCCTTGCCATCGGCTACGTCTACGGCAGGAAGAAGTTCTAGGTAGTTCGACATTGTTGTTCTTTCGTTTGTGTACTAAAAAGTGCCCAGCCAGTTGCCCAGCAATTTGATGCCGGCTTGACCAGATTTTTCGGGGTGAAACTGCGTTGCCGATAGCGGACCGTGTTCGACGGCCGCGACAAATTTGGTTCCGTACTCTGCCCAGGTTGGCTGCGGCGATGGAATCGGCCCGAGGCCGTCGTACTGCCACTGCTGAACCGCGTAGGAATGCACAAAATAAAAACGTTCTTCAGCCACTCCGGCAAAAAGTTTGCTGTCGGCCGGAGGTTGAACAGTGTTCCAACCAATGTGCGGCACGAGAGGAGAATCGAGAAGTTCGACGGTACCGCGCCACTGTGCGAGACCCTCCGACTCGATGCCGTGCTCTACACCCTTTTCGAATAAGACCTGGAGACCCACGCAAATGCCAAGCACCGGTTTACCAGCCGCTAGACGCTGGTCAATTAGATCGGCACCCTTGACTGCAGATAGTTGCTCGATCACGGCTGCGAAGGCACCAACACCTGGAACTACGAGACCATCGGCTTCAAGAACCGCACTGCGGTCTTTGGTTAGCTCAACGTTAGCGCCGGCAACCTCGAGCGCCTGTGCCACAGAATGCACATTTCCGCTGCCGTAATCGAGTACGACGACGCGGGGTGCGATCACAGAGCACCCTTAGTCGAGGGAATTCCATCGACGCGAGCGTCGTGTTCGACAGCCTTGCGGAACGCGCGGGCGAATGCCTTGAACTCGGCTTCGGCAATGTGGTGTGGGTCGCGGCCGTCGAGAACAGTCACGTGCACGGTGATGCCGGCGTTGAAGGCAATTGCCTCAAACACGTGGCGAATCATGGAACCGGTGAAGTGACCACCGATGAGGTGAAATTCGAAGCCCGCAGGTTCGCCGGTGTGCACCAGGTATGGGCGACCAGAAACATCGACCACAGCGCGCGCCAGGGCATCGTCTAGCGGAACAGTTGCATCGCCGTAGCGACCAATCTTGGTTTTATCGCCCAGGGCCTGCTTGATGGCCTGACCCAAAACGATTGCGGTGTCTTCTACCGTGTGGTGAACATCGATGTGGGTATCGCCCGTGGCGCGGACGCCCAAATCTACGAGTGAGTGCTTAGCAAAGGCGGTTAGCAGGTGGTCAAAAAACGGCACCGAAGTTGAAATGTCTGAGCGACCGGTTCCGTCGAGGTTAATCGTTAGCTCGATCGATGACTCAGAGGTGCTGCGTTTGATGGTTGCACTGCGGCTCATGTGGTTGCCTTTAGCTCAATTGCGAAGTTGTTATGAGGTAAGTCTAGCCAATTGGCTTGAAAATCAGCGACCCAGCACGGTGCGCAGGGCACTTAGGAATGCCGTGGTTTCGGACTCGGTGCCCGCGGTAACGCGCAAAGTGCCAGGAATGCCAACGTTACGAATTAGTACGCCCTGCGCTAGCAGAGCCTCGAAAACCTGGTTGGAATCTTCTAGACCACCGAAAAGAACAAAGTTGGCATCGGAACGGTAAGGATCGAGGCCAAGCTCTTTGAGCTCGGTAACGATGCGGTCGCGCTGGTAGCTGATGTCGCTGACGGTGGCGAGCATTAGCTTGCTGTGATCGAGAGCAGCCTCGGCGGCAGCTTGGGTAAATGCACTCAGGTGATAAGGCAACCTGACTAGGCGCAGTGCGTCGACGACAGCCGGGTCGGCAGCTAGGTAACCCACTCTGGCACCGGCAAAAGCAAAGGCCTTACTCATGGTTCGACTGACCATGAGACGCTCGCGCCCAGGCAGCAGCGACAGCGCGCTGATCTCGGTTGATCCGCCGAATTCGCCGTAGGCCTCATCGACAACCACGACACCACCGGTGGTTTCTGAAACGGCCTCGTAGGCGGCCTCGATGCAAGAAAGGCTGAGCGGTGTGCCGGTTGGATTGTTCGGCGAACAAAGCAAAACGATGTTGGGTTTGTGGAGAGCAATTGCCTCTCGGATGATTTGAGGCGTTAGTTCGTAACGCTCACCGCGTTTTGCTGCGACGTATTCGGTGCCCATGCCCTGCGCGAGCAGTGGGTACATGGAATAGGTTGGCTCGAAGCCAAGGCTGATACGGCCCGGGCCACCGAAGGCCTGGAAGATGTGTTGCAAAACCTCGTTTGAGCCGTTGGCCGCCCAAATGTTTTGCGGGGTGAGGTCTGCCTGATTGTGAACCTCTTGGTTGAGGTAGTCGGCTAAAGCCTGACGAAGCGAGATGAACTCTCGGTCTGGGTAGCGGTTGATGTCGAGGACCGCGGCAGCCAATCGGCCGATTACGTCGACGGCGACCTCTTCGGGGATTCGGTGGGTGTTCTCGTTAACGTTCAGAGAAACTGGAACCGAGAGCTGCGGCGCACCGTATGGAACGCGGCCCTTGAGGTCGTTACGTAGAGGTAGGTCTTCTAAATTAGCCACCCCTAGAGTTTACCGACTAAGGCAGCGCGATCTGCTGGCCAGGCTGAACCTCTGCCTGGGTAAGTGCGTTTAGTGAGACTACCTGGGCGATCCAGTCGCGAGGGTCTTGGTTTGGAGCGTACTGCGAAGCAAGCGACCAGAGGCTCTGGCCAGACTGAACGGTGATGTATTCGAATGACGCACTTGAGCTGCTGCTGGTTGCCACTGCGGCCTGACCGGTAGCAAAACCGATGCCGGCCATGGTTACCACGGCTACGACGATTGCCTGACGCATGAACTTACGAGCTTCGGTGCTTAGGTTTGCTGCTTTTGACATCTTCTTGCCTTTCTAGTGGAACATTTCTCGAATCTTTATTTCGAACAGTTGTTCGCCTTAAATACAGAATACAAACACCCACCGACACGTTGTCAAGTAAATTTCGTAAATTATTCGAAAATGTGTTTGATTTTTAGTTTTTTAGCGAATACAGTTTCGATAGTTGCTCTATTCAAACGGGCACCTCCGACATTTTCGAAAGGCCGCTCGATGGAAGAAAAACGCCAGACCAGAAGAGCCTCTAGCCTGAGCCCAATGCAAGAACGCATTCTTCAGGCCATTCAGCGCTCCAAAGCAGACCGCGGCTATGTGCCGAGCATGCGTGAGATCGGCGAAGAGGTCGGCCTGGCCTCCACCGCCAGCGTCAGCCACCAGTTGAACCAGCTCGAGCTAGCCGGCTACATCGGTCGTGACCCTAAGCGTCCTCGCACCATCGACGTACTCATCGAACTTCCGGGCTGGGATGACGCCCCGGGTCAGGTAAGCGACAACCCAACACCGATTGGCGACGCAGCCATGGTGCCAATGGTTGGCCGCATTGCAGCTGGAACCCCAATCACCGCCGATCAGAACATCGAAGAGGTGTTCCCTCTACCCCGCCAATTGGTTGGCAAGGGCGATTTGTTCCTGCTAAAGGTCAACGGTGACTCAATGATCGACGCCGCCATCTGTGATGGTGACTGGGTTGTGGTTCGCCAGCAGAAGACCGCTGAGAACGGCGACATCGTGGCAGCAATGCTCGACGGCGAGGCAACCGTGAAGACCTTCAAGCAACAAGACGGCCACACCTGGTTGCTACCACGCAACTCTGCATTTGCACCGATTCCTGGCGATCACGCCGAGGTTCAGGGCAAGGTAGTCGCAGTAATGCGCGCGGTTAGCTAATTCGGCTAAACAAAATCAGTTGGGCAATAGCCTGAGTCAAACGGCTTTAAATAACGACCGAGTACTGCATTAGTTCGGCGGCCATTTCGGGTTTGACCATGGCACGCACAAACGTGCCCTCATCGCGGTAATCAAGCACGAGGATTCTGCTGTTTAGGTGCAGTCTCGAAACCAGATCACCACGGTTGTAAGGAATCAGAACGGCAACCATTACGTTTGGCTCCGGCAAGAGTTGAGCGATGCGAGCGACCAGCTCATCCATGCCTTCGCCGGTGCGCGCTGACACCGACACCGAAAACGGCTCTAGGCCGCGAAGCGCCATGCGCTGGGTTTCATCGGCAAGGTCAATCTTGTTGAACACGATCAACTCTTGAATGCCGCGGGCGCCGACCTCACCAATTACGTTGCGCACGGTGGCGATCTGCGAGGCCGGGTCTGGGTGCGATGCATCGACGATGTGAACAACCAGGTCGCTATCGGCGATCTCCTCAAGTGTCGACCTAAAGGCCTCAACCAACTGGTGCGGCAAGTTCCGCACGAATCCCACGGTGTCGGCGATTGTGTAGTCGCGACCATCCGGGGTTTTGGCCTTGCGAACTGTTGGGTCGAGGGTTGCAAAGAGTGCGTTCTGAACCAGCACACCCGCCTGCGTCATTCGGTTGAGCACCGATGACTTACCCGCGTTGGTGTAACCGGCAATTGCAACGGCGGGCACAGCATTCTTCTTGCGGTTTGAGCGCTTGGTTTCGCGCGAGGGCGCCATGGCGCTGATCTGCTTGCGCAACTTGGCCATGCGAGTGTTGATGCGGCGGCGATCCAACTCAATCTTGGTCTCACCCGGGCCTCGCGAGCCCATACCAACACCACCGGCAGCCTGGCCACCGGCCTGCCGAGACATCGACTCACCCCAACCGCGAAGGCGCGGCAACAGGTACTCGAGTTGAGCCAACTCAACCTGAGCTTTACCCTCGCGACTCTTGGCGTGCTGGGCAAAAATATCAAGGATGACCGCCGTGCGGTCGATGACCTTTGCGTTCACCACGTCTTCGAGTGCACGACGTTGGCTTGGGGCTAGCTCGGTGTCGGCAATCACAGTATCGGCGGCCGAGGCGGCGACCAGGGCCTTCAGTTCTTCGGCCTTGCCCTTGCCCAGGTAGGTTGCCGGATCTGGATGGGCGCGTCGCTGAAGCAGGCCGTCGAGCACGGTTGCACCCGCGGTTTCGGCGAGCGCGGCTAGATCACGCAAAGAGTTTTCGGCATCGAGCAGTGAGTTCTCACCCCAAAGGCCGATCAGGATGACCTTCTCGAGACGAAGCTGACGGTATTCGACATCGGTGATGTCTTGAAGTTCTGTGGATAACCCAGCGACGCGCCGCAGCGAGGTTCGGTCGGCCAGGTCGAGTTGGTCGCCATCGAAGCTGTTGTAGCCGTGGGTGTCATCGGCCCCGAGGGCACTGGCCCTCTCGCCGCGGCGCAGAATGCGCTCGACGACTTCATCGCCACGAGAATTACCGTGCGTGAATGCCTGAGGCTCTTCTGGTTCTATTTCGTCGTGACCCACGCAACTAACACTAGTTTGCCGTTCTGTATTAGTGTTTCGATTATGTCTACGGAACACTACTTTTCGTCGACCCCAGGCAGCGATTTTAAGCCAAAAGAAATTCAGGTTAGTCTCGCCGGTGAGACCGTCACGGTGCAGACCTCGGGTGGCATTTTTAGCCCCGACCACGTCGATACCGGCACTGGGATTTTGTTGGAGCATATAGATCAAGCGCCAACCAGCGGCAACTTGCTAGACATCGGCTGCGGATGGGGTCCGATTGCCTTATCGCTAGCCAAGCACAGCCCCGACGCCCAGATCTGGGCCATCGATGTGAATGAACGCTCACTTGAATTGACCAAAGCCAACGCAAAACGTTTGGGCCTAACCAACGTGCACGTATGCAAGCCAGAAGAAGTGCCCGCCGATATTGAGTTCACCGGCATTTGGTCTAACCCACCGATTCGAGTTGGCAAAGAGATTTTGCACGGCCTGATGCTTGCCTGGTTGCCGCGCCTGGCTAAGGCCGCCGAGGCTTACCTCGTGGTTCAGAAAAACCTAGGGGCCGATTCATTGCAAAAGTGGCTCGAGGTCACACTCCCCGCGAACTTTGACACCAAGCGAGTAGACACGGCCAAGTCATTTCGGGTTATCCGAGTGAAAAACGGAGCCTAACCGATTCGGTTGAGATCCAGTTCACCGTCGTAAACCAACTCGGCAGCGCCGCTAAGACCCACGTGCTCCCCCGACTCGGTTGGAAACATTCTCACGCCCAGGGTTCCGCCAGGCACCTTCACGCTCCACTGATTTGGCGCACCTGCGCCGGCCCAGTGTCGGGTGGCTAGGGCGGCGGCCACGATGCCGGTTCCGCAAGATAACGTCTCACCCACGCCACGTTCGAAGACGCGCATAGAAATTGTGCCCGCCCCATCTTTGATCATTGGCTCGGCCGGCACTACGAATTCGATGTTGGCGCCGTTTTGAGGCAGCGGAGCGATTTGTGGTTGCTTCGACAGGTCTAGTTCGCGAAGTTCGGTCTCGTGAGCAAGCGCAACAACTACGTGCGGATTACCTACATTGATGCCTAGGCCAGGCCTGGCAACCTCGAGATCGTGGGCCTTGACCAACACCTCGCCTGCCTCGAGACGCCATCTGCCCATGTCGACGGCAAAACCGGCGAGGTTGCGTTGAATGTCTTTGACACCGGCCCTCGTGCCAATCGAAAGCGTTTCGCCTTCCTCGAGCTGCACAAGGCCCTTCTCGGTTAGGTAACGCGCGAATACTCGGGTGCCGTTACCGCACATTTCGGCGGTGGTGCCGTCGGCGTTGTAGTAATCCATGAACCAAAAAGCCGTTGGCTCTTCATCAAGGATGGCCTTGCCCTCGGGCAGGCTCTGCGACTTGATGACTCGAATTACGCCATCCGCACCGATACCGAAGTGACGGTCACAAATTTTGGCAATCTGGTTCTGTGTGAGCGGCCTCGCGCCATCGGGGTCTAGATAGAGCACGAAGTCGTTGCCCGTGCCGTGGCCCTTGGTGAAGCTCAACAAGTTCTGCATGTCTTAAGCCTAAAGGCCTAACCAGTCAGATGTCATCGCCTGCGCCTTTTGCTGCAGAGCTCCGTCTTGGTAATCAAGCCATTGAATTCGCTGATCACGACGGAACCACGACATCTGGCGTCGGGCATATTTTTGGGTGAGTCGAACGGTGTCGGCTATCGCCTCTGCCTCGGTCATTAGGCCATCTAGTTGAGCAAGGGCCTGGGCGTAACCAATAGCCTGACTCGATGTCTTGCCTTCGCGAAGCCCTAGCTTCTCGAGGCTCTTAACCTCATCGATTAACCCGACTTGCCACATCTTGGCGACGCGCAGTTCAAGCCGTTTGACCAGATCTTCACGTGGTCCATTGATGCCGATTTCTAGCACCGGCTGCCAGTCTTCGGGAACCTCGGGTAATGCCGCTGCAAAGGGCTGGCCGGTAAGGGTGACGATCTCGAGCGCGCGCACTGTTCGGCGCCCGTTTTGAGGAATTATGCGGCTCGCCGCGACTGGGTCGATAGCGGCAAGCTTTCGATGAAGCTCATAGGGCCCGAGTTCCACCAAGTCAGCTTCGAGCTTGGCTCTGAGATCTTCGTCGCGAGCCGGAAACTCGAACTTGTTTAGAACGGCCGCCACATAGAGCATCGAGCCGCCCACCAAAATGGGGGTGACGCCGCTGGCCTGCAACTCGAGGATGAGTGGCCTTGCGACCTTCTGAAATTCCGCAGCAGTGGACTCTTGCGTTAGCTCTAACCAATCGAACAGGTGATGGCGGATACCACCGCGCTGATCAAGCGGCAACGTAGCTGTGCCGATATCCATTCCGCGGTAAAACTGCATCGAATCGGCGTTGATGATTTCGGCCGCGCCACCGTTGGCAATGATGTGCTGGGCGAGGTTTATTGCCAGGTCTGATTTTCCGGCG
>JACCDQ011676621.1_pt1 | contig 20290 bp, 17 predicted proteins | sample 7446031 | NCBI WGS metagenome assembly JACCDQ01 (sample SAMN15323442, study PRJNA562643) | freshwater metagenome | isolation source: river surface water | place: USA:Blue River Watershed | collected 2017-08-17
ATGGGTTAGCACAGCGTAACCTGTCAAAAATCTTAATAATTATAAACTATCTTTTTTCGCATTGCAAAATTTTTCTGAAGGGATAGATCACTTTTTGGGAACGAAAAAGGGCGATCGCCTTCTTGATATTAACTCACATTCCGTACTGTACAATTAGTAGCGCAAAATTTTTATCATCCATACAAGAAGCCGCATAAGACAAAAAAACTTTACACCGTAGCTGGCGTAAGAAAGAAAATACACCATATAAACAGTGTAATAGAACCATGCAGTACGGAATACCGGTTCTAAGGGATTACTTCAGAAATCTTAACTCTGGAACCGTGAGACTTAAACAGACTGGTACGCCGCCGTAAGTTCCTGTAAGGTTTGGGTTTCATCCGTACTTAAATCCGGGGCCTTGCCGGTAATCCCCTTATAAATTTTGACGTATTCCCCGGCTGACCGATACCAACTAAAATCCATACCCATGGCCCGTTGTTGTAATTTATGCCAATCTGCTTTGTAACGGAAACCTTCCCAGGCCCGCACCATTGCCGTAAAGAAATCCAAGGGTTCATAGCGGTCAAAACAATAACCTGTGCCAGCTTCATTAACCGGATCATAAAACGAGACCGTATCAACTAGCCCCCCTGTCCGTCGCACAATCGGAATGCAACCATAACGCATGGCCATTAATTGGCTTAAGCCACAGGGTTCAAAGCGAGAAGGCATAAGAAACACATCGGCTCCGGCATAAACCCGCCGCGAAAGGGCATCACTGTGGAGCAGTTGGACAGACATCCGCCCGGAATAACGTGAAGCCATTTGCCATAACTGGGTTTCATAGTAGCGATCGCCGGTGCCCAGGACAATTAACTGAGCATCGGTATAAGCCATAAACCGATCTAAAATTTGAATCAGCAGGTCAATTCCCTTCTGTTCCACCAGACGAGTGACCATTCCCATTAACATGGCACTTTTGTTAACTTCTAAACCCGTTTCCTCTTGAATGGCAATCTTATTTTTCGCCCGTTCCTTGAGGGTTGTGGCCGTAAAGGGGGTATTAATAAAACGGTCAGTGGCAGGATTATAAACTTCCGTATCAATCCCATTTAAAATGCCGACTAAATTTTGATGAATAAAAGACAGTAACCCCTCCATCTTTTCACCATAGGCCGGGGTTTGAATTTGTTGAGCATAGGTAGGAGAAACTGTCGTCACTCGGTTAGCATACTGTACCGCCGCCGCCATGGCATTATCCCCCTGCATATACCAGGGACACCAGGTAATTTGCTCTAAAATTCCGCGCCAGGGGCCTTGATAAGCCAGATTATGAATGGTAAAAACCGTTGCAATATCCGGGGATTGGTGCATCCAAACCGGAAGCATCGCCGTATGCCAATCATGGCAGTGAATGATCTCTGGCTTCCAATAATTCCAGGCAAACTCTGCCGCTCCATTCGCAAAAAAGGTAAATCGCCAAGCTTCATCCTCTCCCCCATAGATGCGCCGGGAATTAAAAACAGGATGACCCAATAAATAAAGGGGAATATCGGTGTTGGGCAACTGGGTTTCATAGATCGAAAATTCCTGAAACATTGCCGAACTTTTCCAGATCGGCTGAGGCGAAATTTCGACCTTATCGGGCATGAAACCATAGTAGGGCATCAAAATGCGGACATCGTAGCCTAATTTGCGGAGAACCTTCGGTAAAGATCCCACTACGTCTCCCATCCCGCCGGCCTTGGCGAGGGGAGCGACCTCTGCCGCCACGAATAAAATACGCATTTTGTCTTTTCTCTGATTATGCCATTGTGATTATAGAGGAGAGTGTGACCGGCGACAGAGGAATATCTTTAAAATCCAAGCCGGCTTCCGCCAACAATGCCCGCAAACGATTATTTTTGGCCTCTGCCTAGTCAGCCCGTTGTTTGTCCCGTTCTGTTTGTTCTGCGAGTTGCACCGTTGAGAGACAAGGTTAATTGTCAAGATAGTACACCTTTAGGGAGTCAGGCGTTACAGCGATCGCCCTTGTCAACCACGAATAATAAAAACGCGATCGCCTCCGCTTAGACGGACAAAAAAGGTCAATCAAGCAGACTTGGAGCAGTCTTATTTACCGAGAGTTAACTCTTCTTTCTTGCCCAAAATTCCCTGGGGTCGCCACACCATCAACACCATTAAAATTAAACCAATAACCATAATCCGAAAAGCTCCGGCTTGACTTTGGTTTAAAATACTAATTTGTGGTAGTAAATAACGAGTGAGGGAATCATAAGCCCAGAAAATAATCGCCCCTAAAATCGTTCCGGCATTACTACCGGCTCCCCCTAAAACCACAATAATCCAAGCCTGAAAGGTTAATAATGGCTCGAAATTACTAGGATAAATCGTCGTTAATTGCCAAGCAAATAGAGAACCTGCTAAACCGGCGATCGCCCCTCCTAACATAAAAGATTGTAACTTATACCAAAAAACATTTTTGCCTAAAGCTCTAGGGACTTCCTCATCTTCCCGAATGGCTTTGAGAATCCGTCCCCAGGGGGAATGAACTAAAAATTCTAAGCCCGTATAAACCCCGGCTAAAAGCAGGAGAGTTAATAACATTAATCCGGCTTTATAACTATAATTGTAAAGGGAAACTACACCGGGTAAATAAGCCAATATGATTAAAACAGTAGTTATGATTCCCCAAATAACTAAAGCTAAGGGTTTACGGGGTTGATAACTTTTTCCTTGAATTTCTTTGTTTTCTTTAAATTGTTTTAAAATACTGCGTAATAAAATCCATTCGGCATAAACGGCTAAGACAGTTAAAACGCCAATAAATAGGAATTTAATGAGTAAATCGGGCTGAAAATCAAAGGGTAAAGCATAACGTTGGACACCGAAAGCTCCCTTCGTTAACCATTCTTCATTATTGGCAATGAGACGGATTAATTCTGACACACCAATGGTCACGATCGCCAAATAATCCTCTCGCAATCGTAGGGTCGAAGAACCAATCAGAAACCCTAATATTACCGACAATAACATCCCCACCACCACCGAAATCGGCATAGGAAATCCCTGAAGGGTTAACAGGGCTGTCGCATAGGCTCCCAGGGTCATAAAAGCCACATGACCAAAATTAATTAACCCTGTAAATCCCCATTGTAGATTTAAACCCAGGGCAAAAACAGCATAGATGGCAGTGGAAGAAACCAGAAAAATTAAATAACCGCTACTGTCTAAAAAATTCATTCTTTAGTGAATAATTAATAGTGAATAGTTAATAATAAATAGTTGATAATGAATAATAAATAATTAAATATTAAGGCAGTTTGATATTTGATGATATTGAAGATCCCCTAAAAGAAACTTCCCTTCTTTAAGCCCAAGCAATCTCACCAACGAACTCTCTGAACATAGCCCCCCTTTTAAGGGGGGAGATCAAAGATTAGGGCAATCAACCCAGGAAAAATTAGACAGTTAAGATGTCTTTTTCTTTCTTGGCTAACAATTCATCAATTTTTTTGATGGAATTATCCGTCGCTTTTTGAATTTGATCTTGAAGGTCTTTCGACTCATCTTCAGAAATCTCATGGGCTTTTTCCTGTTTCCGCACTGACTCAATGGCATCCCGGCGAATATTACGAATCGCCACTTTGCCTTCCTCCGCTAATTTAGCCGCTAATTTACCTAATTCTTTACGGCGATCGCTGGTGAGGGGAGGAATATTTAACCGAATGATTTGCCCATCGTTATTAGGAGTTAAACCAATATCCGACAGCGAAATAGCCTTTTCTATTTGATTCAAACTCCCCTTATCAAAGGGTTGAATAGTAATGGTACTGGCATCGGGAGTGCTAATCGTCGCCAGAGCTTTTAAAGGCGTTTCCGAACCGTAATAATCCACCGTGATCCGGTCTAACAGTGAGGCATTGGCCCGGCCTGTTCTTAGGGTATTAAAAGAGCGTTGAGTTGCTTCCACACTCTTTTCCATATTGTCTTGAACGTCAGCTAACTTCACAGGAACCTCCAACAATTGTGCCAACGGGTTCACCCTTGACCGCACGAACAATATTGCCCGCTACGGACAGGTCAAACACCATAATCGGAATATTATTATCTTTACACAAGGCGATCGCGGTGCTATCCATCACCTTCAAATCTTCGGCGAGGACGCGGGCATAGGTCAGACTCTGATAACGGCGAGCATTGGGATTTTTCACCGGATCCGCATCATAGACCCCATCCACTTTAGTCGCCTTAAAGACAACCTCCGCCTCAATTTCAGCCGCTCTCAGGGCCGCGGTGGTATCCGTTGTAAAAAAGGGATTACCGGAACCTGCTCCAAAAATAACGACCCGACCTTTCTCTAGGTGACGGATCGCTCTGCGTCGAATATAGGGTTCAGCAACTTCCTGCATGGCGATCGCCGTTAATACCCGTGTCGGAATGTTGATTTGTTCGAGGGCATCCTGGAGGGTCATGGCATTCATCACCGTCGCAATCATGCCGATATAGTCCGCCGTTGCCCGATCCATTCCTGCCGCCGAAGCCTTAACCCCGCGAAAGATGTTACCGCCCCCGACCACGATCGCCAATTGAACACCGGCCGCAACCACATCGGCCACTTCCTGGGCAATATCCGCCACTACTTTTGGGTCAATCCCGTAGCCCAGGTCGCCCATTAACGCTTCACCGCTTAATTTGAGTAATACTCGCTGGTAAGTCATGCCCTGTGCCACTTTTCCCTAGGGGTAATGTTTGATCACCCCATACCATACCACTAAGGCGATCATTGGTAAATTCTCAAGCGTCAGTATTTTGAGGGAATTGAGGCTAAGTCAACTTAAATCTCGTGTTAAACTAAGGATAAGTCGGCCCCTAAAATAAAAGATAAATAAACTATATGCAACTTTTATCGGCTAGAATCCAAAATTTTAAAAGTTTAGAAGATGTAACATTAAGTTTTCGTAATTTAACAATTATTGTGGGAGCTAATGCAACGGGAAAATCAAACTGTTTACAAGTTTTGCAGTTATTTCAATTTATCATCAAAACGAATTTCTCCTTGGCTTTAACATCGGTAGATAATTTATTAAAAGATCCCACTAATCCTTTAAGAATTTCCTTTTGTTTAGATTCTGAAAATAAATCCTTAGAATATCAGTTTATGGTTTCCCTCAATCGTGATCGATCTTTCTTTTCGACGGAAAAACTTCAGATTGAAAATGCGACAATCATCGAAGTTTCTAATAATCAGGGCTTTGTGATGGATGAAGATGGACAAAATAAACAGAACTATCATTCCAATGAAAGCATTCTAGCCTTAAAAAACGCAGGCTTCTTTGGTAACAAGCCTTTGACTTTAAAGTTATCTGATTTTATAAAATCTTGGAAGTTTTATGACTTTGAACCCGGCTTGCTCAGAGGCCGCGCTTTAGCTTTAGAAAGAAGAATAGACACCCATGGAGAGTTTTTTGAAGATATTTTATTTTTTTATAGCCAAATCAATCCAGATATATTTGATAATATTAATCAGGAATTAAAATGGTGTTTAGACATCTCTTTGCTTCCTAATGCTCAAGACAAATTGCCTAAAATACTAGTAAAAGAAGGTGGAAATCAAAATTTATTGAGCCTTTACAACGTATCGGATGGAACTCTTAGGATTATCTTTTATTGTGTCTTGTTATATGATCCTTATTTAGCTCCTTTAATTGGTATAGAAGAACCCGAAAGAAATTTACATCCTGCTGTTCTGATGAAAGTTGCAACGATTCTTAAAAAACTATCACAAAGAACTCAAGTGATTTTGACGACCCATAGTTCCCAACTGCTAGATTGTTTTACGACGCAAGATTTAGCGGAAGATGTCTCTATCTTACTATTAAGTAAACCGGATGAACATGGCACTCAGGTTTTTCAATTAGAGCAATTGCGTCAGGAACAAGAAAGTTTAGCAGACTGGATGGCTAACTTTGGGATTGGTAGTGCGGTTTACCACAGTAATTTATTGGAGGAGACATTGCAAGCTGAATATGCCTAGTTTGTTATTATGGACTCCTGAATCCGATTATGATAGCCAGACAGTTAAAATTTTTGCTCAAAAATTGGTGAAATGGTATGGCAGTGATTGGCAAATTGTGACTTCAACGAAACAAGCCTATATTCAAGCTGTGCGACAAGATCCCCAAAATGGCTTAAAAATGTCTGTCAATATCTATCTGAAAAAATACGATTTAGTGATTTTTTTGATTGACTCAGATGGGGTACAATCTCAGAATCAAAGACGTAATGAAGCCAATTCCTATCTCAATCAAATCAACTCTGTCATTAATTCGACTAATGTTTTTCTGGTGGAAATAAAACAAGAATTAGAAGCCTGGTTATTGGTAGATTGCTTAGGCATTTGTTGCTATTATACTAGGCAAGATTCAACGCGACAAAGTGCTGAATGGCAAAAACTGGCTCAAAATTATCAAAAAGGGGATACCCAATCCATTATGGAAGCGGAGCTTGGGGGAAAAGGAGCCAAGGAATATTTGGAAAAATTCTCGGACGCGATCAATCTTAAAATGAATCCTAACCTACTCCAAAAACCTAAAAACTTGAAAGACAAGCGTTATCAGGAAAATGAGTCCCCTAATATTGCTCCTTATCTGTTGATTAATAAGCAAACTCTTTTGCGGAATCTCTCTTTACAGCAGTTCGCCCAATTTTTTTCTCTGAGATAATTTAGGCATTATTACGGTCATCCGGCGAAACAAAATAGCGGGTTCCCGATGTGCAGGTTTCTCGGATTTCAACCGAATGCAACTCGTTTAATCCGCTCGCCAATAATTGTTGGGCAATCCACTCGGCGATCGCCTCACTGGTGGGACTTTCCATCTCCAGGGTTTCGTTTAAATAATAATGATCTAAATAATTCTCTAATAGAGGGGTGAGATAGTCCTGTAATCGTCCAAAATCCATGACCATGCCCTGCTCCTCTCCCTCTGGAATTAGGCGATCGCCCTGGAGATAGACTCGACCAACCCAACTATGACCATGCAGACGCTGACATTTACCGGGATGGTAGGGTAAACGATGAGCCGCTTCAAACCGAAATTCTTTATAAATAAGCCACATGATCGTAAATCCCAAAGAAACAATTAACCCCCCCAATCTTTTAGGAGGGCTAATGGAGAAGCAAACCAAACTTACGAGGTAGATTTCCCAACCGATGGCGGTGGGTATCCCTAGAAAGGGAAAGATTACAGTCTAAGCGTGTTCCACGGCGGGAAGATCCTTCAATCCACGACTATCTAAAACCGCCTGGAGTTGATTTTCTTCATCTTTGGAAAGGGAAGTCCGCAGTACTTTGCCACCGTAGGGAGCCACCGCTGATAAGACTTTATCGGGAGTCACCTTACGCACGAGGACAAAGATGGCAGAGGTATTGGGTTTCAGGGTTTCTCCTAATTCCCGCATAAAATTGTCATCTACACCCACGTCACTTAAGGCCCCGGCTAACGCGCCACTGGCCGCACCAACTGCCGCCCCTAGTAAGGGAGAGAAGAATAAAATCCCGATCAACAGACCCCAGAAGCCCCCACTGGCCGCACCGGCACCGGCTAAATTCACGGCTTGTTTGAGTTTGATTTTGCCGTTGGCTTCCTTAACCACGACAGCCGCATCTTCCATTTCAATTAAATGCTCGACTTGTAAACCGATAAGGGTGTTACGCACCTCTTCCGCCTTAATTTCGTCGTCGTAGGCAATGACAATTAGATCACTCATGGTTTAAATTTGACCATAGCATTACGGCATTTTATTCTAGCAGTTCTCTGAAACCTGACTTCCTATGGATTTTTCTACCTATACCCTCTGGTCAGCCTATACGGCGATCGCGGTTTTATTGTTCACAATTCTGGCCTTTATTTTCCAGTGGGGAGTGCGGTTCCGATTTGTGGGGATTACCGGCTTTTTAGGGGTATTAACCATTGGTTTATGGGGTTTAAGTCTTGGACTCTTTGAGCGTTCCCAGGTAGAAGGTTCGGTGGCGTTTAACCGGGTCTATGATAATGGTGCAAATCAGGTGGTGATTTCTGTCCCTTTAACGATTACCCCCACTGAACTGGACGCAACGTTACGTCAAGCGGCGAATACCTATCGTTCCTATGGCCGGGGAGCCAGGGAAGGCGACAATAAAATGACGATTCGGGCCAGGGTCTTAATTCATCCTCAACCCAACCTGACGCAACCGCTTTATTTGGGTCAACTGCGCCGGTCGTTAGGGGTACAGGAAGATCAGGCGACGGAAGTGACCATCAACAAAAAAGCCTTTGCCCAGTTAGCCAAAGCCCAACCGAAAGGATAATTCGGTTTAACTTGAAACCCTAGATGGATCCCCCTGAATCCCCCTTAAAAAGGATAATTCGGTTTAACTTGAAACCCTAGATGGATCCCCCTGAATCCCCCTTAAAAAGGGGGACTTGTTCCTAGAACAGATCTGAAAAAAACGATAGTTTTCAAAATGGACGAGGTTTAATTCGGTGATTTAACTTCTGAGAGTCACCGGAAATTGGACACTGAGGGCTGTCCGAATTTGATCATGAACGGGATCAACTTCACTATCGGTTAAGGTGCGATCGCCGGCGCGATAGGCCAAACTAAAGGCTAAACTGCGCTGATCCGTCGGGACAGACTCACCTCGATAATCATCAAAGAGTTGGATCTGGTCTAATAATTCCCCGCCCGCTTGATCCATCACCTTCATTAAATCGGCAACGGAGACGGTAATGGGAGCATAAAAGGCTAAATCGCGTTCAACGGCGGGATAGGTCGCATAGGCCCTGAAATGAGGGGTTAAGCGTTGTTCCTGTTGTAGGGCTTCTAATAGCACCGCTAACTTTAATTCAAACCCATACACGCTATCCGGTAGATTTTTGGCTAGGCAGAATTGGGGATGAAATTGACCCAAGGTTCCTAAATAATGGCCCTTGACCCACAGGGAAGCGGTACGCCCCGGATGTAATCGAGCATCTTTACTTTCCGGTTGGTATTCCACCGCCAGGCTCAGGTGATCGAACAAATTTTCTAAAATCCCTTTGGCTTCGTACCAGGTCATGGCCGCCGGCTTGCCTCCCTCTGTCCAGCGACCAACGGGATACAATTCCCCCCCTAATACCCCGGCCAAAGCATCGGCTTCTTGAATCCCTTCCCCGTTTTGCCAGAAAATCCGACCGATTTCAAAGGCGTTTAAAATGCCATTGCCCTGGGATTGGTTATGACTTAAGGCTTCGATCAAGCCGTCTAATAGATTAGTCCGCAGAGCAGAATATTCCACAAACAAGGGATTGGCTAAAACCACTTCCGGCCCCTGGGGTTTGACCAGGGAATAATGCACCACTTCCGTTAACCCTAACCCCCGTAAATGACTCCGAATTTGCCGTTCGAGTTGGTACTCCAGGGATAACCCACCGGCTTCGGTTTTGTTGGGTAATTCATCTAGGAAATGGTCATAACCGTAGAGCCGGGCCACCTCTTCAATCAGATCAATTTCCCGTTCAATGTCCCGATCGCGGTAACTGGGAACCGTGACATTCCAAACGACGGGCTGTTCGGTGATTAGGGTAAGTTGACAGTTTAAATCCGTGAGAATGCGTTCCACATCGGCAGAGGTGATTTGACCGATCGCTTCTGGCTTTTGCACCGGGCCTAACACGGCTTGCACCCGTTCTAAACGCAGTTGAATGGATCGCTGAGTGACTTCCGGACGATTATCAGCCTGGGCCTGACCCACCACTTGACCGCCCGCCAACTCCAAAATTAAGGCGATCGCCCGATTCCTTGCGGCTTCTAACCCGGCAAAATTCACGCCCCGTTCGTAACGAGTGGAGGATTCACTGCGAAGATTTTGGGCTTTACTGGAGCGGCGAATGGTGACTCCATCAAATAAAGCGGCCTCTAAAATCAGGTTTTGAGTGGTATTCTCAACTTCGGTACGACTTCCCCCCATGACCCCGGCGATCGCCACTGGGTGATTATTGGCTGTAATTAATAAATTCTGGGGGGTTAAGGCTCGCTCCTGGTCATCCAGGGTTTGCATTTTTTCCGTTTTTTCCGCAAAACGCACCCCTAGGGTCAAGGACTGTCCCCCGGCCACGGTTTGTAATTTATCTCGATCAAAGGCATGGAGCGGTTGTCCCCATTCCAAAAGCACATAGTTCGTAATATCTACAATATTGTTAATCGGTCGCACGCCTGCCGCCTGTAGTTTTTGCTGTAACCAAAGGGGTGATTCTGCTACTGTAACCCCTTCGATTACCGTGCCAATATAGGCCGGACAAGCCTGCGGTTCCGCAATTTTCACCGCCAGATCTGCCGGGGCAATCTCCAACATCGGGACAGTCGGTAGGGTTAATTCCCCCCCCGTTAAGGCCGCCACTTCCCGCGCAACCCCGATCATACTCAGGGCATCGGCCCGGTTTGCGGTGGGACTAATATCCAAAATTACGTCATCCAGACCAAACAAGGGCCGCACATCACTTCCCAAGACTAACTGGCGATCGCTAAAGAGATGAATGCCTTCCGAGGTTTTTTCTAATCCCAGTTCCGACAGGGAACAGATCATGCCCTCCGACCGTACCCCCCGCAATTTTGTCGGCTTAATTTTCAGATCAATTTGTGAGAGATAGGCCCCCACTTTGGCTACCGGTACTAAAATATCGGCCCTGGCGTTACTGGCTCCACAAACAATCGTTAAAAGCTCCTCTTGACCCACTGCAACCTGACAGACGCTGAGTTTATCTGCCTGGGGATGTTTATCCCGTTGTACAATGCGACCCACGACAACGCCCTGGGCCCACTGACGACGATCTTCCACTTCCTCCACTTCCAAGCCCGCGATCGTCAATAAATCGGCCAGTTGTTCTGGGGTCAGATCAAATTTGACTAATTCTTGTAGCCAGTTAACGGAGATACGCATAGGGAAGGGGATGATTAAGAGAGAGTTTAGTCGAGGTTTGAGCGTGCTTATTTTACTCGATTAGGGGTCAAGGAACAAAAAACGCTTTTTTGAACAATCGTTGACAAGTTTTTCGATGGTGCTATCAAGATCCCTGATCCATTAGCCGATCAATATTCTAAAATGTGTTTCGATCAACTTCAAGTCAGACTCAAACAGTAGCAGTTTGATCCTTAAAAACAAATCCCTATTCCTGATTTCCTAAGCCATGGCCAGTTCCCGTTATCTCAGTACCACCGAGCCGCGTAGTGGCAAATCCCTCGTCGGTCTAGGCATCCTCGATTTAGTCCTCAAACGTACCACAAAAATTGCCTACTTTCGCCCCATTATTCAAGATCCCATTGATGGTCACCCCGATAAAAATATCGAGCTAATTTTAGAACATTTTCATCTCAAGCAAACCTATGAACAATCCTTTGGGTTATACCATGGCGAGTTTGCCGCGTTGGTAGCCCAGGGAAATATGGATGGCATTTTTGATATTATTATTCAGAAATATAAAGTTTTAGAAGTCCAAGCCGATTTTATTCTCTGTGAAGGGTCAGACTATCTCAGCGAAGAAACGGCCTTTGAATTTAGTATGAATACGGCGATCGCCAAAACCTTGAATTGCCCCATTTTATTACTGGGTAATGGCGAAGATAATACCCTAGAAGATATTTTACAACCTATTGATCTGGCTATTCAACATTACCATGAAGAAGCCTGTCAAGTTATCGGTATTATTGTTAATAAAGTGCATTCTGATTTAGTCGAAGCAGTACAAAATAAATTAATTGAACACTACGATCAACATGATTATCTATTATCGGTAATTCCCTTCAAACCGGAATTAAGTTATCCCCGTCTCTCAGAAATTCAGGCCAAATTAAATGCCGATGTAATTTTAGGTGAAGCAGGCTTAAATAACTTAGTTGCTCACTATCTCATTGTGGCCATGCAGATTGACCACGCCTTGAATTGGTTACAAAAAGAAAAGACCCTGATTATTACCCCCGGCGATCGCGGTGATGCCATTCTGGGGATGGTGCAAGCCCATCAATCCATTAATTATCCCAAGATTGCGGGGATTTTATTAACCACTGGTTTACAACCCGAACCGTCTATTTTAAAACTGCTCCAGGGTTTGCCCGATTGTCCCCCTCTATTAAGGGTAAAAACCAATACCTATGATACCAGTATCAACTTGGGAAAAATTTATAGCTCTTTAACGATTCATGATCAAGAAAAAATTGATCTCAGTATCCAGTTATTTGCCAATTGTATTGATCTCAATAAATTAGAAAAAGGGATTCAAACCATTCAAAGCCAGGGCATCACGCCCAAATTATTTATCTATAACTTACTGCAACAAGCGAAAGCCCATCCCCAACATATTGTCTTACCGGAAGGTCAGGAGCCCCGCATTTTAAAAGCGGCGGCCAGTTTAATCACCCAGAATGTGGCTAAAATTACCCTTTTAGGGAAAAGAGAAGCGATTGAAGCTGTGATTAAACAACAAACTATTCCTTTGAATTTGGACGCAGTAACGGTGATTAACCCCGAAGAAGCAGACTGTTTTGAAGATTATGTGAATACCTATTATAAACTCCGTAAACATAAAGGGTTAACCCTCGATGCGGCACGAGATAACTTAACCGATATTTCCTATTTTGGCACGATGATGGTCTATCGGGGAGATGCCGATGGCATGGTTTCCGGTTCCGTTAATACCACTCAACATACCGTCCGCCCTGCCTTACAAATTATTAAAACAAAACCGGGATTTTCATTGGTTTCTTCGGTCTTTTTTATGTGTTTAGAAGACCGGGTTTTAGTCTATGGCGACTGTGCCGTTAATCCGAATCCAACGGCTGAACAATTAGCCGAAATTGCCCTGGCTTCTGCCGAAACTGCCCAGATTTTTGGTCTTGATCCCAAAGTGGCTTTATTATCCTATTCTTCGGGAACTTCCGGGCAAGGGGAAGAGGTGGAAAAAGTCCGCACGGCCACCCAATTAGCTCAGGCAAGAAATCCCCAATTATTATTAGAAGGCCCCATTCAATACGATGCCGCCGTTGATCCTATTGTTGCCTCCCAAAAGTTGCCCCAATCTCCCGTTGCGGGTCAGGCCAATGTGTTTATTTTTCCCGATTTAAACACCGGCAATAATACCTATAAAGCGGTTCAACGGGAAACGAAGGCGATCGCCATTGGCCCAATTTTGCAAGGTTTAAGAAAACCGGTCAATGATTTAAGTCGGGGTTGTACGGTGGAAGATATTATTAATACGGTTGTTATTACCGCCATTCAAGCCGCTAACGACGGGAAGCCAGGGTGATTCATTACCGGGATGGGCGGGGTTTACTCTGCCGGGCACAGTAGTTCAGAGCTTCTTCTAGGAGGAGGGGATGGGCAAAAAAATAGCCTTGACCTAGAGTACAGCCCAAGGATTGTAATAAATCAGCCTGTTCTTCATATTCGATTCCCTCAGCTACAGTGGTCATCTCTAAGGCTTGACTCATTTCAATAATCGCCCGACAAATTTGGTAGCTATCCCGCATAAAAGCAATGTTGTCAATGAGGGATTTGTCAATTTTGAGGGTCTGGGGACGGTATTGATGGATATAGGACAGACTAGAATAACCGGTACCAAAATCATCGAGGGCCAACGCAAAGCCCAAATAATGACATTGTTGCACCCAATTTCCCACTAATTGATCATCAAACAAACAGCGTTCAATAATTTCTAATTTAATTTGGTGATTCTTTAACCCCTCTTGATTTAAACAATCCATTAAAAAACTCAATAAGTGAGGATCTTGGGTTTGGCGGCTGGTTATATTAATACTCATAAATAACTCCCGCTTGACTTCGCGTTGTAGCACGGCTAGGGCCGTTATGGATTCTTGAATAACCCATTCTCCCAAGGGAATAATTAATGAAGTAGATTCAATAATGGGAATAAAAACGAGGGGAGAAACTAGCCCATGTTTGGGACTATTCCAGCGTAGCAAGGCTTCAAATCCCATCACTTCTTGGGTACTTAAGGAAACAATGGGCTGAAAAACGATGCGAAATTGATTCTCGTTGAGGGCATTTTGGAGATCACTTTCTAGGCGAATAATGTTAATCGCTTCTTGCAGACGGTCTTCCGAAAGAGTAATCGGCTTTAGGTTGATTTCAGGGGCTTGAGTGGGACGAAAATGCTGAGTTTCTGTGCGAAAATAGCGGGTGATCATCAATAACAGCATTTGCAGAATGGGATCGGCTGACTGAATCCGCTCTTCTAATTGATCTTGACGAATGACACAAAGAACTACATCCGTTTTGGCGATCGCCGAAGCCGAGCGGGGGCGACCATCAATCAAAGCTAATTCCCCAAAAATATTCCCTTCTTGTAGCGTATTTAAGACCGTTTTTTGATGATCAAAGAGGGTAAAAATTTCGACAATTCCCTGCTCAATAATATAAGCAAAATTCCCCACATCTCCTTCTCGAAAAATATAGTCACCCTGATGGAAATGCTGATGCTGAAAGGTTTGATAGTGGGTCATAAAGACTGGTTTTCTAGTTCTACAAAGTGACGTTTCCGATTTTCAAGGTTGAATGAGTCCAGAGTTATGTCACTGCCCAGGATTCATTGATTGCCATCATAGTGAATTTTAGCGGTTTGGGTAGAGATTTGCGGGAATCCGGCGATCGCCTAGCACGATACAATCAAAATACCCAGGTAAGAGGTCAGAGATCATCATGTTAGTTGTCCTCACTGATAACCAGGTTTTAACGGTGCAACAGGTTTGCCCCAATTGTTTATTGGCCAATCAGCAGGGTCTCCCCCGTTGGCAACAGGGACATCTCAGTTGTGCGAAACAATTGGCTTACCGTGATCGCCCTTTCCCTTCCCTCTATGAATGTCAGATGGGATTTCAGTTAGCTCAGGTTGAAGGATACTGAACCGTGCAATTAAGGGGAGACAGGGACTAGGCTAAAATCAAAGAAGAGTTTTTATTGAGTTTCCGTTTTGAATAACGCTAACGTTGACGTTTCTGCTCCGGTCATCACCTTTGACAGTATCGAAGCCGCCCTAGCCGATATAAAAGCGGGTCGTCCCTTAGTGGTCGTGGACGATGAAAACCGAGAAAACGAAGGGGATATTATTTGTGCGGCCCAGTTTGCCACCCCCGATATGATCAACTTCATGGCGGTGGAAGCCAGGGGATTGATTTGTTTAGCGATGACCGGCGAACGGTTAGATGCCTTAGATTTGCCCCTGATGGTTACAAAAAATACCGACAGTAACCAAACCGCCTTTACGGTCAGCATTGATGCCGCTCCCCATTTAGGCGTTAGTACAGGAATCTCTGCGGAAGACCGCGCCCGTACCATTCAAGTCGCCATTAATCCCGCGACTCGTCCCACCGATTTAACCCGTCCTGGCCATATTTTTCCCATTCGCGCTAAACAGGGGGGCGTTCTTAAACGAGCCGGCCATACAGAGGCCGCCGTAGATTTAGCCCGATTAGCCGGCTTATATCCGGCCGGGGTAATCTGCGAAATTCAAAATGCGGACGGTTCCATGGCCCGACTGCCCCAATTAGCGGAATACGCCCAAAAGCACCAATTAAAATTAATTAGCATTGCGGATTTAATTAGTTACCGCCTGCAACACGATCGCTTTGTTCAACGGGAAACCATCTGCAATTTTCCCAGTCAATTCGGCAATTTTCACCTCTATGCCTATCGTAATTTACTCGATCAAACGGAACACATTGCCATTGTGAAAGGGGAGCCGGCGCAATTTACTCAGCATCCGGTCATGGTGAGAATGCACTCCGAATGTTTAACGGGGGATGCCCTGGGGTCTTTGCGGTGCGATTGTCAAATGCAGTTACACGCGGCCCTAAAAATGATTGAAAACCATGGGCTAGGGGTGGTGGTTTATCTGCGTCAAGAGGGGCGGGGAATTGGCTTAGTCAATAAATTAAAAGCCTATTCTTTGCAGGATCTGGGCTTTGATACCGTCGAGGCTAACGAACGTTTAGGTTTTCCGGCTGATCTACGGGATTATGGCATGGGAGCGCAAATGTTAAATGATTTAGGGGTAAAAAATATTCGCTTAATTACCAATAATCCGCGTAAAATTGCTGGCTTAAAGGGGTATGGCTTAGAAGTGATTGAACGGGTTCCCCTCTTAATTGAAGCCAATGATTATAATTCCAGTTATTTAGCCACGAAAGCAGAAAAATTAGGGCATTTACTCTTAAAAAGCTATCTAGTTACCATCGCCTTAACGGGCAAAGATTCCTGGCAAAATCCTTCGGAACGGTATCAACAACTCGAAAAGTTACGTCAATTAATTAAGCCTACCCCGTTGCTCCTCCAGGAAGAAGCTCGACCGGTGGCGATCGCCCTGTTTGGGAAATCAGCGTTAATTGTGCATTTAGGATTAGACCAGGTGTTAGAGTCAACCCAACCCTGGTATCAAGATCCCCAACATTCCTATTATCAAGAAATTTTTCACTGTTTAGATCAGATTGCCACCTGGCGCGATTTACAATGCCTAGAATTTCTTGTGGCCAATGGTGATGATCCCATGTTAGGTCTCCAAGTCACTTTAGCGCGTATCCCTTTCCTCTTCGCTGAAAAACCGTCTCAAACCGTTCCCGTCCCATTACCCCAAACCATTTATAGCTATGGTAACAGTTGAGCCTGGGATGTCGGATTTTGCCCATCGTTATATTCTGGGAACGCGGATAGATGCCACAACGTATGCCCAAGCCTGCGATCGCCTACAGCATTGGGTTGTAACCGGGCGATCGGGTTATATTGTGGCCGCCAATGTCCATGTCGTGATGACCGGTTATTGGCACAAACGCTATCAACAAATCATTAACCAAGCGCCATTAGTGACCTCGGATGGAATGCCCTTAGTCTGGGGCTTAAAAAGTTTGGGCATTGCCCAGGCTGAACGGGTTTATGGGCCGGATTTAATGTTAGCTTGGTGTGAGCGGGCGGCTCAAGAACATTTTCCGATTTTTCTTTATGGTGGTACAGCAGAAACTTTGCAAAAACTTCAGTCTTTTTTACAAGAAACCTATCCTAATCTGGCGATCGCCGGCAGTTATGCACCGCCTTTTTATCTCTTAAGTGAACGGGAAGAAGAAGAAGTCAGAAAGATCATACAAAATTCGGGAGCTAAATTTGTATTTGTGGGTTTAGGTTGTCCGAAACAGGAAGAATGGATGGCACGACAACAGGGTAAATTAAACGTATTGATGATGGGCGTAGGAGCCGCCTTTGACTTTCATAGTGGAACGGTTTCCCAGGCTCCCCGTTGGATAATGAAGTGCGGTTTAGAATGGCTTTATCGTTTGGGTCAGGAACCCCAAAGACTCTGGCAACGCTATTTATTGAATAATCCAGCCTTTGTTATATTATTTGCTTGGCAATGGTTGACAACACAACTCAGTAAGTGAGGGATTTTTGATAAACCGTTGAGATAATGAAAAAATTTTTACCCCAACCATCCTTGAGCGATATTCGCGCCCCTCAGCCTTTGGCTTGGTTAAATTTAACTAATCGCCAATGGTTAAGCGTTTTTCTGCTCTTATTGGGAGATGTAACGGCTTTAGCGGCGGCTTGGCAAGTGGCGAGGGAACTCAATCATTTTTATTCTCCTCCCCCGCCCCAGTTAGTATGGTGGAATTGGTTGGGAATGCCCAGTTTATTTTGGTGTTTTGCGGCAGTTACTCTGCTTTTTTTTGCCTACGGAGGTTTATACAGTCCTTCCGCCCGGAGTCATAATTATATTCGCTTGTTACAGTTAATTAGCCTGGTTTATTTAACGATTTTAGTGGTGCAATATTTTTATGATCCGACCCTCGATCCACCGCGATCGCTGTTTTTTTCGGCCTGGGGTGGCAGTCTCATTTTTGTTTTAGGATTGCGAGTGATTAGCACCTTAGTGATCTCCCAGGTACAACGTCGTCAAGCCCCTCTTCCCGTTTTTATTATTGCCTCAGCATCTCGTTTAAAAACCCTAAGAGAAACCCTTGAAACTCGTTCCCATTATCGAGTAGTCGGTCTGGCTTTTTCCCGGTTAGCCCACAATGAACATACCTGGGAAAAAATTGTTGCTTCCGGGGCAGTAGAAGTTTTAGCCGAAGATTTACCCAAAACGAATTTATCCTCTAGCCTTTATTGGTATCTACGAAAAGCCGGAATTTCTCTCCGATTACTCCCTTCCAGTCGAGATATTTTATACCGTCGAGGAATGCCCGAAATTTTTGCTGGTTTACCCACCTTACGGGTTGCCATGCCCTTACTCATTGGTTTTGATTATCGTTTAAAACGCTGGTTAGATTTTATCGCCGCTTTAGTCGGTGTGATAGTTTTAGCTCCTCTTTTTTTGGGAATTGCGATCGCCATTCGTTGTTCTTCCCCCGGCCCGGCTTTCTATCGTCAGGAACGAGTGGGTTTACAGGGCAAAGTTTTTATGATGTGGAAATTTCGTACAATGGTGATCAATGCAGAACAGTTACAAACTCAATTAGAATCTCAAAATGAAAACAAAGACGGCATTTTATTTAAACTCAAACACGATCCACGAGTCATTCCCATTGGTCACTTTTTGCGGAAAACCAGTCTTGATGAATTTCCCCAATTATTTAATGTCTTACTGGGAGAAATGAGCCTAGTTGGCCCTCGTCCCCTCCCCCTACGAGATGTAGAACATTTTGATGCTTGGCACCATATTCGCCATCAAGTTATGCCTGGCATTACCGGACTTTGGCAAATTTCGGGACGCTCAGACCTCGGTAATTTTAATGATGCGGCCCGTTTAGATTTATATTATATTGATAACTGGTCGTTAAATTTAGATTTAGATATTTTAGTCGAGACTGCCCGTATTATTTTATTTGGGAAAGGAGCCTATTAAAATTATTGATAGAAATTTTCATAAATGAGGTATAACAGGGGACTTAAGCCCCTGATTAGCAAACCTTGTCAAGACGATACCAGTAATAAAAATGGTTTAATCACGATTAAAGAAGCGATAAATTAGCCCGTTGACGAATATCATCTAAGGATTGATCGCGGACTAATTGACCGTTTTCATAGACCGTTTCTAGGCAATCCATCACCTGGGGATTTTGGGGAACTGTTTGATAGCCTGTCTCTGTTTTCATTAGAGCTAATCGGCCTTTTTTGCTAGTTTTGGTAGGGTCAGTAATCGGGTTTTTATAAACGGCGATCGCCTTACCATTGATCGTCACTTCACTACATTTCATGGCAAATTTTTGGGTATCTCGATTCAGTTTTTGTAATAAGGCTCCTCCCATACCAAAGGCTAAATTAGTGGTACTAAAGCCGAGGTTTTTCGTTCTTTTTAAAATAGCGGTAATACTGTCTTCATCCACACCATCCCCTTGAATAACGCGCACAAAATTTAAAACCCGATAGCCTTTTTGATTGATGGTACTCCCAAAACGTGCCTCTAATTTTTCGAGGGTTTTAGCTACAATTTCGACGGGATTGCCCGAATCTGGCCGAATCACTAGGGTTGCTCCCGAATCCATTACCTGTTGTCGTAGGCGATCGCCCCACAAGTTATCAATAGCATTCCAGAGATCGTAAGAGTCAGAAACGACCGCCAAAATAGAGCCAGGTTTGGCAAATTGAGTCAGCATATTTTGATAGGCTAAAACTTCTCCTTCCTTGCCCCAGGCGGTAATCGTAGAATGTTCGGCGGCAGGAATAGAATAGGCGGGCAGGGGACAATGATAATACTTTTGACCGTAAACCAAAGCTTGCACGGTATCGGAACCCTGAAAATTGACCAGGTGAGCCAGTCCCCCAATCCCCGACGATTCGCAACTGGAAACACCCCGCGCTCCAAAATCGTGAAGTTTGAAATTAATTTCCGTATCAGGATCATCGGCAGTACGCTCTAAGGATTCATAAATTCGCTTTTTTAAATACCAACTTTGGGTTGCGACGGTAATCGGATACCAGACCCGCATTAATAGGGTTTCGAGCCAGGATGTTAACCAAAAAACTTTCGGATCAGTGGATTCTACGGTCATTAAAACATTATGCACAGGGATAACAGAACCTTCGGGAACGGCTTTAATGCGTACAGGTAAATGACCTTTTAAATCTTCGGCAATATATCGCCAACCGTTATAATTAAAGGGTAAGTGCGATTCGTTCCCGTCCAAGTAAAGGTATCAAAGCCCGAAACGCACACGGGGCAAGGTCTCGAACCTTGACAACTTAAGAGTCCTGTGGGTTGAATTCCCACTCCGCAGGTACAGCGGTAACGCA
>JACCDQ010659207.1_pt1 | contig 20277 bp, 12 predicted proteins | sample 7446031 | NCBI WGS metagenome assembly JACCDQ01 (sample SAMN15323442, study PRJNA562643) | freshwater metagenome | isolation source: river surface water | place: USA:Blue River Watershed | collected 2017-08-17
AACTGGATTTCCGGACGGCCAGTCCTCGCGCCGTCACGAGGAGTCCGACATGAGCCCCGTCATCGACCGCGCCCCGGCGCTCGACCTGTCGCGCCTGGCGCGCGAGCTGTCCCTGACCTGGGACGCCGACATCCTGCCCGAGCTGCGCGACTACATCGCCGTGCCGGCCAAGAGCCCGATGTTCGACCCGCAATGGTCCGAACACGGCCACATCGACACGGTGGTGCGGCGCGCGGCGGCCTGGGCCGAATCGCGCCGCGTGCGCGGGCTGAAGCTGGAGGTCGTGCGCCTGAACGACGCCGCCGGGCGGCCGCGCACGCCGGTCATCTTCTTCGAGGTCCCGGCGACCCGCGCCGAACCGGCCGGCTCGGCCGCGCCGACCGTGCTGATGTACGGCCACCTGGACAAGCAGCCCGAGTTCACCGGCTGGCGCAACGACCTCGGCCCGTGGACGCCCAAGGTCGACGACGACCGGCTCTACGGCCGTGGCGGCGCCGACGACGGCTACGCGATCTACGCCAGCATCGCCGCGATCGAGGCGATCCAGGCCCAGGGCGTGGGCCATCCGCGCCTGGTCGGCCTGATCGAGACCTGCGAGGAAAGCGGTTCGCACGACCTGCCCGCCTATCTCGACGTGCTGCGTGACCGGCTCGGCGAGGTCAGCCTCGTCGTCTGCCTCGATTCCGGTGCCGGCAACTACGACCAGCTGTGGCTGACCACCAGCCTGCGCGGCAACGTCACCGGCACGCTGCGCGTGGAGGTGATCGAGGAGGGCGTGCATTCCGGCGAGGCCAGCGGCGTCGTGCCGTCGAGCTTCCGCGTGCTGCGCCAGGTGCTGGACCGGCTGGAGGACAGCCACACCGGCCGCCTGCTGCCGGCCAGCCTGCATGCCGAGATCCCGCCCGAGCGCATCGCCCAGGCGCGCGCGGCGGCCGGGCGGCTGGGGGATGCCGTCTGGAAGGGCCTGCCCTGGTCCTGCGGGCTGGACGGCAACCCCGTGCTGCCGACCACCACCGACCCGGTCGAGGCGCTGCTCAACCGCACCTGGCGCCCGACCCTGTCGGTGACCGGCGCCGAAGGCTTTCCGGCCATCGCCAGCGCCGGCAATGTGCTGCGGCCGTGGAGCGCCTTCAAGCTCAGCCTGCGCCTGCCGCCGACGGTCGACGGGCCGGCGGCCGGGCGCGAGCTCAAGCGGCTGCTCGAACTCGATCCGCCCTACAACGCCCGCGTCACCTTCGTGCCCGACGGCCGTGCCGGTGCCGAGGGGGCCACCGGCTGGGACGCGCCGAGCCTGCACCCGTGGCTGGAACGCAGCCTGGAATCGGCCTCCCAGGCCCACTTCGGCGCGCCGCTGGGCTACATCGGCCAGGGCGGGACGATCCCGCTGATGAACCTGCTGGCGCAGGGCTTCCCGAAAGCGCAGATGCTGGTCTGCGGTGTGCTCGGCCCCAAGAGCAATGCCCACGGGCCGAACGAGTTCCTGCATCTGCCCTATGCCCGACGCCTGACGGCGGCCGTGGCGCAGGTGATCGCCGAGCATCCCTGAGCTTGCCGGGGTGAGTCGGGGTGAGCCGGGCGTGGCCGTCCGGGCGCCGCGCGCCGGGCTTGGGCGGCTGGCCTGACAATGCGCGCCGACGGCCGCGCGGGTGGCCGCTGGAGCCACGAGCCATGACGATCCTGATCCTCGGACTGCTGCTGTTTCTCGGTGCCCATTCGGTGCGCATCGTGGCCGACGACTGGCGCACACGCCAGATCGCCCGGCTGGGCGAAGGTGTCTGGAAGGGCGGCTACACGGTCGCCTCGCTGCTGGGCTTCGGGCTGATCATCTGGGGCTACGGGCTGGCGCGGCTCGAACCCGTGGCGCTGTGGACACCCTGGGTCGGCGGGCGTCATCTCGCGTCGCTGCTGACGCTGGTCTCGTTCGTGCTGCTGGTGGCCGCCTACGTGCCGGGCAACGCGATCAAGGCGCGGCTGGGGCATCCGATGGTGCTGGCCGTCAAGGTCTGGGCGCTGGCCCACCTGCTGGCCAATCACACGCTGGCCGACTTGGTGCTGTTCGGCAGTTTCCTGGTCTGGGCGGTGCTGGACTTCCGCAGCGCCCGTCGCCGCCCGGCTGCGACGCCGGTGGCCACCAGCGGCGTGCGCACCGCGCTGGTGGTCGTCATCGGGCTGCTCGCCTGGGCCGGCTTCGCGATGTGGGCACACGCGGCCTGGATCGGCGTGCGCCCGTTCGGCGGCGCAGCGGCCTGACGGCATCGTCCAGCGGACCATGGCTGAAGCCCCGTCGACCCTGAATCCCGCCCAGATGGAGGCGGTCAACCACCTGGCCACGCCCTGTCTGGTGCTGGCCGGGGCCGGTTCGGGCAAGACGCGCGTCATCACCCAGAAGATCGCCCGGCTGCTGCAGGTCGGCCTTCGGCCCGAGCAGATCGCCGCCATCACCTTCACCAACAAGGCCGCGCAGGAAATGCGCGAGCGGGCCCGCCAGCTGGTCGGCGCGCGGGCGGCGCAGAAGCTGCTGATCGCGACCTTCCACTCGCTGGGCGTGCGCATGCTGCGCGAGGACGGCGAGGCGCTCGGCCTGAAGCCGCAGTTCTCGATCCTCGATGCCGACGACGTGCTGGGCGTGCTGCGCGATGCCGGCGGCACCACCGACGCGGCCGTTGCTCGGCGCTGGCAATGGACCATCAGCCTGTGGAAGAACCAGGGCCTGACCTGGGAACAGGCCGAGGCCGCCGCCAAGGATGCCGACGAGGTCCAGGCCGCGCGGGTCATGAAGCTCTACCACGAGCGACTGTCGGCCTACCAGGCGGTCGATTTCGACGACCTGATCGGCCTGCCGCTCAAGCTTCTGCTGACCGTCGACGCTGCGCGGCTCAAGTGGCAGACTCAGCTGCGCCACGTGCTGGTCGACGAGTACCAGGACACCAACGCGACCCAGTACGAGATGCTCAAGGCGATCGTCGGCCCCGACGGCGTCTTCACGGCGGTGGGCGACGACGACCAGAGCATCTACGGCTGGCGCGGCGCGACGATCGAGAACCTCAAGCGCCTGCCGCAGGACTACCCCAAGCTCAAGGTCATCCCGCTGGAGCAGAACTACCGCTCGACCGGCGCGATCCTGAACGCGGCCAACAACGTCATCGCGCTGAACCCGAAGATCTTCCAGAAGAAGCTGTGGAGCGAGTTCGGCGAGGGCGAGCCGGTGCGGGTCATCCAGTGCGACCAGGAGGAGCACGAGGCCGAGCGCGCGGTGGCGCGCATCCAGGGCATCCGCGCCAACGCGACCGGTGCCTACACCGGCACGACCGAGTGGCGCGACTTCGCGATCCTCTACCGGGCCAACCACCAGAGCCGCAAGCTTGAGGAGGCGCTGCGCAAGGCGCAGATCCCCTACAAGGTCTCGGGTGGGCAGAGCTTCTTCGACCGCGCCGAGATCAAGGACCTCTGCGCCTGGCTGCGCCTGCTGGTCAACCAGGACGACGACCCGGCCTTCCTGCGCGCGGTCACCACGCCCAAGCGCGGCATCGGCCACACGACACTCGGCGCGCTGGGCGAATTCGCCGGCAAGTGGAAGGTCAGCCTGTTCGAGGCGCTGTTCCAGGAGTCGCTGGCCGCTGTGCTGGGCGCCAAGGCGATCGGCTCGCTGCACGAGTTCGGCCGCTACGTGAACGACCTCCAGCACAGCGCCCGCCACACCATTGGCGGCGAGGCCGCCAAGCCGATGCTGATGGCTTGGCTGAAGGAGATCGGCTACGAGCAGTTCCTCTACGACGGCGAGGAAAACGAGAAGGTCGCCGCCGCGCGCTGGAACAACGTCATCGACTTCGTCGACTGGATCGCCCGCCGCTGCGGCGGCCAGATCGAGAACGACGGCGGGCTCACGACCGAGACCGAGCGCAAGAGCGTGCTCGACATCGCGCAGTCGATCAGCGTGATCCTGAGTCTTGCCGAACGCGGCGAGGACCAGAACATGGTCACGCTGTCGACGCTGCACGCCAGCAAGGGCCTGGAGTGGCCGCACGTCGTGCTGGTGGGCGTCAACGAGGGAACGCTGCCCTTCAAGCGCGACGAGGAGGACATGACGGTCGAGCGTCTCGAAGAGGAGCGCCGCCTCATGTACGTGGGCATCACCCGCGCCCGCCGCACCCTGCTGGTCAGCACCCTGCTGCGCCAGAAACGCGGACGCGAGATCCGCAAGGCGATCCCCAGCCGCTTCATCGCCGAGATGAAGCTCGACGAGCGCACCGCCCGCGAAGACCCGCGCGAGAAGCTCAAGGCGCTGCGCGCCGAGTTCGCGGCCCGAGCGGCCCAGGCGAACACCCAGCGGCCCTGAGGCCCTGAGACTTGCCATCCGGGCTGGCCCGGTCGACCGTGACTTTGTAACGGTCGCACTTTTTTCCAACAACAAACCCTGAGCCCAACCGGGCCGACCTGCGGCATGGGCGGGGCAATTTCCGCATTGATCGGCATCAATGGGTGTGCAACTTGACCTGAACCCGAAACGCGCGTCTCAGAAGTGGGTCAATTGCTTCAAGATGTGCCCGATTGGGTGTAATGCCCGCAACTGGCTGTGATTTCGACCACGAACAGGGGGTTGTGTTGGCGTGAAGGTGGGATAAAGTCCCATTCAACCCAGCCAGGAGCACCTCATGTCCGCCACGACCCGCACCCCCGCCCAGCGTCTTTCTGCACCGTTCAAGTGCGTGCCGCTGGTCCTCGCGATGGTGTGGGTGGCGGTCCAGACCCTGCCGGCGCAGGCCTATCAGTCCGACGACGCGCCGCGTGCAGGCCAGCGTGTGGCCGCCAGCGCGACGCCCGATGACGACGACGAGACCGATCGCCTGATCGTCAAGTACCGCAGCGCCGAAAACCGCCAGGACCTGAGCGTGCGGTCCCGTGACAGCCTGCGCGTGGCGGGCAACCGTGCCGGTCTGCTGCTGGAGCGGGTGCGGGGTCATGCCGAGGGTGGGCACGTCGTCAAGGCCAACCGCCGCATGAAGATCGCCGAGGTCCGCCGTCTGGCGCAGGACCTGCGCAATGGCGACAGCGACATCGAGTACATCGAGCCGGACCGCCTGCTGCAGGCCCAGGTCATGCCCAACGACCCGCAGATCGGCACCCAGTGGCACTACACCGATGCGGCCGCCGGCATCCGCGCCCCGCAGGCCTGGGACAAGAGCACCGGCACGGGGGTGCGCGTGGCGGTGATCGACACGGGTGTGCGGCCCCATGCTGATCTGGCCGCCAACCTGCTCCCCGGCTATGACTTCATCACCGACAAGGTCGTCGCCAATGACGGCTCGGCGCGTGACACCGACCCGGTCGATCCGGGCGACTGGCGCGCTGCCGGCGAGTGCGGCACCGGCTCGGCCGCCGCCAACAGCAGCTGGCACGGCACCCACGTGGCCGGCACCATCGCCGCCGTCTCCAACAACGGCGTGGGCGTGGCCGGTGTGGCCTACGGCGCCAAGGTCGTGCCGGTGCGCGTGCTGGGCAAGTGCGGCGGCTACACCTCCGACATCGCCGACGCGATCACCTGGGCCTCGGGCGGCGCGGTGACCGGCGTGCCGGCCAACCCCTATCCGGCCCGCGTGCTGAACCTGTCGCTGGGTGGACTCGGCGCCTGCGACGTGACGACCCAGAACGCCATCAACGGCGCCCGCAGCCGTGGTGCGGTCGTGGTGGTCGCCGCCGGCAACGCGACGGCCGATGCCTCGCGCTACACCCCGGCCAGCTGCAGCGGCGTGATCGTCGTCTCGGCGGTCGGCCGCACCGGCGCGATCGCCACCTATTCCAACTTCGGCGCCAACGTCGACGTGGCAGCCCCGGGAGGCGACGGCGCCTACACGGTGCTGTCGACCCTGAACAGCGGCACCTCCAAGCCGTCCACCGACAGCTACGCCGGCTACCGCGGCACCTCGATGGCGACGCCCCATGTCGCCGGCATCGTCGCGCTGATGCTGGCCCGCAATGCCGCGCTGACGCCCGACCAGGTCGAGACCCGCCTGAAGAGCAGCGCGGCAGCGCGCGGCTTCCCGGTCGCCTGCGCCCAGTGCGGCAGCGGCATCGTCGACGCCAGCGCGGCCATCGATGCGGCCCTGGGCACGACCACCACCACGACGCCGCCGCCGGCGACGACCACCACGACCGTGGCCGAGGTCGAACCGAACGAGACCCTCGCTGCGGCGCAGGTCATCACCGGCACGGTCGTCACGGTCAATGCCAGCGTGGCCAGCCTGACCGATGTCGATCACTTCAAGTTCACCATCGGCGCGGGCAAGACGCTGGTCCTGACGCTGCAGCCCGGCGCCAACTCGGACCTCGACCTGCAGGTCTTCAACAGCGCTGGCACGATGGTCTCGCAGAGCAACAACGGCACCGGCGCGGCCGACTCGGTCTCGCTGCTGAACTCGGGCGCCGCCGCGATCACCGTGGTGGCCAAGACCGTCTACTACAGCGGCAACGTTGGCGCGACCGGTGGGGCGTATACGCTCAAGGCCAGCCAGTAAGGCCTCGCAGGGATCGGCTGGCCGCTGACCGCTGGCCGCCCAGTTTTCGCCGTCATCTCCACGACTTTCCCGTTTCGCTCTTTTCCTTGAATCCGGCCCGTCGCGTTCTGCGCGACGGGCCTTTGCTGTTGGCGACGTCGCAGTCGCGCGACGACGGTCCTGTTTCCCAAGCGATATTCGCCTTGAATGCCCGGTAGGCCCCGCCAATACTGTCCGGGCAGGGGTTCATGAATTCATTGTTGTTCCCTTGTTGATGCATTTGATTCCCTGCCCAGGGTTTCTGGGTCAGGGGTTGTTTGCATAAATCAATCACTTATCAAGGTGACAATGATGACCGTTAATTCTCAATCTCCTGTTCATTTGGGTCGTCGCATGGGCTGGAAGCTGATCGCCTTTGCGGTGTCGATGCTGACGCTGGGCCAAGCCGGTGCCATGGAGCAGGCCGACGCGGTCGGCTGGCGCGCGAGTGCCCGTGACGAGGGCGGTCTCTCCGATCGCCTGATCATCAAGTTCCGCGACGAACATGCAGCGGCCCAAGCGGACCCGAGTGCCCGGGCTTCGGTGACCGTGGCGGGCAACCGGGCCGGCATCCAGATCTCCCGCCTGCGTGGCATGGCCGGCACCGGGACCCATGTCCTGAAGCTCGACCGGCGGCTGGACATCGCATCGCTGCAGCGACTGGCCAACGAGATTCAGGCCAGTGACCGCGCGATCGAATACGTCGAGCCCGATCGGCTGCTCAAGCCGATGTGGCTGCCCAATGACCCGCTGCTGGGCCGGCAATGGCACTACACCGAAGCGACGGCCGGCATCAACCTGCCGACCGCCTGGGACCTGGGGACCGGGGCCGGCGTGGTCGTCGCCGTGATCGACACCGGCGTGCGTCCGCACCCCGATCTGGTGGCCAACCTGCTGCCGGGCTACGACTTCATCGGCATGAAGGAGCTTGCCAACGACGGTGACGGGCGCGACACCGACGCCTCCGATCCGGGCGACTGGAACGCGGCGGGCGATTGCGGCGCCGGCGGCGCGGCCAGCAGCAGCAGCTGGCACGGCACGCATGTTGCCGGGATCATCGCCGCGTCGACCCACAACGGCATCGGCGTGGCCGGCGTCGCACCCGGCGCGCGCATCCTGCCGCTGCGGGTGCTGGGCCGTTGCGGGGGCTACACCTCGGACATCTCCGATGCGATCGTCTGGGCGGTCGGCGGGCCGCTCATCGGCCTGCCGATCAACCCGAATCCGGCCAAGGTCGTGAACCTGTCCCTGGGCGGCGCCTACCCGTGCGGCCTGACGATGCTGGGGGCCATCGCCTTTGCCCGCCTGAGCGGGGCCGTGGTGGTGGCCGCCGCCGGCAATTCGGGCGTGGACGTGGCCGGATTCACGCCGGCTTCCTGCCCCTGGGTCGTTCCGGTCGCGGCGGTGGACCGCAGCGGCGCCCGTGCCTACTACTCGAACTTCGGCGCGGCGATCGCCGTGGCCGCGCCGGGCGGCGACCGCGACAGCAGCATCCTGTCGACCTGGAACGAGGGAACCCAGGGGCCGGGGGCCGATGCCTACCAGGGCTACATGGGGACGTCGATGGCGGCCCCTCACGTCTCCGGCATCGTGGCGCTGATGCTGGGTCGCAACCCGGAGCTGACGCCCACCCAGGTGGAGCAGCGGCTGAAGTCGAGCGCGGCCGCGCGCGGCTTTCCGGTCGCCTGCAGCCAGTGTGGCAGCGGCATCGTCGATGCCCGCCGGGCGATCGAGGCGGCAGGGGGCAACGTCGCGTCGCCGGTACCCGGCGCCTCGGCGGTCGCGGAAATCGAGTCCAACGACACACCAGCCCTGGCCCAACCGGTGACGGCCTTGCCGGCGCAGATCTCGGGGACGATCGGTTCGTTGACCGACATCGACCACTACCGGGTGGTCGTCCCCGCCGGCAAGGTGATGTCCGCGGCCCTCACGCCCAACGCCGTGTCCGATCACGACCTGGTGGTCTTCGACAGCCAAGGCAGCCGGGTGGCGGAAAGCCGGCTCAACCAGAGCAAGGTCGACCGAGTCCGCGTGTCCAACGCCAGCGACAAGCCAAGGACGCTGGTCCTGCGCGTCAAGCGCTACAGCGGCATCACGGGTCCGGCCGGCACCTATTCGCTGTCCGTTTCCAACGACTGACATGACACCCGCCGACGCGTGCTCGACCGCGTCGGCGCTCCGGCACCGAGTGCCGGAACTCCAGGAGGAATTCCCTTGAACAAGACATTTGCCCCAGTCCCGGTCCATGCAACCCGACCCGGCCGCAGCCTCGCGGCCTTCGGTCTTGCCCTGCTGTCCCTCGCTCCGGCCATGGCCATGCAGCCGCTGGGCGTGCCGGCTCTCATGCCTGTCCAGCAGACCGCCCCGGCGTCGGACCGGCTGATCATCAAGCTGCGCGAGCCGGTGGCGTCGTCGGCAACTTCTGCGGCAACTTCGGCGGCAACTTCGGCGGCAACTTCGGCGGCCGCTCCGACGATGTCCGATCCAGCCCTTCGTGCGTCGGTGTCGGTGGCCGCCAACCGTGCCGGGCTGCACATCACGCCGCTGCGCGCGATGTCCGGCGTCGGCACCCACGTGCTCAGGCTGGACCGTCGTCTCGATGCGCAGTCGCTGCAGCGACTGGCCGAGGAGATCCGGGCCAGCGACAGCGCGATCGAATATGTCGAGCCCGACTGGATCCTGACCCCGCAGTGGCAGCCCAATGACCCGCTGCTGATCGGCCAGTGGCATTACGCCTCGCTGCCCAGCGGCATCAACCTGCGACCCGCCTGGGACCTGGGCACGGGCAAGGGTGTGGTGGTGGGCGTGCTCGACTCGGGCGTGTTGGCCCATGCGGACCTTCGCGCCAACCTGCTGGCGGGCTACGACTTCGTCAGCTCGGCCGTGACCGCCAACGACGGCGATGGCCGCGACCCCGACGCCGGTGATCCCGGCAGCTGGACGGCGGCCGGCCAATGTGGCGCCGACTCCAAGGCCAGCGAAAGCCGCTGGCATGGCACCCATGTGGCCGGCACGATCGCCGCATCGGCGAACAACGGCAAGGGCGTGGCCGGCGTGGCACCCGGTGCTCGCATCCTGCCGCTGCGCGTCACGGGCAGATGTGGCGGCTACACCTCCGACATCATCGACGCCCTGATCTGGGCGACCGGTGGCTCGGTGGCGGGTGTGCCGGCCAATCCGAACCCGGCCCAGGTGCTCAACATCTCGCTGGGCGGCAAGGGCACCTGCGGCCTGACCCTGCAGAACGCGATCAACACCGCCCGAGGCAAGGGCGCGGTGGTGGTCGTGTCGGCCGGCAACTTCAGCATGGATGTGTCTGCCTTTGCACTGGCATCCTGCAAGGGCGTGATCTCGGTGGCGGCGACCGGGGCCTTCGGGACGCGGGCTTCGTACTCCAACTTCGGCGCGTCGATCACCTTGGCGGCGCCCGGCGGCGATGGCGATTTCGGCGTCCTGTCGACGCTCAACACGGGCATGACCACGCCGTTGGCCGACTCCTACGGCACCCGCCAGGGCACGTCGATGGCGGCGCCACACGTGGCCGGCGTCGTCGCGCTGATGCGTGGCCGCAATCCGGCCCTGACGCCTGGGCAGATCGAGACCCTGCTGAAGTCGGGTGCCGCGACGCACCGGTTTCCGTTCGGCTGCAGCCAGTGCGGCATCGGCATCATCGATGCCCGCCGCGCGATCGAGGCTGCGGGGGCTGCCGTCGCATCCATCGCGGACGTGGAGTCCAACGACACCCTGGCCAAGGCGCAGCCGATGGCGGCCCTGCCGGCCCAGGTGAACGGCACGATCGGCTCGGCGGTCGATCTCGACCACTACCGGGTCGTCCTGCCGGCCGGCAAGACGCTGACGGCGACCCTGACGCCCAATGACGCGTCCGACTACGACGTGCTGGCCTACGACAGCCTGGGCAAGCTGCTGGTCCAGGGTGGCCAGGGCGTCGGCCAGCCCGATCGTGTGCAACTGGCCAACCGCAGCGCCAATCCGGTGACGCTGACGTTGCGCATCGCGCGCTACACGGGCCTGACCGGTCCGGCCGGAACCTATTCGCTGGTCGTGTCCCACGACTGAGTCGACATCCACCGGCAGCTTCTTGGCATTTCCTGGATGCCGCTGCCGTGTGGATGACTTAAAACCAAAGCGATATTCCTTTTGAAGTTTCCTGGATATTCGCCAATACTGCCCCGGCCGGCAGGTTGGATGAGTCACTTGATTTCCTGTTGGCGCCCCGGGTTGATTTCCATGTGATTCCCGCTTGATTGCAGTTTGATTCCAGCTTGATTTCTGCTTGATTCCTGGATGCATGGGTTCTGCCGTCCGCCTGAAACCGCCTTCAAAGGAACTTCGATGAATATCGCTATAACCCGGCTCGCTGCCGGTCTGGCCTGCGGGCTGTCGTTGCTGGCATGCGTCGGCGTCCGCGCTGCGCAAGCGCAGGATGCAGGGCCTGCCGCCCTCGCGGCCCAGCTTGCGGCTCGACCTGTGGCCCTACCTGTGGCACTACCTGTGGCTTTCCCGGCTGCAGCCAAGGGTGCCTGGTCCGACCGGCTGATCGTCAAGTGGCGTGACACGGCAAGGAGCGTCAGCGTCGATCCGGCCTCGCGCATGGCCGTGTCCGTGGCGGCGAACCGCGCGGGTGTCGGAATCCGACGCCAGCGCGCCATGGGCGTTCCGGGGGCCCACCTGATGAAGCTGAGCCGGCCCATGGACCCGGCCGCGTTGCAACGGTTGGCCGACGACCTGCGCAACGGCGATCCGGAGATCGAGTACGTCGAGCCGGACCGCCGGATGACCTTGCAGTGGATGCCTGACGATCCGATGTTCCCCATGCAGTGGCACTACTCAACCACGGCCGCCGGCATCAACCTGCGGGACGCCTGGGACCTGAGTCGCGGCCATGGCATCGTGGTGGGCGTGATCGACTCGGGGGTGCGCCCGCACGCGGATCTGGCGGCCAACCTGCTGCCGGGATACGACTTCATCGACTGGCCCGAGATCTCCCTGGACGGTGACGGGCGCGACACCGACGCCAGCGATCCGGGCAACTGGTACACCGATTTCGTCTGCGACGACAAGGTCGAGAAGGCCGACAGTTCCTGGCACGGCACCCATGTGGCCGGCACGATCGCGGCGGTCACCAACAACGGGCTGGGCGTGGCGGGCGTCGCGCCCGGTGCGCGACTGCTGCCGTTGCGCGTGTCCGGTCGTTGCGGCGGGGCCTATTCGGACATCATCGATGCGGTCGTTTGGGGCTCGGGCGGCACGGTTCCCGGCCTGCCGGCCAACCCGCACCCGGCCACCGTCCTGAACATCTCGATGGGCGGCCAAGGCAACTGCGGCACGACGATGACGAACGCGGTCCGCGCCGCGCGCGGTCGCGGCACCTTGGTGGTGGCGGGCGCCGGCAACCTGTCCATCGACGTCGCGAACTTCAGTCCGGCGAACTGTCCCGGCGTCATCGCGGTGGCCGCCGTGCGGCGCGACGGCGCTCGCACCTGGTACAGCAACCACGGGGCCAAGGTCGCGGTGGCCGCGCCGGGGGGCAGCGAGTTCGACCTGGTCCTGTCGACCTCGAACTCCGGCACCACCACACCGGTCGAGGACAACTACGTGTTCTACCAGGGGACCTCGATGTCCGCGCCGCACGTCTCGGGCGTGATCGCGTTGATGCAGGCCCGCAACCGGGCGCTGTCGCCCGACGAGATCGAGGCGCGGCTGAAGTCCAGCGCCGCCGAACGTGGGTTCCCGGTGAAATGTGAAGGTTGCGGCAGCGGCATCGTCGACGCCTACCGGGCGGTGCTCGCCGCTTCTCCCGCCGAAGACATCAAGTGGAGGTACTCCGAGTCCGAGCCCAACGACCTGCTGGCCTCGGCACAACGGATCGCCTTCATTCCGGCCGTGGTGCTGGGCCAGACCAGCCGGGTCTCCGACCAGGACCATTACAGCGTCGTGGTTCCCGCCGGCAAGACCTTGGCGGTGGAGCTGATCCCGGATGGCCGCACCGATCATGACGTGGCGATCTTCAGCGATTCGACCTTGCGGGCGAACTCGTCGACCCGGGGCGCCGGCGTCGTCGAGCGCGTGAGCCTGACCAACTCGGGCTCGCGTGACATGACCGTGGTGGTGCGGGTCCAGCCCAACCCGATCCAGTCCCGCGTGTCCTGGGCAGGCATCGGGGCCTACGAGCTCAAGATGTCCTGGTGAGGCGCCGGCGGCGCGCTGTCCAGCAGCGCGCCAGCAAGGCCTGTGCAGCGAGGTGACGGGTGCGTCCAGACGTGACCGTCCACCCGTCACAGTCGCATCGGCTCGTTTCAGTCCTCAAGTTCCTCATCCGGAATGCCGAAGATGCGGATCACAACGATTCCGCGCCCGGAGGAGCCATGCGAACTGTCACCCACGTCCCCGCCCCGATGCCCTGGTTGGCCGTCCTCCGGGACTGGCTGATCGGCATCCTGATCGGGCTGGTGCTGTTGTTCGTGGGCGGCGTGTCGGCGATGCAGCGTGGCGGCGATGGTCCGACCCTGCGTGCCGCCCAGGCGGCCAATGAGGATCCCCTTTCGGACCGCCTCATCGTCAAGTTGCGCGAGGCCCATGCGGCGGCCATCGCCGACCCGAGCGCGCGGACTTCCGTGCGCGTCGCCGGCAACAGGGCGGGCGTGCGCCTGTCGCGTCTGCGTGGCATGGCGATGGCCGGCGGCCACGTGCTGCAGCTGGACCGCCGGTTGGGTGCGGCCGCGCTGCGCCAGCTCGCCGAGGACATCCGCAATGGCGACTCTGCGGTCGACTATGTCGAGCCCGACCGCATCCTGACGGCCCAGTGGCTGCCCAACGACCCGCAGTTCGCCAGCCAGTGGGACCACACCGATCCCGTCGCTGGCCTGAACCTGCCGGCGGCCTGGGACATCGGCACCGGGAGCGGCGTGGTCGTCGCGGTGATCGACACGGGCGTCCGCCCCCATGCGGACCTGGCGGCCAACCTGCTGCCGGGCTACGACTTCATCAGCCTGACCACGGTCTCCAACGACGGCAACGGGCGCGATGCCGATGCCAGCGATCCGGGCGACTGGTCGGCGGCCGGAGCCTGCGGCACCGGCAGTGCGGCGGCATCCAGCAGCTGGCACGGCACCCATGTGGCCGGCACCATCGCGGCCGCCACGAACAACGGCGTGGGCATCGCCGGCGTCGCACCGGGCGCGCGCATCCTGCCGCTGCGGGTGCTGGGCCGCTGCGGCGGCTACACCTCGGACATCGCCGACGCGATCGTCTGGGCGGCCGGCGGCAGCGTGACCGGCGTGCCGGCCAACCCGACCCCGGCCCGGGTGCTGAACCTGTCGCTGGGCGGGCGGGGCGCCTGCGACCTGACGACCCAGAACGCGATCAACGCCGCCCGCAGCCGTGGCGCCGTCGTGGTGGTGGCCGCCGGCAACTCGGCGGCCGACGCGGCGGGCTTTTCGCCGGCTTCGTGTGCGGGCGTCATCTCCGTGGCGGCGGTCGGCCGCACGGGCGCTCGCGCTTCCTATTCGAACTTCGGCAGCTCGGTCGACCTGGCCGCGCCGGGCGGTGATGGGGCCAACGGCATCCTGTCGACGTTGAATGACGGTGCGTCCACGCCGGGCGCGGATGTCTACCGCAGCTACATGGGCACGTCGATGGCCGCCCCGCACGTGGCCGGCGTGGCCGCGCTGATGCGGGCCCGCAACCCCGCGTTGACGCCCGATCAGGTCGAGGCGCTGCTCAAGTCCAGCGCGGCCGCTCGCGGTTTCCCGGTCGCCTGCAGCCAGTGCGGCAGCGGCCTGCTCGACGCCCAGCGCGCCATCGTCGCGTCGGGTGGATCGTCGACGAGTCCGGCTCCGACGCCCACGCCTACGCCCACGCCTACGCCTACGCCGACCCCCACGCCAACCCCCACGCCCACGCCGACACCGGCCCCCGCACCCGCTCCGTCACCCGGCGCGACCCCAGTTGCCGAGGTCGAGAACAACAACACGCTGGCCCGTGCCCAGAAGGTGCTGGTGTTTCCGTCGAACCTGAACGGCACGATCGGCTCGGCCAGCGACACCGACTATGTCAGCGTGGTCATTCCGGCTGGCAAGACCCTGAACGTCGCGCTGGCGCCGAACGCCAGATCCGACTATGACCTGATGGCCTACGCCACCAACGGCATGCTGCTGGCCCGCAGCACCTCCAGCACCGGCATCGTCGACCGCCTGAGCGTGCGCAACGGCGGCACCGCCAACCTGACGCTCGTCCTGCGCGTGGTCCGCTACAGCGGCCTGACGGGCGCGGCTGGCACCTACACGCTGTCGATGTCGTTCTGACCCCGTCGCGGCAGCCGCCGCGCGTGACGTGCACCACCGCCCCTGCGGGGTCGGGCTCGGGTATTGCGGTCCTGACCAGGACCGCGACCTACAATCGAGCGCTTTGTGTCCTGCTCGAGGAGCCCTGAAGGTGTTCATTTCCAACGCGTTTGCGCAAGCCCCCGCCGCAGCCCCCGCCGCCGGCTCGTCCCTGATGAGCCTGCTGCCTCTGGTGCTGATGTTCGTGGTGCTCTATTTCGTGATGATCCGCCCGCAGCAGAAGCGCCAGAAGGAGCATCGCGCCATGATCGACGCCCTGGCCAAGGGCGACGAGGTCGTCACCGGCGGTGGCCTGCTGGGCAAGGTTACCAAGGTCGGCGAGACCTACATCTCGATCGAGCTGTCCACCGGCGTCGAGGCCCAGTGCCAGCGCACCTCGATCGTGCAGGTGCTGCCCAAGGGCACCATCAAGTAAGTCGCTGACGACCCCTCCGGGCCGTGCTGGCCCGGACGTCACCTCCAGGCCCGCCACCGGGCCCTTCCGGCCGCGCCTGCCGCATCCGGGGCTCCCGCCCCGAGGATCCGAAGATGAACCGTTATCCCCTGTGGAAGTACCTGATCCTGGCCCTCGCGGTCGTGGTCGGGCTGCTCTACACCTTGCCCAACTTCTTCGGCGAGGCCCCTGCGGTGCAGGTGTCCAGCGGCAAGGCGACGATCAAGGTCGATGCCGACCTCGTGCCGCGCGTGCGTCAGGCGCTCGAGGGTGCAGGGCTGAAGCCGGACTTCGTCCAGCTCGAAGGCAACTCGGTGCGCGCCCGTTTCGGCGACACCGACACCCAGCTCAAGGCGCGTGACACGGTGGTGCGCGCGCTCAATCCCGATCCGGCCGACCCCAGCTACATCGTGGCGCTGAACCTGGTGTCGCGTTCGCCGCAGTGGCTGACCTCGCTTCGCGCGCTGCCGATGTACCTGGGTCTGGACCTGCGCGGTGGCGTGCACTTCCTGATGCAGGTCGACATGAAGGCGGCCCTGACCAAGAAGGCCGAATCGCTGACCGGCGACCTGCGCACGCTGCTGCGCGACAAGAACATCCGTCATGCCGGCATCGTGCGCAATGGCGAGACCGTCGAGGTCCGTCTGCGTGATGCCGAAGGGCTCGGTCGCGCCTCGACCGAGCTGCGCGCTGCCCTGCCGGATCTCGAATGGGTCGAGACCAACACCGGCAGCGAGTTCAAGCTGGTCGGCACGCTCAGGCCCGAGGCCGCCCGCAAGGTGCAGGAGCAGGCGCTGCTGCAGAACATCAACACGTTGCACAACCGCATCAACGAGCTGGGCGTGGCCGAGCCGGTGATCCAGCAGCAGGGCATCGACCGCGTGGTCGTGCAGCTGCCGGGCGTGCAGGACGTGGCCAAGGCCAAGGACATCATCGGCCGCACGGCCACGCTGGAGATCCGGCTGGTCGACGACAGCACCGAGGCGCAGGCCGCGGCCGCCGGCACCGGCGCCGTCCCCTTCGGCACCGAGCGCTACAACGAGCGCGGTGGCCGACCGATCATCGTCAAGCGCCAGGTCATCCTGACCGGCGAGAACCTCACCGACGCGCAGGCCGGCTTCGACGACAACCAGCAGCCGGCCGTGCACCTGACGCTCGATGCCCGCGGGGCGCGGATCTTCCGCGACGTCACGCGCGAGAACATCAACAAGCGCATGGCCATCCTGCTGTTCGAGAAGGGCCGTGGCGAGGTCGTGACCGCGCCGGTGATCCGCACCGAGATCGGCGGCGGACGGGTGCAGATCTCCGGTGCGATGACGCCGGTCGAATCGGCCGACACCGCGCTGCTGCTGCGTGCGGGCTCGCTGGCCGCGCCGATGGAGATCATCGAGGAACGCCTGATCGGCCCCAGCCTGGGTGCCGAGAACATCGCCAAGGGCTTCGACAGCGTGCTGTACGGCTTCATCGCGATCGCGATCTTCATGTGCGCGTACTACCTGCTGTTCGGCGTCTTCTCGACGCTGGCACTGGGCGTGAACCTGCTGCTGCTGGTGGCGATCCTGTCGATGCTGCAGGCCACGCTGACCCTGCCGGGCTTCGCCGCCATCGCACTGGTGCTGGGCATGGCGATCGACGCCAACGTGCTGATCAACGAACGCGTGCGCGAGGAACTGCGCAGCGGCGCCTCGCCGCAGACCGCCATCCACGCCGGCTATGAGCGCGCCTGGGCCACCATCCTGGACTCCAACGTGACCACGCTGATCGCCGGCGTCGCGCTGCTGGCCTTCGGCTCCGGACCGGTGCGCGGCTTCGCGGTGGTGCACTGCCTGGGCATCCTCACCTCGATGTTCTCGGCGGTGATGTTCTCGCGCGGCCTGGTCAACCTCTGGTACGGCCGCAAGAAGAAGCTCGCGAAGGTCTCGATCGGTCAGGTCTGGCGACCCGATGGCGGCGTCGTCAGCCCCGAATCCAGCACGGCCGAGCAGGCCTGAACGCGGTCGCACGCAGGAGCATCCATGGAATTCTTCCGTTTCCGTCGCGACATCCCGTTCATGCGGCATGCGCTGATCTTCAACGTCATCTCCTTCCTGACCTTCGCGGCAGCGGTGTTCTTCCTGTTCACGCGGGGTCTGCACCTGTCCATCGAGTTCACTGGCGGCACGGTCATCGAGACCGAATATGCCCAGAGCGCCGACATCGCCCGGGTCCGCTCGACCGTCGAGGCGATGAACCTCGGCGAGGTCCAGGTGCAGAAGTTCGGCACCTCGCGCGACGTGCTGATCCGCCTGCCGCTGCGTGAAGGCGTCAAGCAGAGCGAACTCGTCGGCAAGGTCTTCGGCGCGCTGTGCACGGCCGAGCAGGGCACGGTCTCGACCCGTCAGGTCACCACCGACAAGGGCGAGCAGATCAGCCGCGAGGTCTGCGAGGCCGCCGGTGCCGAGCCCGTCAAGCTCTCGCGCAGCGAGTTCGTCGGCCCGCAGGTCGGCAAGGAACTGGCCGAGGACGGTGCCAAGGCGCTGGCCTTCGTGGTCGTGGGCATCATGATCTACCTCGCCTTCCGCTTCGAGTGGAAGTTCGCGGTGGCCGCGATCATTGCCAACCTGCACGACGTGATCATCATCCTGGGCTTCTTCGCCTACTTTCAGTGGGAGTTCTCGCTGTCGGTGCTGGCGGCGGTGCTGGCGGTGCTGGGCTATTCGGTCAACGAGTCGGTGGTCATCTTCGACCGGATCCGCGAGGCCTTCCGCAAGTACCGCAAGATGAGCACGACCGAGGTGATCAACCACGCCATCACCAGCACGATGAGCCGGACCATCATCACCCACGGGTCGACCCAGATGATGGTGCTGTCGATGCTGGTCTTCGGCGGGCCCACGCTCTTCTACTTCGCGCTGGCGCTGACGATCGGCATCTGCTTCGGCATCTACTCGTCGGTCTTCGTCGCCGCGGCCATCGCGATGTGGCTGGGCGTCAAGCGCGAGGACCTCGTCAGCCCGACCTCGCGCAAGGATCACGATCCGAACGATCCGAATGCGGGTGCCGTGGTCTGATGCTGGTGTAGAGTTCCTTCAACCCAACCAGCCGAGCGCGTCGAACCCGTCCATGGCGCCTGCCATCCATTCACCGGCACTCGCCTCGCAGGCCCGGCGGTTCTATTTCGAGCTGCTGCTGCGCGAGCTGCCGCGTGTCATCAAGGCGGTGCACCAGACCTCGCGCGAGCAGATGAGCCAGAGCGGCTCGCCCGAACTGCTGTCACGTCGTCGGGACCTGGTGCTGGACCTGCCGCGTCTGGCGCCTCGCTGGCACCAGACCATGGTGCAGTCGCTGCGCAATGCGGTGACGCCGCCGCCACCGGGCACGCCGCGCTCGATGACCACGCACAACGCGACCAAGGCCAGCGAGCTGGCGCTGGTCGACGACGACACGATCGAGCTGGAGATCATCGCCTCGCGCATGGCGCTGGCGATCATGGACAAGGTGTCCTGGGAGTTCTCCGACCTGCGCTACCGCATGTCCGCGCTCGAACGGCGCGAGGAGCTCGATGCCGGTGACATCCTGCGGCCCAACGTCGTGGCCCGCGCCGCGATCGATGGTTGGCGCTCGGCCGGCCTGACGCTCGAGAACTGGCGCACCGCCCAGTCCCAGCTGCACGAGGAGTTCGGCGTGCTGGTGCATGAGGGCTACCACGAGACCAACCGCTGGCTGATCGGCCAGGGTGTCTGCACGGACGTCAACCTGCGCCCCTTCATCCGTCGCGCCCGTGAAGGCTCGGGGTCGACCCAGAGCGGCCACGGCCACGGCCCGGCCACCGGCCACACGACCGGCTCGGGCGTGCCATTGACCCAGCCCGCCGCCGCACCGCCGCAGGCCGCACCTGCCGCGCCGCCTCCGGGTGGAGCGCCGGGGCAGCGGTATCCGACGCCGACGGGCGTCACCAAGGACAAGGACAAGTTCCAGCCCACCCCCGAGACCGCGCACCTGTTTGCGCCGACGGTGGTGGCGGGCTTGCCGCCGCAGTCGCGCCATCCGGGTCCGAGTTCGACCAGCCCGGGCAACCTGTCGGCGGCAGGAGCCAGCTCCGGCCGTGGCGACGTGCACGAGGAAACCCGCCTGATGACCCGCTCGCCGGGGCTGGGACGGACCTTCGAGCAGGCCGAGATGGTGCTCGGACGGCTCAACCAGTTCGTCTCCCGGCAGGTGCCCGAGTTCAACCGCTCGACGATCCAGCAGCCGCATCCGGCGTCGCCCGGCCTGCGAGCGGCGATCCACGACGCCCAGGTGGCCGTGCGCCAGCGTTTTGACGCCAGCGGTTCGGCCGCCGGCATGCCCGCCGGTGTGGGTCAGCCGCCGGTGCTGGGCGCCTCCCAGATGGTCAGCGCGCCGGCCCTGCTGCAGGAGCTGCAGCAGCGCAAGCAGGCGCTCAAGCAGGCCGCGACCACGCCGGTCGAGCGCGCGACCATCGAGATCGTCGCGCTGATGTTCCAGAGCCTGCTGACCGAGGAGCGCATCCCGACCTCGATCCGCGTGTGGTTCGCCCGGCTGCAGATGCCGGTGCTGCGCGTGGCCGTGGCCGAGCCCGACTTCTTCGCCACCACCGACCACCCGGCGCGCAAGCTGATCGACCGCATGGGCGCCTGCGTCATGGGCTTCGAGGTCGGCAGCGCTGGCGTCAGCGACGAGCTCGAGAAGGAGATCAAGCGCGTCGTGCAGGTCGTCGAGGCCTATCCCGACACCGGACGGCGGGTCTTCCAGACCGTGCTGACCGAGTTCGAGCGTTTCCTCGAGAACTACTTCAAGACCACCCACGCGGCCGCCAGCAAGGGCGTCAGCCTGGCCCAGCAGATCGAGCAGCGCGAGACGCTGGCGATCCAGTACACGATCGAGCTGCGCAAGATGCTCAACGAGGTGCCGGTGCACGACGGCGTGCGCGAGTTCCTCTTCCACGTCTGGG
>JACCDQ011264546.1_pt1 | contig 20273 bp, 18 predicted proteins | sample 7446031 | NCBI WGS metagenome assembly JACCDQ01 (sample SAMN15323442, study PRJNA562643) | freshwater metagenome | isolation source: river surface water | place: USA:Blue River Watershed | collected 2017-08-17
CGGTGATGTGGGTGCGATCGGTATACGCATAGGTATCGGACGCATAGATGCCGAGCGCTGCCGACTTGCCGCGCACGCCGGCCGAGTCCTCGGCAGGATCACATCCGTAGACGCCGCGCCCCGGCGTAATCGAGCATTCCGCGGCCTGTTGCTCGCCATAGCGCATGTGTGCAAAATCGGTCGCCACCCCGGTCGTGATCTGATGCCTGTCCATGATTTTGGTCAGGTTCAGACTGCCGCCGGCGCTGGTTTGGCGGCTGGTGTTCAGGTTAAGCACGCCTTCGTTGTCATAAGTGCCGGGGTTGTTCGCATCTTCCTCCCGCTCGACATCGCCGCCCATTCCTTTGCGCACCGATTGACGCGCATACAGCATCGCAGCCAGTTCGGTATCGCTATCCAGCATGCGCTGCAGGTTGAAGGTCAGCTGATTGAGTTCGTTTTTGGTCTGGTCCGGGTAGCTGTACACCGCGCGCCGGTTGTTTTCATACATGCCACGGCCGTAGGGCAAATCGTCGCCATCAGCTCCGTAGTTCCGGCTCGGTAGCAAACCATTGCCAATCAGCGTGCTGCGTCCGACCAGCAGCGACAAGTCCCAGTTGCTGTCACTCTGCTGGCGGCCGAATTTTGCGAACACATTGCCGAGGTTGCCCGACGACTGTTCGCGCCAGCCATCTTCGCGGAAACCAGTCGCTGAAATAAAGCTGTGATAACCGTCATCCGACTTGTTGCCGTAGGCGACATCGGCGCGCACGCGACCAAAACTGCCGGCCTGCAGCTTCACTTCGGTGCCCGGCGCCGTCAGGCCCGACTTGGTGGTGAAGGCCAGTGCGCCACCCAAGGTATTCAGGCCATAGATCGGATTCGAACCCGGCACCAGGGTCACGTTGTTGATGGCCGCCTCGGGAATCATGTCCCAGTTAACGACATCGCCGAACGGCTCATTGACGCGCACGCCGTCGAGGTACACCGACAAGCCCTGCGACGAACCGAGAATGCCGGACAGGCGGAAGCCGCGGTAGGTGATGTCGGCCTGGAACGGGCTGCCCTGGATATCGTTGATGTTCACGCCCGACAGGTTGCGCGACATGAACTCGGTCAGGTTCATGGTCTGGCTCTTGTACAGCTGCTCCGCATTGATGGTCTGTACGTCATACGGCAGCTTGTCTTCCTCGATGCCGAGGCCCGGCAGCGGCGAGGTGCCGACCACTTCGACGGCATTGAGCTGCTTCTCTTTGCCCGCTTCCTGGGCAAATGCCGGAGCCATCAGGCCGGCGATGGACAGCGCAAGTAGGGTGCGGCGGAAGTTTTGTGAGCGTGTGGTTTTCAAAAAAATGTCTCCGAGGTAGCTGCGCCATGGCTTTATGAATTTGAACAGACGCTGAAAATTAATTGGCGGATTGTATCGGGCACCGCCCCGAAATTTCCTGTGAAAATTTCACAATGCAAGCCTTGGTATTGCCAAATCGATCATTCCCGACGGCTAAGCAGGCTGAACAGCCTCGCTTGCGAACGCCAGCCAGCCCGGCTCATGGCCGAAACCCCTCACGCTGAAGAGCGCGGCATGGCACATGCGCCCTGCTGCGATGAAGCCCACGACCACCGCGACCGCCGCACATGAGGCTTGTGATTTTTCGCCCTGTACGGTGCATGCAGCACGCCCTACGCTGGCGTCCTGCTGTGCGAGTGCAGCGGTGCTTTTTCCCTCATGAGGGTCATCCCTTTGTTCGGCGGCCAGGCGGCCGCCATTTTTTTGCGTCTTCCCGGATCATGGGGCGGGCGCGGTATAGTTGAATGGCCTTTGCCAAACTGATGCCCGACATGCACCACCTTTCCCCGCCGATCACCGTGATGCTGGTGGACGACCATGCGGTCGTGCGCGCCGGCTACAAGCGCTACCTGGAACTCGACCCGCGCTTGTCTGTCGTTGATGAAGCTTCGACCGGCGAAGAAGCGTACGAACGCTTGCAGTCGCGTGACGTAGATGTGGTGGTGATGGACTTGTCGATGCCGGGCCAGGGGGGCTTCGAATCGCTGCGCCGCATCCTGTCGCGCTTTCCGAAGCAGAAGGTGCTGATCTTTTCGATGCATGAGAATGTGTCGATTGCCCGCCAGGCGCTGCAGCTGGGTGCCAGCGGCTACCTGACCAAGAGCATGCAGCCGGACGAGATCGTCGCCGCGATCCATGCAGTGATTTCGGGACAGCGACCGGTGGCGCCCGCGCTCGAGCTGGCGACCGAACCCGAACCGGCCGACACGGTACTAGCCGACCTGCTGCCGCGCGAATTCGAAGTGCTGACTCTGCTGGCGCAAGGCCACAACGTGGATGAGATCGCGGCCCGCCTGCACATCAGCGAGCGCACCGCGTCCAATTACGCAACGTCGGTGCGCAAGAAGCTGGGCGCGTCATCCACCTACGAGCTGCGCAAGCATGCGGAGAAGTTCGGCCTGGTCAACGAGCCGCCTTCGCTGGGAACGACCTAGCGACCTGGCGCCCTCGCGATCTGGCGACCCGGCGCCTCATGCGCCCGCTGGTGACAGCGGGAAGCTCGCCTGCAAGGCCAGCCCGGTCGGCTCAGCCGGCAGCAGGCGCAAGCTGCCCTGGTTGGCCAGCACGCGCTCGCGGATGCCGGCCATGCCGATGCCGTCGACCGGCACCTGCCCGGAATTGCCTGCACTGCCTGCACTGGCTGCCGGCAGCCCCACACCGTTATCAATGACGCTCAGCTGCAGCGAGGACGATGCCGCGTCAAATGCCAGCCTGATCTCGACCTTGCTTGCCCTCGCATGGCGCATCACATTGGTCAGCGCCTCCTGCGCAATACGGTAGACCGCCACCGCCAGCCGCTGCGGTATCACCACGTCGCCGAGCGCCATACTCAGCTGGCAATCCAGCGCCGCATCGCCGCGCGCCTGCCGCTGCTTCACCAGATCGCGCAGCGCCTGCTCGAGCGCGATGTCATGCTCTTCGTCACCTTGCAGCCCGTAAGGCCGCAGCTGCACCAGCAGCCCGCGCAGCTGCGACAGGATGCTGCCGCTGTTTTCATACATCGCCTGCGCACAGGCTTGCAGCGCCGGTTGCCCGGCTGATTGCTTGAGCATGAAGGAGGCATCGACCTGTAGGGCCGTCAGCAACTGGCCGAATTCATCATGCAGTTCATGCGCCAGACGGCGACGCTCTTCTTCCTGCACATCCTGCAGGCGGTGCAGCAGTTCGCGCTGCTTCGCGATCTGCTCGTTCAGCGCTTCCGACAAATGATTCAGCGCATGCGCAATCTGGTTCAGCTCGCGCGTACTGCTGCTGGGGATGCGCGCCGCATAGTCGCCGGCTTCGATACGCGCAATGCCCTGCAGGATGCCGGACAATGGCGCCAGCGCATGCCGCACGCTGATCCACAGCACGACGATCAGCGCCAGCGTGATGGCGCCGAACAAGCCCAACTGCAGCAGCGTCGTCATGATCGCTTCGCTGCTCTCGGCCTGCGGCGCCGATTCCAGCGCGATGGCCAGCCGCTGGCCGTCGGGTCGCGCGATGCCAAGCATGTAGGTGGGCATGCGCTGGTCGGACAACATCCAGCGCTGCAGCCAGCCGGGCAGATGCGCGGCGGCCTCCTCGTCGGCGTGCGGCGGCCGCGTCAGACGATGGCCATCGGCATCGATCAGGGCGACATGGAAGTTGCGCAGCGTATCGCCATCGTTCATGGCATCGATCGCTTCGGCTTGCCTTGCGAGCGGCGCGCCCTCCTGTAGCGCGGACAGGATCGTCACCAGCTGGCCAATACGCTGGCTGCTGTCGACTTCATCAGCAATGTTTCGCTTGGCTGCAGCCAGCGTGAGCGCCATCGCGATAATCATCATCGCCACGCCGACCAGCAGCAGCCGCAGCAGCAATCGGGTCACCAGTTGCATCTTCATCCCCCAGCGGTTCGCGCTACGGCACTGGCCAACACAGGCTTGCAGCACCCACCGCGACCGGCAATGCACCTGCGGCAGCAGGATATTGCCGAGCATTAATTGAAGCGGGAATTATAGGAGACGGACTTGCCGGGCCCGCCAATCCGCGCCGCATTTGCATCCCGGCTTTTTCCCTCCCGATTCTTTTCCTCCCGATTCTTTTCCTCCCGATTCTTTTCCTCCCGATTCTTTGTATCCCCCTTCGCTTTGGCAGCCCTACAATGAATGACAAGGAGCGCCAAGACCATCCCATGCCCGACCATCATTCCGTGCTGCCCTATCTGCGCGAAACGCTGATCTTCCTTGCGCTTGCTGGCGTGCTGATGCCTTTGCTGCAGCGCTATCGCGTCAATCCCATCCTCGGCTTCCTCGCCGTCAGCGTGGTACTCGGGCCCTTCGGACTGCCGCTGTGGGCGGGCCACTTGCCATGGCTGGCGAATTTCACTTTCCTGCGGGTCGAGGGCGTCGTCGCACTGGGCGAACTCGGCGTGCTGTTCCTGATGTTTACGCTGGGACTGGAGCTGTCGGCCGAACGATTGTGGGCCTTGCGACGCTGGGTGTTCGGCGCGGGCCTCGCGCAAGTGCTGCTGTCGGCCTTGCTGATCGGCGCCTGCGCCATCGCCTTCGGTAATTCGCTGCCGACTGCCATCGTGCTCGGCATGGTGCTCGCGCTGTCGTCGACGGCCGTGGTGATGCAGCTGATGACAGAGCACCAGTTGCTCGACCGGCCGCTCGGACAGGCGAACTTTTCCATCCTGATGCTGCAAGACCTGGCCGTCGTCCCCATCCTGCTGCTGACCGGTTTGCTGGCGCGTGGCAATGTCGACCGGCTGCTGCCGCTGATGGCCGACGTGATGTTCAAGTCGGCCGCCGCCGTGCTGCTGATCTACCTGCTGGGCCGGCGCGTGATCCGCCCCTTGTTCAAGTTACTGTCGCAGCACCATCAGCCGGCCACCTTTGTGGCCCTGATCCTGCTGTCGACCCTCGGCATTGCCGGCCTCACGCAGTATTTCGGCCTGTCGATGGCGCTGGGCGCCTTCCTCGCCGGCCTGCTGCTGGCCGAGACGGAATACCGGCACGAGGTCGAGGTCACGATCGCCCCGTTCAAGAACCTGCTGCTGAGCCTGTTCTTCATGTCGGTCGGCATGCAGACCGACTTGCGCACGCTGCTGGCCGCGCCACTGCTGCTGCCCTTGTCAGTGGTCGGGCTGTTCCTGATCAAGGCGACAGTGCAGGCGCTGGTGCTGAAGGCGGGCCGCTTCTCCTGGGGCTCGGCCGTCGAAGGCGGGCTGATGATGGGGCAAGGCGGCGAGTTCGCCTTCATCGTTACCGGATATGCGACGGCGTCAAAAGTGTTCAGTCCCGAACTGTCGCAATTCGTGCTGTTGGTGGTCGGCCTGTCGATGTTTGCAACGCCCATGGTCTGGCGCGCGGGACGGCAGTTCTCGTTATGGTGGGACCAGCATCATCAACCGGCCGAGGCGCCACTCGAAGATGCCAAGCCGGATCAGATGGAGGGCCATGTCATCATCGTCGGCTTCGGTCGCATGGGCCAGCTGCTGGCCAAGATATTGGGCGATCAGGGCGTGCGCTATGTGGCGATCGACATCGACATGCACCGCTCGACCAACCGGCATCCCTTGGGTGAGCCCGTCTATTACGGGGACGTCAGCCGGCCGGAACTGCTGCACCGCGTCCATGCGAGCAAGGCGGCAGCGATCGTACTGACGATGGACCATCCCGATGCAGCATTGCATGCGGCCAGTGCGATACGGCGGGAGTTCGCTGACATTCAACTGCTGGCACGCGCGCACGACGAAGGCCATGCGCATGCGCTGCGCGAAGCGGGAGCCAACCTCGTGATGCCGGAAGCGCTGGAAGCCGGGCTGCAGCTGTCTTCACTTGTGCTGCATTCGCTGGGGATCGATGGCGAGCGTGCGGCGCAGGCGATACGCGTGGAACGCAATGCACGGCTGACGGTCGTGCGCCGCGGTGAAATGGATTAAGCAGGAGTCAATGGCCGACCGCGGCCAGCACCGTCGCAGCCAGCACCATCCCGTGCGGCACCAGCGTCACACCGCTGCGCGCGCAGTCTTCGGCGAAGGCTTCGCTGGCCAGATATGCGTATTCGACCGCACGCGCGGGCGCGATCGGATCCGATGGATCCGACGGATCCGGTGCCACGCGATCGGTCTGACCCGGGTGACACATGATCAGCGTGCGATCCGGCGCTTCACGCAGCCAGCGTTTCATCCGGCCTTCGAATCCATCGTCAGGACGCAGCGAATACATGCCGCCAAAGGCCGGCGTGGTGCGCAGGCCGCGTGACTCGGCCAGCTTGCCGAAGCCACGAGTCGATACGCGCAGCACAAAAGCCTTGAACGCCGCATCGCCGCCGATCAAACGCTCGGGCACCCGCAGCCATGGACGCACACGCTGCCCTTGCCAGCCGCGATCGATGACGTCCATCACCGCATCGCGCACGACCGGGAACGCATGCACATGCTGGTGACCGTCGAGATAATCGGGCAAGCCATCGAAATGCCGGACGAAGGCATCCAGCTGACGCAGGAAACTGTCGCGCACCGCCGCCTGCGACACCTGCCGCAGGTGACTGGCCAGCAGCCAGTGCGACAAGGGCCGGGCTTCGTTGGCACCTTCGAATGGATGGGTCAGGTTCAGGTGCAGGCCGACTTCGGCTGCCGGCTCTGTCTTGTTCAGTAATGATTTCAGGCGCAGCGCGCCGTCGGCCCAGTCCGGCCCCTCGGACAACACGGAAGTTGCCTGCAGGCGACCGCGGCCGATCAGGGACAGGATGCCCGCGTCGATCGCTGCCGACTGGCCGAAGTCATCGGCGCACAGGCTGAGCCGGCGCACGGCAGCCGCAGGCCCGCTCACGCATCCTCCTGACGGGCATTGTCCTGAGCAGCATTGTCCCGAGCTGCATGGGTCGCCGGCGCAAAGGCCCAGGTACGCGAACTGACAAAGGTCAGCGCCGCCACCAGCACCAGCACGATGAACAGCGCCACGCGGTAGTCGAGTGCCGTGAAGCGCAGCAGCGCCGCATACATCAGTTCATTGACGACGAAGCTGAGCGACGCAACGGCAAAGAAACGCCAGCGCGACTGCGCGGCCGGCGCAGCATGATGGCTGAAGGTGAAACGACGATGCCCGGCATGGCTGACCTGGAACGCAATCAGGAAGGCAATTACATTGGCCACCAGCGGCGACAGGCCCAGTGGCACCAGCACCAGCGCGACGCTGGCAAGGTGCACCGCCATCGCGCTCAGGCCGACGGCGCCGAACCAGAACAGTTCGCGCTTCATGAACCCTGGCGGTCCTGGCCGGCCTTGCTGTCGCCGGATGCGTCGGATGCGTCGGATGCGTTGGGGGCGGTCGAGCGGGTGATGCGGCTGACGAAATACTGCGGGCGCTGCTTGACCTCGGTGAAGATACGGCCAATGTATTCGCCCAGGATGCCGACCGACAGCAATTGCACGCCGCCCAGGAAGGTGACCGCCACCACCAGCGTCGGCCAGCCGCCGAGGTCGGTGCCAAACAACAGCGTGTCGACCACGATGAACAACGCGTAAGCAATCGACGCCAGTGACACGATGCCGCCAACTACCGTCCACAGCCGCAGCGGCACATTGGAGAACGCGGTCAGGCCGGTCGCGGCCAGCCGGAACAGGCTGCCGAAATTGAAGCTGCTGGTGCCATGGCGGCGCGCATCGGTGCGCACCGTCATCGGCAGCCGCGTGAAGCCGACCCAGTTGTACAGGCCTTTCATGAAGCGGTTACGCTCGGGCATGCGCTTCAAGGCATCGAGCACGCAGCGATCCAGCACGCGAAAGTCCTGCGTGTTCTCGGGGATCTTGTTGCGTTCGCCGAAGTTGAGCAGAGAATAGAACACATGGGTGAAGGCGCGCTTGGCGATGCCTTCGTCGTCGCGGTCGGAACGGACTGCAAACACCATGTCGTAGCCGCGCTGCCATTGGCTCAGGAAGGCCGGGATCAGTTCGGGCGGGTGCTGGAAGTCGCAATCGATCATCACCGCCACATCACCGCGCGCTTCGTCGATGCCGGCCGACAGCGCGATTTCCTTGCCGAAGTTACGCGACAGCTGGATCAGGGTCACCGGCAGGCGGCCGACCACGCCCATCACGCGCTCGACGGTCGCATCGCGGCTGCCGTCGTCGATGACGATCAGTTCATGCCGCAGGCCCAGTCCGCTGAACAGGGTGTGCAGCGTGTCGAGCATGGGCACGACATTGCCCTCTTCGTTATAGGCCGGCAGCAGCACGCTGACGAGCGGGTCGGCCGCACGCTCGGCGGCCCTTGCCTGCAGGTGGAACGCGGACTCGGTATCGCGGACGGCAACGGTGGGGGCTGAAGGGGGTAGCGGCAGGTCAGTCTTCATGAATGGGGGCAATGAACCGGACGGGGCCGGGCCGCGCCGGGGGCCGGCGCAAATCAACGCGGACTGTATAAGGATGGGCAGGCAGGGTCAAGCAAGCCCGTTGAGAACCCGGATCGCACAGTTCGGTTTTAAGTGTTATACATATATGCATCCGATAACCATTTTGCTTTTGGCATGGATGGTGGATGATCAGCAAAGTCAGCGCTCAATTTGCCTGAAAGTTAAATTATTTCTCTGGGTAAACGAGAATTATCCTTGAATATAACGGGCTATTGATGCATATTTCTCGACGTTACGATATTATATTTTCTTCTAAGAAATCCGTTGATTGAAAGGCATTTTGTGAGCAAACGCAGCCGCCCTGCCGACATCTACCTGCGCTTCCTGCAGTTGGCCGAAGCGCTTCGGGGCATGCCATCTCTGCCGCCGCTCGAGCCTTTGGAAGAACGCATCCTCGAACTGATCGCCAATGCACGCCAGAATCAGGAGCGCCTGTCGGTGAAAGACCTGATGGGAAAGCGTGAATTGGGCTCGCCGGCCATGCTGCACGGCCGCCTGAAGTCCATGCGTGAAAAAGGATGGATCCTGCTGGCCGATACCGAAGATGCGCGTCGCAAGCAGCTGGAACTGACGCAGGCGGCACTGCTCCATTTCGACAAGCTGTCGAAATGCCTGATCCAGGCCGTCAAGAAGTCAACCTGAAGCCGCCCTGCCCGTGCGGACGCTGGTCCGCACCCGCCGCCCCGACGGCAACCACGACGCCCTTCTGTTGAAGGGCGTTTGTTTTTGCAGGTCGCCTTTGCCTGGCCCCAAAGCCGTTCAGAACAGCTCGATCTCGCCAGCCACCGGCGTGACTTGCAAGGTCTTCGAGTATTGCTGTTCGACCTGCACCAGCTTGCTGTCGGCCGATTCCAGTTTTTTGACCAATACCTTGCCGGTACGCGGGAAGTAGGCCACCTTGCGCGGGTGGATGTCGTTCAGGTCCGATGCGGCCACCGCGATCTTCTCGGCCCGCAGGTAATCCTTCACGAAAGCGGCATTGCGCTCGCCGACGTTCAACGCGTTCATGCCCGACAGCACCCGGCCGCCGCCGAAGACCTTGGCCTCGAGGTTGCTGCGCTGGGCGCCGGCCTTCAATAACTGGTTGATCAGGATTTCCATCGCCTGCGTGCCGTAGCGCATCGACGCCGATGCCGGGCTGTCGGCATCGCCGCCACCGCTGGGCAGCATGAAATGGTTCATGCCGCCGATGCCGGCCTGACGGTCGCGAATGCAAGCCGACACGCAAGACCCCAGCACCGTCAGGATCGCCATGTCGGCGGTAGTGAAGTAATACTCGCCCGGCAGCACCCGCGCCGCCATGCACTTGAAGTGACGATCGAAGTAGACATGCTTCGCGAAATGTTCGTCGCTGGCGCTCATCGGTGGCCCAGCAATTCGTACACGGTCTTGCCGCGCAGCTTGAGCGCATCGGATACGTAAAGGAAGTTTTCCGAGTGACCGGCGAACAGCAAGGCGTCCGGCTTCATCAGCGTCACGAAGCGCGACAGGATCTGGCGCTGGGTCGGCTTGTCGAAATAGATCATCACATTACGACAGAAAATGATGTCGAACGGCGACTTCAGCGACCAGTCCTGCCCCAGCAGGTTCAGCTGGCGGAAATCAATCAGCTTGCGCAACTCGGGCCGCACCCGCACCAATCCGTCCTGGCTGCCCTTCCCTTTCTGGAAGTATTTCCGCAACTGCTCCGATGGCAGCGAGCGTACGCGCTCGGCCGGATAGATGCCCAGCGCGGCCGTCTGCAGCACATCGGTGTCGATGTCGGTAGCCGTGATGGTGACCGGTGGCGTCAGCGTGCCGTAGGCCTCGCAAAGCGTCATCGCGATCGAATACGGCTCTTCGCCGGTCGAGCTGGCCGAGCACCATACCGACAGGCTGGCGCGCTGGCGCGCATGCTCGGCCAGGATGGGGAAATGATGTGGCTCGCGGAAGAACGAGGTCAGGTTTGTCGTCAGCGCATTGGTAAAGGCTTGCCACTCGCCCTGTAGCGCATTGCGCTCGAGCTGATCGAGGTAATCGGTGAACGAGGCCAGGCCCGTGGCGCGCAGCCGGCGCGCGAGGCGGCTGTAAACCATCTCCTGCTTGCCTTCAGCCAGCGCGATGCCGGCGCAGTCACGAATCATCGCGCGCACCCGCTCGAAATCCTTCACGGTGAAGTTGAATTCCTTGACTCTTTCCGAGGGGCTGGCTGTCAGGTCACGCATGGCGATGATGGCTATGGTCGGTTTGCGGGCAAAGGGCCGCTTGCAGCTTCGCATCAAACCATGGCTTGCCAAAGTTTCAGTCGATGAATAAGCGGGGGGAACCCCTGCTTTTCCAGATGGTCAGATGAATCTTTCTATGGAGAATGGCATACAGAGGAAAAGATGGATCGCAGCCGTATATAGGGCCACGTGTATGTTTACTGACGGCAAATAGTTGCACTGTAGACATGACTTGTTGCCGTTAGTTGCGAATTGTCAATAAGCGCACGAGCGTCTCGCGGTGAAGTGGCGTTGTGAAAACTTTGAGCGTCATCAAGACCGCCATGCCGTCGACGCAAGCAACCATGGAAGATCACCCTCGCATGCTGGAAGAAACCTGGCTGGCCCACCTGATCCAGGAATCAGGGAACGAGATTTTCATCATCGATGCCAGCTCCCTCGCCGTCCTCGAAGCCAGCGAAGCGGTACGCCGCAACCTGCAGTATTCCGCGGCCGAGCTGGCAACGATGAGCGCGCCGCAGATCATGCGCGGCCTCACTGATGAACAATGGCACCAGTTCGTCGGCCGCCTGCGTGCCGGCGGCGAACCGGAGATCACGACCCAGACCACGCAGATGCGGCGCGACGGTAGCCTGTATGACGTCACGCTGCGGCTGTCGTACGCGCAGCTGCAGGATGTATCAGCGCTGATCGCCGTCAGCATCGCGCCGCGCGCCGAGCGTGCCAGCGTCAGCCGCGAAGAACGCTTCGCTCAGATCGAAGCGCATGTGCCAGGCCTGCTGTTCCAGATGCGACGCGGCCCGACCGGCCTGCTGCAATTCAGTTTCTTGTCGCAGGCCTGCCACGATTTGCTCGGCCAGCCGGCCGAAGCGCTGTATGCGAACCCGGCGCGTTTCCTCGCGCTGATCGCCGAGGAAGACCGCAGCAGCTGGGCCGCCGCGCTGCGCGAATCGGCGTCCAACCTCGCGATGCTGAACTGGGAGGGCCGGATCTGGATCGAGGCCTGGCAAGACACCAAATGGATCAACCTGCGCGCCACGCCGCGCGACGAAGGCGAAGACGGCATACAGTGGACCGGGCTGATGACCAACATCACCCAGGGCCGCCGGCTGCAGGATGAAATCCGCGAGTCACGCCGTCAGCTGGCCGAACTGTCGGCCCATGTCGAACAGGTGAAGGAACAGGAAAGGGAGCGCATCGAGCGCGACCTGCACGACGACCTCGGCGGCAACCTGTCGGCGCTGAAGATGATGCTCGAGCATGTCTGGAAGCAGGTGCCGTCCACGCCCTACCTGGCCGAACGGCGCGATTACCTGAACCAGTTGCTGGATCGTTCGATCGAATCCATCCACCGCATCTCGGCCGACCTGCGCCCTGGCATCCTGGATGCCGGCCTGGTGGCGGCGCTCGAATGGCTGGCGCAGGAACAGCAAGATCAGAACGGCCTGCCCTACCGGTTCAGCTGCAACCATGCCGACATCGAGCTCGACCCCAAGGTGGCTACATCGCTGTTCCGGGTCGCGCAGGAAGCCTGCAACAATATCCGCAAGCATGCGCAGGCCAGCTGCGTCGAAATGCGCCTGTTTGACGACGGCCATGAGCTGCTGATGGAAATCATCGATAACGGCATTGGCATGGAAGGCCAGCGCCGCGACAGCCCGCGCTCGTTCGGCCTGCGCGGCATGGCCGAGCGCATGAGCATGCTGGGCGGCGACTTCTCGGTAGTGTCGCGCCCCGACAAGGGCACCATTGTCACGGCCCGCCTGCCACGGGACATCGGCCGCGCAGCAGCGGCAACATGATGCTGTACGCCAGTACTTCAGGCCCCCCCGCCGGGTCTGGTGCACATGGCATCCGCGTGCTGATCGCGGATGACCATGCGATCGTGCGCGAGGGCCTCAAGCAGATCATCGGCGACAGTGGCCTCATCACCGTCGCCGGCGAAGCCGAGAATGCGCAGCAGGCCATACAGAAGGTGCGCGAAGGCGGCTTCGACGTGCTGCTGCTCGACATCTCCATGCCCGACCGCAATGGCATCGACGTGCTCAAACAGGTCAAGAAGGAGCTGCCCTCGCTGCCGGTGCTGATGCTGACCATGCACCGTGAAGACCAGTACGCGATACGCGCGATGAAGGCTGGCGCGTCCGGCTACCTGACCAAGCAGAGCGCGCCGGCCGAACTGGTGAATGCCTTGCAACTGGTCGCCAGCGGCCGCAAATACATCACACCGTCACTGGCCGAAGAAATGGCCAACCTGATCGGCGACGATCCGGCCAAGCCCTTGCACGAAACCCTGTCCGACCGCGAGTACCAGACCCTGGTCATGATCGCGTCCGGCAAGACCGTGACCGAGATTGCTGTCGAATTGTCATTGTCGGTGAAGACCATCAGCATGTACCGCGCACGCCTGCTGCAGAAAATGCGGCTGCGGCATAACGCCGAGCTGACCCACTATGCGCTGCGCCACAAGCTGGTGCCGGGCATGGCTGAATGAAAGGAAAACTCGCAGACCCGCGATAGCACGCGGGTGCACGCTTGTATATCCGGGCACGCGTGTACATTCCGCGCATGCCTGTATATCTGTGTACGCACCGCCTGTCTCCACGCCGCCGCTTCAGGGCGGCGTTTTTTTTAATGAATCTTGCAGGAGGCGCTAAACAAATCGCTCACCCCGCCCGTAACCCAATACAACAGCGTTGATCAGCCAACAGGCAAACAACCCCAACGTTGAATGTGGCCAGGAACGCTGGCCGGATCTACGGACCACCAAGGAGAGCATCATGCCCGCAGTCATCAATACCAACCTCGCTTCCCTGAACACCCAGCGCAACCTGACCATGTCGCAGGCATCGCTGAACACCTCGCTGCAGCGCCTGTCGTCGGGTCTGCGCGTCAACAGTGCCAAGGACGATGCAGCCGGCCTCGCCATCGCCGAGCGCATGAATTCGCAGGTCAAGGGTCTCAACGTCGCAATCCGCAATGCCAACGATGCCATCTCGCTGTCGCAGACCGCTGAAGGCGCGCTCGGCAAGGTTGGCGAAAACCTGCAACGCATGCGCGAACTGGCCGTGCAGGCAGCTAACGGTACCAACAGCACCGCAGACCGTACCACCCTCAACGAGGAATACACCGCGCTGGCCGGCGAAGTCACCCGTGTACTGGAAAGCACCAAGTTCAACGGCCTGTCGCTGCTCAATAACGGCGTGCCGGCTGGCGGCTTCGACTTCCAGGTTGGCGCCAATAACAACGCCAACGAAAAGATCAACGTCGCCGTGACCGACATCACCGCCGGCGCCGGCATCGCTGCGGTGACAGGCGCAGGCGCCTCGGCCAGCATTGCCGACGCCACCGGCGCGCTGGCACTTGGTGCGATGAATGCGCTGTCGACCGCGATCGATGAAGTGTCGTCGGCACGCGCCAAGTTCGGTGCCGCACAAAACCGCTTCGACGCCGTGATCGCCAACCTGCAGATCGCGTCCGAGAACCAGTCTGCATCGCGCAGCCGCATCATGGACGCCGACTTCGCCGCAGAAACCGCGAACCTGACCCGCGGCCAGATCCTGCAGCAAGCCGGTACCGCGATGCTGGCCCAGGCGAACTCGCTGCCCAACGGCGTGATGGCCCTGCTGCGCGGCTAAGTCGCCGCCCTCAGCCGAGCGGCAAGCAGGACGCCGCTGAAGACACCCCGGTTGCGGCCACGCTGTAACCGGGGCTTTTGCCCAACATGACGCATCGAGGATCCCATGAGACTTCCTGCGATATCCCCCCCACCGGCCGTTGTCGATACGGCCACGGTTGCGCCGGCGGCCGCCGCGCACCGTGTCGCCCCCGCTGCCGCCGCCATCGCCGTCACCAGCGCCCCGCCGATAGCGGGCAATACACCAGCCAACGACGTGCATGCACTGCGTGAATTGGTTGACAAGCTCAGCCAGACCATCGGCACCACCGGGCAGCAAGTGCAGTTCAGCATCGACCATGACACCCACCAGACCATCCTGCGCGTGACAGACGCCGAATCAGGGGCAGTTTTACGCCAGATTCCCGGGGATGAAGCGCTGTCGATGGCGCGCATACTAGATCGCATGCAAGGCATCTTGATCAGGCAGAAGGCGTAGTCGCGGAGGACCTCATGGGCATTACTGCATCGGGCATCGGCTCTGGCCTGGATGTCAACAGCCTGGTGTCGCAGCTGGTCTCGTCGGAATCCAAACCGCTGAGCCTGCTGAAGACCCAGGAAAAAACCGTCAACGCGAAAATTTCCGCGTATGGCCAGCTCACGGCTGCGCTGTCCACGCTGCAAAACAGCCTCAAGGGCCTGTCGGCTACCGGGCTGGGGGCATGCTCGGCCAGCAGCTCGGCGACCGGCATTACTGCCAGCGCCGGCAGTGGCGCCGTACCCGGCAATTACGCGATCGTCGTCAACCAGCTGGCGCAGACGCACAAGTTGATCTCACCCGGACAGGCCAGCGCCACCGCTGCGCTGGGCGCCGGCACGCTGTCGATGACGGTGGCTGGCGGCACGCCGGTGATACTGTCGCCGTCGACCAACTCGCTCAATGACATCCGCGATGCGATCAATGCGTCGGGCCTCGCTGTCACCGCCAGCATCATCTCCGATGGCAGCGTCAACGGACAGCGGCTGGTCGTCAGCGGTAAGGAGAGCGGCGCGGCCAACGCCATCACGCTGGCCGGGACCGGTGCGCTCGCCTCCTTCAGCTACGATCCGGCCGTCCCCGTCAGCTTCGGCTACGACGGGTCTGGCAATGCGCCGGCTGTGATGAGCCAGACGCAAGCGGCGCAAGACGCACAGCTGACCATCGACAGCGTGAAGGTGAGCTCGGCGACCAACACCATCAGCGGCGCCATTGCCGGGGTCACGCTCAAGCTCACGCAGGCATCCAATACCCCCGTGACCGTCAGCGTCGATCGCGATGCCGCTGCGACCAAGGGTGCGGTCAATACCTTCATCAAGGCCTGGAACGACCTGAAGTCACTGGTCAACACCCAGACTGCGTGGAACCAGTCCACCCGAATCGGCGCTGTCCTGCATGGCGATTCCAGCCCTGCCTCGGCCATCTCGCAACTGCGCAGCACGCTGTCGAAGGCCGTCGCTGGCGCGGGCAACTTCAGTGTCCTGTCCGACCTCGGCATCAGCTTCCAGAAGGATGGCACGCTGGCCGTCAGCGAGACCAAGCTGCAATCGGCCATCGACAAGCATCCGTCCGACCTGGTGGCCCTGTTTGCCGGTGCCGATGGCATCGTCACCCGCACCGGCGCCCTGCTGACCAGCATGATGGGCGACGGCGGTCTGGTCAATGCGCGCACCACCGGCCTCAGTGCCAGCCTGCGCGACCTCGGCCGGCGCGAGAACAGCGAGCAGGCGCGGCTGGATGCGCTGGAACGCCGTTATCGCGCGCAGTTCACCCGACTCGATGCCGCGCTGTCCCGCATGCAGAACACCAGTACTTACCTGAGCCAGCAACTCGCATCGCTGGCGAATAACAGTTGAGGAGAATTGAATCATGTTCGGCACATCCCGACCCGGCGCTGCCGCCTACCGGCAAGTCAGCGTGGACTCCGATGCCCTCGCGGCCAGCCCGCACCAGCTAGTGCTGATGCTGTACGACGGCGCGTTGCAGGCCGTCGCCGCCGCGCGCACGCAGCTGCAGGTAGGCAACATCGAAGGCAAGGGCAAATCGATTGCGCGCGCCATCGAGATCGTCGGCAGCGGACTGGCGGCCAGCCTCGACCAGGCGGCCGGCGGCCAGATCGCGGCCAATCTCGCATCGCTGTATGACTACATCGTTCGCCTGCTGGTCAACGCCAACATCGCGAACGACCAGCGCAAGCTGGAAGAAGCCGCCACCCTGCTGGGCCAGATGCGCGACACCTGGGTCGCTATCGGTCCGATGGGTCATCTTGGCAAACCAGCCAATGGAGTACCCGCATGACTGACGCACCTGTCGAGCGCGACATCGTCGCGCTGTACCGAGAAGTCGAACGCCTGACCGGCAACATGCTGTCAGCCGCGCACCAGCAAGACTGGGAGCGGCTGCTGGCCCTCGAAGCCGGCTGTGCGAACTGCATCGAATCCATCAAGGGTTGCGCCGTGCCCGCGGCGCTCAGCGAGGAAGCGCGGCAGCAGAAAGTGTCGCTGCTGAAGTCCATCCTCGCCAACGACCGCGAAATCAGGAAGTTGACCGACCCATGGATGCAGCGCGTGTCGCAACTGCTGGAGAGCGCCAACGCGGAATGCCGCGTAAAACGCAGCTACGGCAGCAACGAGGCCTGAAGCAATGGATACAGGCAAGGAGATCGGCGGCACGGCGGCCATCACTGCCGTGCGACTGATTGCCGCACCGGAGGCGATCGGCCTGCTGACGCCCAAGGGCGAGCTCAGCGCAGCCGATGGCATGCGCCCGTCGCCGCTGCGCACGCCCGCCAGCGCAGCGGCCGACTTGCCGGTGGCGCCGACGGTTGCCGAACTGGGCTGCGGCGCGCAGCTGTTGCTCAAGCTGCTGGGCGGCGACGGCCAGCCTGCCGCCAAACTCGCGTCGACACCGCCATTGCTGGCTGCACCACCGACACTGACGGCGAACGGGCCTGCGGGCACCGGCGACCTCCACCGCGCCGACAGTGCAAACAATATCAGCAGTGGCACGCAAGTCATCGCGCAAGCGCTGCAAGGCGCGCTTGAAACCAGCGGGCTGTTCTACGAGTCCCACCTCGCCGACTGGGTCGGTGGCCAGCGCAGCCTCGAAGCGATACGCACCGAACCGCAAGCGCTGCTGCATGATGCCCGCTCCGTGTCGCAAGCAAGTGCTGCCGCCAGCGACGACACGGTCATGGTCAATGCCCCTGCGCTCAATGCCATCGTCAATGCCCAGCTCGATGTACTCGACAGCGGCCAGTTGCGCTGGCAAGGCGAACTCTGGCCCGGCATGCTGGCAGAAATCTGGATGAAGCAGGACACGCCTGACCGCGACACGGCCGACGCCGGCCAGCGCAATGGCGACAGCGCGAATGAACAGAGCGGCCGCCGCTGGCAGGCGCGGCTGGTGACCACCCTGCCCGTGCTCGGCAAGATCAGCACCCAATTCACGCTGCAAGGCGACAAGCTGGACGTGAAACTGTCTTCGACACAAGCGGCGACGGCTGCTGCGCTGGACGTCGCGTCGCCGCAACTGGCCGGCAGCCTGCAGGCGAGCGGCCTCCTGCTGCAAGCCTTTGTCAGCCATATCGCCGACGCCGCCAATGACCCTGCCTCCAAAGAAGACGATCATGCCGACCACACCGGCTGAGCAGCGCACCGCCGTCGCACTGGCCTATGGATCAAGCGACGGCGCACCGCGCGTCGTCGCCCAGGGCCGCGGTCTGGTCGCCGACGAGATCATCCGTGTGGCGCAGGAACATCAGGTTTTCGTTCACCAGTCGACTGAACTGGTGGCGCTGCTCATGCAGGTCGACCTCGACCGTGAAATCCCACCTTCGCTTTACCGCGCCATTGCGGAGCTGCTGGCCTGGCTCTACCAGCTGGAAAACGGCTCTCAAAAAAACAACCAACTTTGAAATTCTCCCGGTAGTACAGCGTATAGCGCATCCGTAGCTTGGATTGTTCGAACTGGACTCGCATGTCCGTCGACACATTAATTCACGGCAAACGCGTTCAGGGAAATTCCTTTACCAAGAGGAGAGCACCCTGCTGTCTTTCTGGAGAACCCTGCTATGGCTACCAATAAAACTTTCGGCACCCAGTACGATGACACCATCCTGGTGACTGCAAACTCATCGACGGTCACCACCAGCGGTACGGCAAAGAACAAGAAGGCGGCCACCGAAACCTTTGATGGCTCGGATTTCGGCAACGCGGTCTTTGCTGGCGACGGTAAAGATGTGGTGTATGGGGTCGGCAGCGCAAGCGATGCGGTCGATGGTGGAACCGGCGACGATCTCATCTATGGTGGTGCGGGCAATGATCTTCTGGCGGGTGGCGTTGGCAAGGATGTGATTTACGGCGGCAGCGGCAACGACATCATTGGATCCGTGCGCCCCGGAACATCGAGCGGCATGACCACTGACTACGTGATCGTGCAGAGCGGTGACCAGATTGGCGATACCTTGATTGGCGACGGGTTCGATCCGGTGACCTCTGGTCTCAGTGTGACGCTGGCACTTGTTGCCCAGGCTGGCGATGACGTGATTGCCGGTGGCAACGGCAAAGATGTGATCTGGGGTGATAACGGCCCCAATAGTGGCGGCGGTGCGAACACGTCGGTCGGTGGCAACGACCAGATTTTCAGCGGCAATGGTGACGACACGGTTTATGGCCAAGGCGGGAATGACCTCATCCAGGGGCAGAACGGGAACGACCTGATCGATGCGGGTGCCGGCGATGACAACATCGAGGGCGGCATGGGCGTCGATCAGGTAAAAGGCGGCGCAGGCAGAGATCTTTTCATTTACAACAGCTCTCTCGAATCCACTGCCGCTGCGATGGACATCATCATCGATTTTTCACGGGCTGACAGCGACAAAATCGACCTGCGCCCGCTGCTGGGTACTACTGACCTCGAATGGGGGGGGAATGCAGCGAAAGCCTTCGGCGTCTGGCAGGAGGCATCCGGGCCAAACACCCTGGTCCGGGTCGACACCACGGGGGACAGCCTCGCCGACATGGTGATCCGACTCAATGGCAGCTTCAACCTGAAAAATGCGGACTTCCTGGGCGTCAAGAATGCGCCGCCCACATTGGAGACACCTTCAGGCATTGTCTACAACGAGAGCCCGAATGACGACAGCTTTGACTCAGCCTTCGGGACACTGAGTGGTTCAGATACCGACTTCAACGATGTCGTCAGCTTCGAAATTGCAGACAGTAGCACGTCCGATTTACCTGAATACGATGTCTCTGCATCGAGTGCCTACGGAACCCTCTATCTCAACTCCACTTCTGGCGACTACCAGTTCATTGCCGACGACGCCGCCATCGAGGCGCTGAAAGAATCTACCTCAATCGACTTCGCAGTCAATGCTACCGATGGCAGCGCCGATAGTCCATCACAGAACCTGACGATCACTCTCAACGGCGTCAACGACATCCCGGTGCTGGACCCGGTCAGCAATGCCACATTGAACGATACGAGCGGTGACGACACTTTCGGCGACATCACGGATTCCCTCAGCGGATCGGACCGTGACAACGATGACGTGGCCTTCGAGCTCGACGGCAGCGGTTCATCAGACTTGGAAGACTATGATGCCTCGAAATCGAGTGATTACGGCACCTTCTACCTCAACACATCGACCGGTGCCTACCGCTTCATTGCCAACGATGCCGCCATCGAAGCACTGAAAACAACGACCTTGGTCAGCTTCGCGGTCAATGCCACCGATGGCAGTGCCGACAGCACGCCACAAGACCTGACGATCACCTTCAACGGCATCAACGACACCCCGGTGCTGGATCCGGTCAGCAATGGCACGCTGAACGACACCGCCGGCAACGATACCTTCAGCGACATCACGGGTTCTCTCAGCGGCTCGGACCGCGACAACGATAGCGTCACCTTCGAGCTGGGCAGCAGCAGCTCGTCGGCCCTGGCTGGCTACAATGTCCAGCGCTCCAGCAGCTATGGCAC
>JACCDQ012009693.1_pt1 | contig 20268 bp, 18 predicted proteins | sample 7446031 | NCBI WGS metagenome assembly JACCDQ01 (sample SAMN15323442, study PRJNA562643) | freshwater metagenome | isolation source: river surface water | place: USA:Blue River Watershed | collected 2017-08-17
GATTACACCACTGAAAAGGAATGGAAATTCAAAGGAGCTAAGCCAGCCATCATTGACTTTTATGCCGATTGGTGTGGGCCTTGCAAAATGGTCGCGCCAATTCTTGAAGAATTGAGCAATGAATACGGAAACCTAGTAATTTACAAGGTAGATACCGAAGTAGAGCAAGAATTATCTGCGGTTTTTAATATCAGGAGTATCCCGAGTATGCTTTTTATCCCGCTCAATAAACAACCCATGATGCAAGCAGGAGCCTTGCCAAAAGGATCTTTGAAGGAGATTATTGAGAAAGAGTTGCTTTAATCACCAAGCCCAATCTCCATTCCCAATGAGCCGGCACAAAGAGCTAAATGCATCACCAACCATGCGCGTTGCCAAATTGGGCGCTCTTTCCAAGTAATTCTGGCGTCAAAAGGGTCGTTGATTAATGCAATACCCAGATACATGGCTGCATCGCCAAAATGACCTGTTACAATTTTGTAAATCCCTAGTGCTGTGAAGCCACCGTATAGCAAGCGCTGAATGTTTTGATTGGATTTCATGGAAGAAAAATTTACAATAAAACTATAAAATTGAATTTATAAGTATCTGAACAAAATAAATTATTTTGTTGTTAGGTAAGCATGAAAAACATCCTATTAACAGTTTTTGCACTCGCATTATCGTTCAATTCTACTGCCCAAAAAGCTATCAATTTCACCTTTCACAACGGCAGCCTAAAATCTATTCCGCTGGTGATTCCATCGGTCATGAACCCCAATTTAAGTCCGATGTCAAATAGTGGGATTACCCTAGACTTGGGGCAAGTTGTTTATTATTTTCCGAACGGGAATAAAGGAAAAAAGGAAGTGCTATTCGTGGTGAGCGACGCATTCAAGGATGGTGATGTGCTCGAAATTGATCAGTTGATTGCCGAAAAAAAGAAAGCGCTCAAACAATAGAAATTAAAGCTACATTTGTTTCAAACAACAAACAATGTTAGCACCTATTCTCATTGCGCTCGGCGCTATTTTTCTATCAGGTTTAAGAATTGCGCAAGAATACCAACGCGCTATTATATTTCGTCTAGGCCGATTCCAAGGGGTCAAAGGTCCAGGTCTGTATTGGCTGATTCCCTTCATTGAAACACAGCAAAAAGTGGATATCCGCACCCAAACTGTCGATCTTGAACAACAAGAAACGATCACCAAAGACAGCGTAACAATCAAAGTGAATGCGGTGCTTTGGTACATGATTGTGAATCCAGAAAATTCAATTGTAAAGGTGGCCAATTATAATTTGGCCGTTTACCAATTTGCCGTTTCTGCCCTGCGCAATATCATTGGGCAACATTCTTTGGATGAAGTGCTCCGTGAACGCGAGAAAATCAATGGCACGCTTCAAAAAATCGTCGATCAAACTACAGAGCCCTGGGGCGTGAAAATCCAAATGGTTGAAATGAAGGACGTTGAAATTCCGGAGGGCATGCAACGCGCTATGGCCAGGGAAGCCGAAGCCATTCGTGAAAAACGCGCGCGCATTGTGAAGGCTGAAGCAGAACTAGAGTCTTCTATCAAACTCACTCAAGGTGCCAAAGAAATGGAAAATAGCCCTATTGCTTTGGAATTGCGACGCATGCAAATGCTCTCAGAAATTGGCATCGACAACAACACCACCACAATTGTGCTCTTGCCCTCAGACATAACAAATGCGGCCAAGAGTTTCACGGAAATGGTGACAAAAACCAAAACGGAATGAGATGCAGCTTATTTCTAGTTCTTTTGTCCTTGAGTGTGCGTGCTCAACCTGAGCAACACAAAGCCATCTCCTACAACATTCGCTACGACGGTCATTCAGATTTAGCGCCAGATTGGTCACAAAGAAAAACACCTATTGTGGGCCAACTCCAAAACCAACGCCCCACAATCATCGGTTTTCAAGAAGTATTGGCAAACCAGTTAAAAGATCTGCAACAAGAGCTCTCTGCTTTTAGATATGTTGGTGTTGGCCGCGACGACGCAAAAGAAGCGGGAGAATTCGCCCCTATTTTTTATGACACAACGCGTTATAAACTGTTGCAAAGCGGAACCTTTTGGCTTTCACCAACCCCTGAAGCGCCATCTAAAGGTTGGGATGCCGCCCTTAATAGAATTTGCACATTTGCTTTAGTTGAAAGCAAATATGATGGTAAAAAACTTTGGGTACTAAATACCCACTTTGACCATGTGGGCACCGAGGCTCGCCGGTATTCTGCAGAACTGCTCATCGAAAAATTTGCGGAGTTTACCCAAGAAGTGAATGCACCGCTGCTGCTTTTGGGTGATTTCAATGCCGAGCCCGATAGTCAGGTATATCAATTGCTTCAGGCGTCTTTTAATGATTTGTCTTGCTCAAAAAGACACCGTGAACTTTGTTCAGGACCTACTTTTAATGCCTTTACGTTATCTGAAACCGACGACAAAATAATCGATTATTTTTGGGGAAGCCCAGAAATCATTGCATTGCAATACAAGGTGTTGCAAACGCCTTTTGATCACTCCTATCCGTCGGATCATTTTCCACTAGTGCTGAGCTTTATTTCGTTATAAATATTATCTATTTATATATAAAAACTATCGATGCTATCGATTGATTAACTGTGGTATTTTTGGATTCTACATTAATCAAAGTACTATGAAAAAGGTTTATTTACTCGTGAGTTTTGGCTTGGCCCTAAACCTCGCCGCTCAAAAAGGAAAGAAAAACGCACCACCACCGCCACCACCCCCAGTTCCTGCTGGCCAATGCCCGGTGATGCACGGTGCAGCCACACCACCAACAGGTGAAATGCACAGCAACCCCACAACGAATCAAAATGGCAACACCAACCGAGATTGGTGGCCAAATCAGTTGGACTTGACAGTTTTGCGACAGCACTCATCGCTTTCTGATCCTATGGGTGCAGGTTTTGATTATGAAAAAGCATTTTCAACTTTAGATTACTACGCTTTAAAGGCCGATATCAAAAAGGTACTCACCGAGTCGCAAGATTGGTGGCCTGCAGATTTTGGCAATTACGGCCCGCTCTTTATTCGAATGGCTTGGCATAGCGCCGGTACCTACCGCACTGGTGACGGCCGCGGTGGTTCATCTGCTGGTCAGCAACGTTTTGCGCCACTCAACAGCTGGCCAGACAACGGCAACCTAGATAAAGCCCGTCGCTTGCTTTGGCCCGTGAAACAAAAATATGGAAACAAAATCTCTTGGGCTGACCTCATGGTCTTGGCTGGTAATGTGGCATTAGAAGAAATGGGTTTCAAAACCTACGGATTCTCTGCTGGCCGCGCCGATGTGTGGGAGCCTGAGCAAGATATGTATTGGGGCAAAGAAACCAAGTTCTTAGATGACCAACGCTACAGCAACGGGCGCTTGCTCGAAAATCCGCTGGCCGCTGTTCAAATGGGCTTGATTTATGTGAACCCAGAAGGCCCTAACGGCAATCCTGATCCGTTGGCTTCTGCAAAAGACATCCGCGAAACCTTTGGCCGCATGGGCATGAACGACGAAGAAACGGTAGCCCTTATTGCGGGTGGCCATACTTTTGGCAAAACACACGGTGCTGGCCCAGCTTCTCATGTCGGCAAAGAACCAGAAGCAGCTCCTATTGAAGAGCAAGGTTTTGGCTGGACATCAAGCTACAAAAGTGGAAAAGGCAAAGATGCCATTACCTCTGGCTTAGAAGTAACCTGGACAACCGAACCTGCGCGTTGGACCCACTCCTACTTCCAAATTTTATTTGGCTACGAATGGGAGCTCACCACAAGCCCTGCTGGTGCCAAACAGTGGGTGGCCAAAACCGATGACAAAATCATCCCTGATGCGTTTGACCCGAACGTGAAGCATAAGCCAACCATGCTCACTACTGACCTCGCGCTGCGCTTTGACCCTATCTACGGACCAATCTCCAAAAAATTCATGGAGGACCCAAAAGCATTTGAAGAAGCTTTTGCCAAAGCGTGGTTCAAACTCACACACCGCGACATGGGCCCAATTACGCGCTATGTTGGCCCAGAAGCACCAAAAGAAGCCTTGCTCTGGCAAGACCCCATTCCGGCGCTCAACCATGCGGTCATTGATGCTACAGACATTGCAAACTTAAAAGCACAAATCTTAAAGTCTGGCCTTACCACAAGTGAGCTTGTAGAAACCGCCTGGGCTTCTGCTTCTACCTACCGCGACTCCGACCGCAGAGGTGGCGCTAATGGTGCGCGCATTGCACTCGAGCCACAGCGTTCTTGGGCAGTAAACAACCCTGCACAACTCACAAAAGTATTGGCTGTATATGCACAAATCCAAAAGGACTTCAATGCAAAAGGCGGCGCCAAAAAAGTATCTATGGCAGACCTTATTGTCTTGGGTGGCGCCGCGGCGCTCGAGCAAGCGGCAAAAAGCGCTGGTGTGGCCGTAAATGTACCTTTTATACCCGGACGCATGGATGCAACGCAGGCTCAAACTGATGTCAACTCTTTTGCCGTGCTCGAGCCAATGGCCGATGCATTTAGAAACTATAAAAAGACACAGTACACCTTCACCACAGAAGAACTCATGGTAGACAAAGCCCAATTGCTCGGCCTTACCGCTCCTGAAATGACCGTTTTGATTGGTGGCATGCGCGTTTTAGGCACCAACTTCGACGATTCCAATAAAGGTGTGTTCACTAAAAATGTAGGCGTACTTTCCAATGATTTCTTTGTCAACTTACTCGACATGAACATCGTTTGGAAACCAATTGACGCAAATCAAGAAATTTTTGAAGGACGCGACCGTAAAACAGGAGCTGTTGTGTACACGGCAACGCGTGCAGACCTCATTTATGGTTCTAATTCAGAATTGCGTGCTATCGCTGAAGTGTATGGCAGTGCAGATGCCAAAGAAAAATTCATTAAGGATTTTATCGCCGCCTGGGATAAAATCATGATGGCTGACCGCTTTGAATTGAAGTAATCATTGCGAATAGCTAAGTAATTTGAGTAAAATTCTGAAATGTTTTTCAATGAAAAAGCCCCGCATCGCGGGGCTTTTTATTTTACAATAGGGCCTAATCTATTTTTAATCAATGGATTAATTTGATATTGAGTTCTCGACAAAAGGACTTGATTTCCTCCCTCACGCTTCTAAATGCTTCCATTATTTCTTGCTCAGACCCTGTTGCTTTGGCTGGGTCTGCAAAGTTGTGGTGGATGCGTTTGGCAGTGCCCGGAAAAATAGGGCAACGCTCGCTTGCGTGATCGCAAACCGTTAAAATCAAATCAAACGGAATGTGAAGGTATTCATCGACGTGGTTAGAGGTGTGTGTTGATATATCTATTCCATCTGCTAACATGGTTTGAACGGCTTTCGGATTCACGCCATGTGTTTCTACCCCGGCGCTGTAAATAGTAGCAACTTCTCCATGAAAATGACGCAAATAAGCCTCAGCAAGTTGACTTCTGCAACTGTTTCCGGTGCAAAGCACCAAAATGTTTTTCTTTACCATTAGAAAAATTTTTTGAGATATAAACTTGCCTTCACGAGTAAAATCAAGGCAGGCACCTCTACTAAAGGACCAATTACACCGGCAAAAGCTTGCCCAGAGTTAAGGCCAAAAACCCCAATGGCGACGGCGATCGCCAATTCAAAGTTGTTTCCGGAGGCCGTAAAGGCCACGGTTGCGGTTTCTGGATAGCTTGCCCCACTCCATTTAGCTACTACAAACATCAGTAAAAACATCAGCACAAAGAATATAACCAATGGCAGTGCTACCTTGAGCACATCTAGAGGTAATTGAGCAATCAATTGGCCTTTCAGACTAAACATGATGACAATTGTGAAAAGCAAAGCGTAGAGGGTAAATGGAGATATTCTTGGGATAAATTTGGTGTTGAGAAAGGTTTCTCCCTTCTTTTTTGTAATCCAGTAGCGCAAGATAACGGCAATCCCGAAGGGCAAACCGAGATAAATACCCACTGTCTTGGCAACCTCCCAAAAGCTCAAATCAATTTGAATCGCTTCAAAGCCAAAGAAAGGCAACATGACTTCAAGGTAAAAATACGCGTAAGCCGAAAAGAAAAAAACTTGAAGCAAACTATTAATGCCCACCAAACCAGCTGCCAGTTCCCGACTGCCTCCTGCGAGCTCATTCCAAACAATCACCATGGCAATACAGGGCGCCAAACCGATAATGATCAGGCCAGTCAAATATTCCGGTTCGTTTGATAGAAAAGTTGTGGCTAATATGAACATCAAAAAAGGACCAACAATCCAAGTGATGAACAAAGAAAGGCGCAATAACTTTCTATTTTGAAAAACGACGGGTATTTTTTTGAAGTCGACCTTTACTAAGGGAGGTATCATCATGACAATCAGTCCAATGGCTAGAAAAATATTGGTGGTGCCAATTGAAAAACGATTGATGACTTGATCGATTTGTGGGAAAATATTACCAAGCGCAACACCTATTCCCATAGCTAAGAAAATCCAAAGCGTAAGGTAGCGATCTACGAAGTTGAGTTTGCGTTTTTTCATAACACTTTGCTTAACAACATCCTGAATTTGGTGCACAACATGAACTCTTTTTTATATCATCCGGAAGCTGCTCATTTGGAATCCCGCAATGATCTTGAGCCAAGCAGGTGGTTTGTTTAGCTGTAAATTGAAATCCGAAATCCTGAACAGAAAGTCCGTAGCTCTCAATGGTTTGACCTTGAAATTCAACTTCTAATTCTTCATCTTTGAGGCCGAATAATTGTTCTGATTTTTCAATGATATCCAGGAGTTTTTGAGCGCTCAAGCGATGGTCAGTATCATTCGCGAGCCAAATTTGCATGGTGGCTTTGCGCTCTTGACGCACAACCCCGCCACAATCCACATAGTTCTTGAGTATAAGACCAATTTCAGTGATGTGGTAATGTGCATCTATAGGAATTCCGTTCAATTGAATGAAAGTGGGATTGGCTTGAGCTTGCAATAATTGGATTGCACTTTTAAATTGAATGATTTTCATGGGCAACAAGTTTGGGTGTTGGATGGCTGAATTTGCTGGATAAACATTTCTAAAAACGGAAATTGGGCTTCATTTATACAATAGCATACTGAAGTACCGCTGATTGTTCCTTTGATCAAGCCCGCTGCTTTGAGTTCTACAAGATGCCTGGAAATACTCGCTTGGGATAGAGGCAATTGCGCTACGATGTCGCCACAAATACAAGTAGATTGTTCGGACAAGAATTTAAGAATAGCAATTCGCGCCGGATGCCCAAAGGCCTTGAAAATACTAGCAAGCATTAAGGTTTGATCAGTGTAAGATTCCGTTTTCGTGATGCCCATTTTTTCTTATAATTATATCGCAATATTACGATTAAATAAAATGCAAGCAACACAATCGCTGTATTTAATCTAAAAATAATATCGGATTTTACCGCAAATTACCTGCATCGCGCAAACCCTTATTCCAAATATGGGCGGTTTGAATGGCTGGAATCACATCTTCAGGATGATCAACTATTGTGTATAAATACTTTAGGTCATCAGACATAAACTTTTCATTTACAGCTTGCTGCATAAGTAAATGAAAGGCATCAAAATAGCCGCGTGTATTTAATATGACGATTGGTTTGGTGAACTGCGCAAGCTTTTTTAAGGTGATGGCTTCAAAAAGTTCTTCGAAGGTTCCAGGGCCTCCAGGCAAAGCAATGAGTGCATCTGTGCCTTCCAAAAACTTGGCTTTGCGCTCGTGCATGGTTTGGGTGTACACGAAGTCAGAAACACCTTTGTGCCCCCACTCTACTTCATTCATGAACTGGGGCATGATGCCTTTGATCTGGCCACCTGCAGCCAATACGCTATCGGCTAACTGCCCCATTAGGCCAGACGAACCGCCGCCAAAAACAACTTTCACCTCATTTTCAACTAACAAATGCGCCAAGCGGGCAGTTGCTTCAAAATACTCGGGATGGATATGCCCACTTGAGGCACAATAAACACAAACTTGCATGCGTAAATTTACGCTTTTCCCGGAAGAATTTTAGCCCAATATAACCATGGTAAAACGTATTTTTTAAGTACAAACATGCTCCAACGTTCTTTGCTTTGATCAAAAGGGAAAGTCTCCATAGGATTGTTATTGTAATCAAACTCTGCTAAAACAAGTTTGCCGTATGCCGTAACCAACGGACAACTGGTATACCCATTGTACTTGGCCATCAATGGTTTTCCTTGAAGATGATCAAGGACATTTGCCACACATACTGGTGCTTGTTTGCGAATAGCCGCACCAGTTTTACTTGTAGGTAAACCCGAAGCATCGCCTAAAGAGAAAATGTTTGCATACCGCACATGTTGGAGGGTGTTTTTATCGACATCAACCCACCCCGCGGCATTCGCCAAAGGACTTTCCTTAACAAAATTAGGCGCTGACTGTGGTGGAGTTACATGGATCATGTCAAAATCGACCCAAGTTTCTACGTCTTTATTGGCTTCTCCAAAACCAACAAATTTGGCACGCTTGTTATCGCCGTCAATTTCTACTAATTTTTGAAAAAAGTTCAAATGGATATTGCCTCGTTTACAAACATTTAATAAAGTCTTTTCATATTTTTCTACAGCAAATAAGCGCGTTCCTCCGCTCCAGTATTCAATTTGAATATCTTTTAAGACGCCGTGTTTGCGAAAATAGTCAGCCGCTAAATACATGATTTTATGTGGCGCGCCCCCACATTTGACAGGGGTGTGCGGGTTGTGAAAAATAGCCTTTCCTTTCTTCAAATTTTTGATTGCCTCAAATGTATATGGTGCCGTTTCAAAGCTATAATTCGAGCAAACCCCATTTTTGCCAATATTTTCTTTTAAGCCCTTGACTTCATCCCAGTTGAGTTGGATGCCCGGCGCTACAATCAATGTTTCATACGCTAGTTGTGTTCCGTCTTGTAGTGTGATTTTATTTTCTTCAGGTTGAAAACTTGCTACTCCTTTTTGGATCCAAGTGGTGCCCTTTGGAATCACGTCTTTCTCAGAGCGCACCGTTTTAGAGATATCAAAAGTACCACCACCTACAAGCGTCCAAGCGGGTTGGTAGTAGTGTTTTTGAGCTGGATCGACAATAGCAATATCAAGTGATTTATCCTTAATTAATAATTGAGAGGCAACAGATAAGCCGGCATTACCTCCGCCGATAATGACAATTTGAAATGAACTTTTCATAGTGTAGGTTTGTAAAAATTATTTACGAATATGTGATTAAACGAGCATTTTTCATGTAACATTGGTTACATATGACTTCTTATGTCTTATTTAATCAAGGGTTCTTCTTATATTTGAAAATGAACCCAAAACAAGCCCCTAAATGGAAACTCATGTTATTGACATGGCTTTTCATCTACCCACTCATCAATGTCCTTTTCTTTTTGCTCTTTCCGCTCATGAAAGAATGGCATCAGTTGCTCAAAACACTTACACTTACAGTTATTCTTGTGCCTTTAATGGGCGCGTTTCTGCCAAAGTGGCACGGTTTGTTTAAGAATTGGTTGCAGAAATAAAATGAGTTCAGGGCTTCAAATTGTTGATTTAAAGGCGGAACTAGACGCCAAGCCCGTTTATCAGGTGATTTTATCGAATGCCAAGGCAACACTTTCGTTGTTTTCATTTGGTGCCACCCTCCAAAGTTTTGTAGTCGATTTACCCGGTTTCAAAAAACGCGACCTCATTTTGGGTTATCCTGAATGGAGCACCTATCAACACACCTTTGATTTTTCGGGCAATGCGTACATGGGCGCAATTGTCGGTCCTGTTGCAGGCAGAATTGCCTACGCGCGCATTCCTTGGAAGTCTGAGTCATGGACATTTGAGGCCAATGAAGGTCCGCATCTTTTGCATGGAGGGCCGCAAAGTTTTTCTAACCACAACTGGACGCTCAAGGAAACGAAAGACACACCGTATCCGACAGCTACTTTTGAACTTCAGGAGAAAGAAAAATTCAACTTACCCGGAATGCTGCATTGCCTCGTGACCTACACCCTAACGGAAACTGCTTTAGAAATAGACATCAAAAGTACGGCACTCGAAGACACTATTGTGAATCCTACTCAACATTGCTATTTCAATCCGAATGGACATCAGGGAAGTGTTTTGGATGCGCAAGCATTTATTTTTGCCGAAGGGTATTTAGAACTCAATCAAGAGAAATTACCTACAGGCAAGATCAAAAGTCTTCAAGATTCAAAGGAAATTGATCAACCATTTGCACTTTCCGATTTTCATCGGTATCCACAGCTAGACACCGCTTTTGTTTTAAATAAAGACAAGCAACAGGCACAGCTTGTAGCGGCTGACGGATTTCAATTGACTTTCTCAACCAACCAACCTTTGCTGCAAGTTTACATTGGTGGTGAGGTCAGTTGGAAAGGAAAGGAAGAGCAGGTGTACCATCGCTACTCCGGTATTTGCCTAGAGCAGCAAGCCGAGCCAGACGCACCCAATCAGGCAAATTTTAGCGATATTTATCTGCCTAAAGGCCAAACAAAAGTCAATTCACTTCAAATTCAATTTGAACAATGACCAAGCAATTTCATCTCTTCGTTTTACTTTTTGTCTCTATAACTTTATTGGCTTGCAAAGAGAAACCAAAGCCCAAACCGCCCACGCCACCAGCGCCAACAACTTTCTTCAATGGAGCAGACATCAGTTGGCTTGCCCAAATGGAAGCAACGGGTTATGTCTTTTACGATGAAAATGGCAACCCTGCTGATTGCCTAGATTTATTAATGGCCAGAGGCATCAATGCGGTGCGTTTGCGCGTGTTTGTGCACCCGAGCAATGACAAAATCAGCGGGCACTGCAGCCCTGAAGAAACCACACAAATGGCAGCACGCGCCAAAGAAAAAGGGCTCGATGTCATGATTGACTTCCATTATTCCGACACCTGGGCTGACCCCGCGCACCAAACCAAACCTTCGACTTGGGCCAATGTTTCGTTTGCTGCCTTACAAGATTCGCTCTACGCGCACACACAATACACCCTCAACTTACTCAAAGAGGCTGGTGTAACACCCAAGTGGGTTCAGATCGGCAACGAAATTCCGAGCGGAATGCTTTGGCCTTCTGGGCACATCGACAACCCACAGCAACTAGCGCAGCTCATCAATAAAGGTCATCAGGCTGTGAAAGACATCGATACGAGCATTCAAACAATTGTGCATATCGATCAAGGCAATGACAACGCGCGTTTTCGTTGGTTCTATGACCTTATGACCCAAAATGGCGCGCAGTTTGACATCATTGGCGCGTCTTACTACCCTTATTGGCTAGGCTCAGACTACACCGTGACCATTGCTGATTTAGGCCTCAATTTAAAAGATATGGTGACGCGCTACAATAAACCCGTCATGATTGTAGAGGTGGGTGGCGATTACTGGCAGGTTCAAAACTCCAAAGACCTGTTGATCGCCACAATTGGAGCGGCCAAAGATGTGCCAAATAATGGATGTTTGGGCGTTTTTTACTGGGAACCACAGGGCGCCAAACCCTGGAGTGGCTACCAACTCAATTGCTGGCAAGACAACGGCCGCCCCTCACCTGCCCTCGACGCATTCCTGTATTAACCTCTCCTATTTTTAGTAATGAGATCCTTCTTCCTTGTTATATTTTTTTTGAGTATCTCCGTTTCCTTCGGACAACTCAAAAAAACGCTCTTCAACGACAATTGGGAATTTCAAGCAAAACCCTCTGACCCTGTTTCCATCGTCTCGTTGCCACATACGCCCAAAATAGAACCTTTGGTAATGAAAGGACAATTTACCGGTGAAGTGATTTACCGCAAGCGCTTTGATTATCCTTTGGACAACGGCAAACGCCTCCTCCTTGAATTTGAAGGTGCCATGCATACGGCAAGCGTTGCTTTGAATGGCAAAATCATCGGTAGCCATGTGGGTGGTTACTTGCCTTTTGAGGTGGATTTAAGTGAAGAACTACGAGATTCCGCAAATGTATTAGAGGTTTTTCTGGACAACCGTGAAGACCCCACTATTCCACCTGGAAAACCCTTGAAAGACCTCGATTTTTATTACCATGCCGGCATTTACCGCAATGTGTGGTTAAAAGAAGTGGGTGGCGTTCAAATACAATATCCTTATTTTCAAACCATCGAAGCCAGTGCATCATCGGCTACACTTCAGCTAGATGTCGAGTTAAAGTATGGACCAGATTGGATCAGCTTGCCGCTTCAAGTTCAGGCAAAATTAGGAGCTGCCATATTCACACTTACCAACAAAACATTCATAGATTCCACCAATGTTATTTCCTATACCGGTAAAATAAACTTGAAAACACCTCAATTGTGGTCACCTTCAGATCCGAATCTCTATGATTTAAAGATTGATGTCATTTATGCACATGACACCATTGCAAGGCAAGTTTTAAAAGTAGGCATTCGCAAGGCCGAACTAAAGCCCGATGGTTTTTACTTGAATGGATCAAAATTGTTTTTGAGCGGCACCAACAGACATCAAGAATACCCTTATGTGGGTTATGCTGTGCCGGATAATGCGCAAAAACGAGATGCGCAATTGATCAAGGATGCAGGTTTCAATTTTGTCCGTCTTTCGCATTATCCGCAGGCACCAGCATTTTATGAGGCATGTGACGAACTAGGCATCATTGTCATGGATGCCATTCCTGGTTGGCAATTCTTTGGTCCTCCACCTTTTGAACAAAGATGTAAAACGGACCTCGAGGCGCTAATCCTTAGAGACCGAAACCATCCGAGTGTCATTTTTTGGGAAAACTCACTGAACGAAACCGAAATGCCGGAGCAGTTTATGCTCGATATGAATCAGCTTGCCAAGTCACTGCTCAACAACCAAGGTTTTACCGCAGGTTGGCTAGATCATCCAAGTTATGATGTATTTATCCCTGCGCGCCAACATGCCAAAGCGCCGGCCTACTGGTCTAACTACAAGCCCAAAGCAAAGGCGCTGTTTATTGCCGAATACGGAGACTGGGAATATTACGCGCAAAATGCAGGCTTCAATCAAACGCAATTTACCGATTTAGCACCAACGGAAAGAAACTCGCGGCATTTGCGTGGGGCATCAGAAAAAGCATTGCTGCAACAAGCCTTCAATTTTCAAGAAGCTTCGAATTCCAACCGCAAGGGCGCAAATATCATTGGTGAAGCCAATTGGGTTTGTTTTGACTACAATCGTGGCTACAGTCCTGATTTAGAAGCATCTGGATTATACGACATCACGCGTTTGCCAAAGTATGCTATGGATTTTTACAAGAGCCAGGGCCTTCCATTTTCAAAACAACCTTATGTATCCATTGCATCTCGTTGGGACGCCAATTCCAGTAATACCGTTACAGTTTACTCCAATTGCCCGAGTGTGTCTTTGTTTTTAAATGACAAGCAAGTCGCCCTGCAAAAACAAACGCGCAACGAAGCTTCGACCTATTTAAATGCTCATCCTTACACGTTTGTGCTCCCCCAATTTGAGCCGGGAAAACTGAAGGCATACGGGCTCGATCAAAGGCAAATACGCATTGCTTCAGATGAAGTACAGACCCCTGGAAAACCAACGCGCATTCAATTGGAATTAGATACCCTCAATAAAGGTGTGGCGCTTGAGCAAGCAGATCTTATTTTTGTACGCGCCAAACTTTTCGATGCGAATGGGACACTAGTTCCGACCAACGCATACAATGTCACTTTCAGCGTTCAGGCGCAAGACGCAGGGCTTGTTTGCCCGGCAATTCAGCCTATTGAGGCCGGCATAGCATCCGCATTATTGAGAACCGAGGCACCTAAAAACCCGGTGGTTATTAAGGTTGCGCTTCCTTCTTTAGGTTTGACAGATCAACTCATTTGGCAACCATGAAACAACTCCGCGTTCAAGCTCCGGGTCGCATCAATTTGTTAGGCGAGCACCTCGATTACAACCACGGCATTGTGCTGCCTGCAGCCATTGACCGCTATTTTGAATTCGATTTTATTGAAACTGATGGCCCTGTTTTTTTAATTGAGGCCCTGGACTTAGATGAGCAGTGGGCGTTTTTATGGGCTGAATTAACTAATTCAGCAACAAGTGGTTGGAAGAATTATGTGAAGGGTATTTTTCTTTTGTTGGGCTTGGGTTCCCACCCACCAGCTGCACTACACATCCGTTTCAAGAGCAATATTCCAATTGGCGCTGGCCTCTCCTCTTCTGCTGCGCTTTGCTGTGGCTTGGCCTTTGGCCTCAATGAGTTTTATGGGCTTGGCAAAACACGCCTCGAACTGGCCTTGCTCGCCCAACAAACAGAGCATCAGTTTGCGGGTGTCAAGTGTGGTCTTATGGATCAAGTCACCTCGTTGTTCGGTGAGGCAAACCACTTGCTTGCTTTTGATTGCATTAATCATGAAATCACACCTTTTGAATTGCCTTTACACGGCGCACAACTTTTTTTGATTGATTCTAAAGTCAAGCACAACCTTGCGGAGTCTGCTTATAACAAAAGAAGGGCAAGCATGGAGCAAGCTTGGATAGTAGCCCAAGACTTATTTTCGGATGTAAAGAGTTGGCGAGACCTAAGCGCTGCCAATGCGCAACAACTTTTTGAAAAATTGGATGTGGAGACGCAAAAGCGTTTGCAATACGTTTTGGAAGAAATCGAGCGCGTACAAGTGGTACAAAAACTTGCCAGCGCTTTGTCAGCCGAAGCTGTTTCAAGTGAGCCAGAAGAATTACTTCGGCAATTAGGCGCTTGTTTGTCGCAGACACACATGGGGCTCAGCGTTCTGTACGAAGTGAGTTGTGCAGAGCTTGATTTTCTGCAAGACCAAATCACCAAGCATACTGGAGTGTATGGTGCGCGCATGATGGGTGGCGGTTTTGGCGGTTGTTTGTTGGTATTGGCCAATACTGAATTTATGTACTCAAGTGCGCTGCCTTCAATTTTCTCGGCTTACCAACGCCAATTTGGCATCAATGCGGAGCACTACCCGATTCAAATTGCCAATGGCGTCCAACTTATTTAATCATGACATTTTCTGATCTTTCTCAAACACCACACCGCCGTTACAACCCGCTACTCGACGAATGGGTGTTGGTATCTCCGCAGCGAAACTTGCGGCCTTGGCAGGGTCAAAATGAATCCGTGGCAATAGATACACGCCCGGAATATGACGCCAACTGCTATTTGTGCCCTGGAAATCAGCGTTCTAATGCTGTGTTAAACCCAAATTATAGCGGGTGTTTTGTTTTTGACAATGATTTTCCTGCATTACAAACCAATCCAAGCTCAGTACCAAGCACCTTAACGACTGATTCAGCCAGCTTTTTTCAGCACAAAAGTGCGCGAGGCGTCAATCGGGTGCTTTGTTATTCAGCTCAGCACAACCTCACGATGTCTGGCCTTTCTTTTTCTGAACTCATCGCGGTAGTGGAGACCTGGAAGGCACAATTTATTGAATTAGCAGCCCTTCCTCACATAGACTATGTTCAAATTTTTGAAAACAAAGGCGCCGTTATGGGGTGTAGTAACCCGCATCCGCACGGACAAATTTGGGCTCAAGAAGGTATACCATCTTTAGTAGCCAGAACCCAAAAACAACTTCAAAATTATTGGTCAAAGGAGCAAGAACCTCTACTGAACGCATACCTGCGTGCAGAGTTAGCTGCACAAGAGCGCATCGTTTACCAAAATGAGCATTTTGTGGTCCTCGTTCCTTATTGGGCTGTATGGCCTTTTGAAACATTGGTTTTACCCACCACACCTATTGCCGATTTCAGTGGGCTCAATTCAGAAGCAATAATTGGTTTGGCAACAGCACTTTCTGGTCTCACAAAGGCATATGATGCCGTATTTAATTGTGACTTTCCCTACTCAGCTGGTTTTCACCAAGCGCCCTGTGACGGTTTGGCACATCCGGAATGGACCCTTCATTTACATTTTTATCCTCCGCTTATGCGCTCCGCTAGTGTCAAGAAGTTCCAGGTTGGTTATGAAATGCTTGCCGAGGCGCAGCGAGATATGACCGCTGAACAAAGTGCAGCCTTACTCAGGGCTTGCTTTGACACCTTGGTCTAAACTGATGCGGATGTCTTCCATAAAAGGCAACTTGGTCATGGTTCTGACTTCTAAAGTATGGTATTCGTATTCCGCGGTAATTTTCCCTTCGATACGGTAGATCCCCTTGCCATAAAAGGGAAAAGCAAGTACAATTTGCGGGAAATGAACGGTGTCTATGAAGTCGCCGTTAGGGTCGAAAAAGGTACCGAAATTCATGAGGTCTCCTTTGCTGGTCTTGGTTTGCTTGATACTGACTAAATACCCAAAGCTCAACACATTTTTACCTATGTATTGGCTGAAATCTTTGGCATAGCTGAACGGCTCTTGGATCTTTTCTTTTAAAAGTGCAAAAGGATCGCAGAGCGGAAAACCGAGGAGTTCAAATTGCTCAAAGGTGATTTCGAGGGGGTGTTCTTCTAGTTCGGGTAAGTGCTGTTGCTTTTGCCGCACTTCAAATAATTCGGGTTTTTGTTGTCCTTTAAAAGCTTTATTGTGAAAGAAATATGCCTGCCACAAGAGTGCTTTGCGCGCTTTTTTAAAACTGCGCAATGCGTCTATTCTGATCAAGAGACTCAGTTGCTCAAGTGGGATATACACTCTTTTTAAGAGGTTTTCAAGACTGAAAAAAATACCGTTTTGAACGCGTTCTAGCAGGAGTTTTTCAATGAGCGCAGCTTCTATGCCGGATACTAAATTAAAACCAAGGATCAGGCGCTCGCCGATGAGTGAACAATGATAGGAGCCCTCATTGATGCAGGGCGCTGTGATTTGTGCGCCAAAGCGACGGGCTTCATGGACATAGATTTCGGTACGGTAATAGCCCCCAAAGTTATTGATGCAGGCCGTGAGGTAAGCCAACGGATGGTGTGCCTTGAGGTACAAACTCTGGTAGCTTTCTACGGCATAAGAAGCGGAGTGGCCTTTGGAGAAGGCATAACCTGCAAAACTTTCGATTTGTCGCCAGATGTCCGAAGCAAATTGCGCTTCGTGGCCGCGCTGCAAGCAAGCGTCTAAAAAACGGGTTTTGACTTGCAGAAACTCTGAGCGCGAGCGAAACTTGCCGGACATCCCGCGGCGCAAAACATCAGCCTCGGCTAAGCTGAGCCCCGCTAAGTAATGCGCGACTTTAATGACGTCTTCTTGGTAAACCATGACGCCATAGGTTTCGGGCATGATAGCCAAAAGCAGTGGGTGGATTTCTTTGCGGCGTTCGGGTTCGCGGTGCCGCAAGACATATTGGCGCATCATGCCCGATTGCGCTACACCTGGACGGATAATAGAGCTTGCGGCAACAAGGGCGAGGTAGTTGTCTACCTGGAGCTTGATGAGCAACATGCGCATCGCTGGAGACTCCACGTAAAAACAGCCGAGGGCCCAGCCATTACGCAGAAATTGTGCAATTTTTTGATCTTGCTTTAAAATGGAAATATTGTGGATGTCTGGCGGGGCTTGTGTAGGGTTGCTTTGCCGCACGATGTCGAGGGCCTCGGAAATTTTGCCCAAACCGCGCTGGCTCAGGACATCGAATTTATAGAGCCCGACGTCTTCGGCTTCTAGCATCGAGAATTGGGTGCAGGGATAGCCTTTTGGCGGCAAGAAACACGCGGCAAATACAGCGAGAGGGTGCTCGCTAATGACGATGCCGCCGGCGTGTACGCTCAGGTGTGCTGGCAAGCCTTCGATGTATTTGGCATAGCGCAAAATGAGCGCCCCTAGCTCGGTGAACTCCGCGATACTGCCCCTGCCCCTGCTGAGTGTTTTGCTGGCGCCGGCGGGCAAGCCAAAAACCTTGCTGAGTTCGTGGATGCAAGCGCGGTATTGAAAGGTGCTGTAGGTGCAAAGCCAAGCGGCATTGGGGTAGCGTGCAAAAATGTAACGAACGACGTCGTCGCGGTCTTTCCAGGAGAAATCAATGTCGAAGTCCGGTGGGTTTTTGCGGTAGAGGTTGATGAAGCGCTCAAAATAGAGGTCGAGCTCTAAGGGGTCGACATCGGTAATGCGCAAGAGATAAGCCACAATGCTGTTGGCGCCGCTCCCCCGCCCCACATAAAAATAACCTTTGCTGCGCGCATAGGAAGTGAAATCATGGGTGATGAGAAAATAAGAGAGGTAGTTTTTCTCAGCGATGATATCGAGTTCCATTTCGATGCGCGCAATGATTTCGTCGGTGATGGTGCTGTAGCGATAGGCCAAGCCTTCGGCGCAAAGTTCTTTTAACTGCTGAAAATCGGCGGCTTTGGAACCGTGGATGTGGGCGGGTTGCTGGGGTGCAGCTTCTTCACCAAATTCAAAGTGTATCTTGCATTTGGCAAGCAGTACTTGGGTATTTGTAAAAAGTTCAGGCGCCGCCGCAAAAGCTTCCGCACACTGCGCAGCAGACAGCAGGCGTTCGGTTGGCGGCGCTTGGGCTTGGGCGGGCAACTGAGAAAGCAGGCAGTTGTGGGTAATGGCGCGCAGCAAGCGGTGGGTGTTGTGGTCGCGTTTGTGGCGGAAGGTCATGGGGAGGTCGGCAACGTATTTATGGGCTTCAAAACGGGCTTGCTGCAACTGCCACTTAAGGATTTGTGAGGCTTGAATAGCGATAAATTCGTGCGCGCGCAAGTGTGCGGGTTGCTGTTCAAAAGGATACCACACCAAGCAGTTTGAAAATGCAGGCAGTGGCAGTTCAAAAGCTTGGGCCTGCAGCAAATGCTGGGTCAGAAAGGTATTGAGTTCTTGGAAGCCGTTGTTGTTGGAGGCAATAATAGTGGCGAGGTGCTGCAGGCCATTGCGGAGTTCTAGACCCAAAAGCGGTTGCAAGCCTGCTGCTTGTGCGGCGCGCACGAAAGCCAAGCCCGAACCCGTGTGGTTGATATCGGTGAGCAAGAGCTGCTGGTGCCCATTTTGCTGGGCCCACAGCACCAATTCTTCGGGCTTGAGTATGCCGTAGCCTAAACTGAAACAAGAGTGTACGCGCATTTGCGAAATGATAAATGAATAACTTGCTCTTTAAACACTGCGATTGGCCAGCAAAATGGGCGGCTCGCCATCGAAAGGATTGTGGTAGCCAATACTGCGCGCCTCTAAGCCTACTGCCCTCACAACTGCGCGGTCGCCGTAGCGCACGCGGATGTGATCGAGGGCTTTGTAGAGCGCAGGAAAAGCGAGGTCTTGGTCAAAGAGCCGCAGTTGGTGCGCCCCCGAAACCAAAGAGCTGAAGCGAACGCCAATCAGGCGCACCAGAACGCGCCGCTGATAGAGGCGCTTGAAAAGTTCTTGAACCAAAGGCAAGAGCTCGTGGTCGGCGGCGGTATAAGCGATTTGTTGTTGGAGCGTTTGGGTCTGGAAATCGGCGTAGCGGATCTTTACGGTGACGGTTCCGGTGAGTTTGCCTGCGCGCCGCAACTGAAAAGTGAGGTTTTCTGCCATGGCGGTGAGGATGCCGCCGAGCTTGCCAACGTCTATGGTGTCTTGGTGGAAGGTGCGCTCGTTGGAAATAGATTTGCGTTCGTTGTAGGGCTCTACAGGGCTTAGGTCTATGCCTTGGGCTTTGGACCAAATATTGCGGCCGTTTTCGCCGAGGGCTTGCTCGACAAGCTCCAAGGGTAGCGCTTGTAAGGTGCCGATTCTTTTGACGCCCAAGCTGCAGAGTGTTTGGTAGGTTTTTGGGCCCACCATCGGGATTTTTTGCACGGAGAGCGGTGCTAAAAACTCTTTTTCAGTGCCGTAATTGATGTGGAGCTGGTTGTTGGGCTTGGCTTCGCCTGTAGCTACTTTGGAAACCGTTTTGTTTTCGGACAGCCCAAAGGAGATGGGCAAGCCTGTTTCTTGCATGATGCGCGCGCGCAACTCAGAGGCGTAGGTCCAGATGCCAAAAAAGCGGTCCATGCCAGTGAAGTCTATGTAGAATTCGTCGATGGACATTTTTTCATAGACCGGAACAGCTTCTTTGATGACGTCTGTGACGAGTCTGGAAAATTTGCTGTAGGTCTGGGTGTTGCCTTTGATGCAGATGGCTTCAGGGCAGCGCTCTTTGGCCATTTTCATGGACATGCCGGAGTGCACGCCAAAGCGCCGGGCCTCATAGCTACAGGAAGCCACTACGCCTCTTTCGCTGGTACCGCCAATGAGAATAGGTTTGTGGTTGAGGCGGCTGTCTAAGAGGCGCTCACAAGAAACAAAAAAGGTGTCGAGGTCCATATGAACAATCGAACGACGCGTAGCCATAGGTACTGTCAGTTTAAAAGTGAA
>JACCDQ011358635.1_pt1 | contig 20267 bp, 27 predicted proteins | sample 7446031 | NCBI WGS metagenome assembly JACCDQ01 (sample SAMN15323442, study PRJNA562643) | freshwater metagenome | isolation source: river surface water | place: USA:Blue River Watershed | collected 2017-08-17
CCTACTCCAAGGTTGTTCGTTCTTCCTAACAGAAGTTCGACCCGAAACAAAAAACAAGAGATTTTCCCTGTTCTATCATAGTGCTACTTTGGTATCTATTGATAAAACATATGATCTTTTGAGGCGAACAAATCCCGATTTTGCAAGCCTCATCTTATGAGCATATTCTAAAATGATGTTAGACATCATTTGATTGCCACAGAATAAGAATTCGAGATTGATCAATGCATATGGAATTGTTTTTACTCGTGTGTACATACAATTCAATTCCTTGATATTGACCAATGTTTCTGGAATTAATGAAATTGGTGTATTCGTGCAATGTAATATCTCCAATTTCAATAATGTGTTCGGAATCGTTGATATCCTTGTATAACTGCAAATCAATACCCTGAGATTGATTAATGTGTCTGGAATTGTCAATACCTGCGTTTCGTAGCAATTCAAAACCTCTAGTTTTGTCAATGTGGCTGGAATGATGGATACCTTGGTATTATGGCAATCTAATTTTATAAGATTGATCAATGTATCTGGAATCATGGATATTTGCGAGTCGTGGCAATATAGATACTTTAGATTGACCAATGTATCTGGTATCTCTGAAATCTTATCACATACCTGCAAGCAAATGATTTCTCCATGATCTACGTTTTCACACAGAAGGCACATGGTTGGACTGTGATTGGTCTGGTTCGTGGGTCTATACATAGATATAGACTCGTGCTATTTTATGCTCAGTATGATCGATTGAATATGAAGTATATGCTATGAAGTGCATGTAATTTACATTAGGATATCAATACTATGCAATCAATGTAGACATTGAAGAATATGTATAATTAGATTTTAGATTATGAATTTGTGATTTTTTATAAAAAGTTAGGTTGATATATATTACGCATAATTAAAAAATCAAAATATGATCATCGGATCTGAAAAATTTGGACTACACTAGCCAAATCTGGATTTTATAAAACCGTGTATATATCTTACATATTATTATAATTAGTAAATATACATATATTATATAACAGAGTTTCTATAATAAACTATAAGTTATAGAAATTGATAACTTTCATAAAAAAATGGATTAACACATATCTGATATAAGACAACTTAAATATAGAAATGTTCTACGATTCATTGGTTGTGTTTCCTCCACAATTCAATGGTATATATAAGTGCTCAGATCATAAAACTATGGTTGAATATAAATTGCGATTTATAAAACCACCTGATAAATGGGATAGCCTATCTAAGAGCATTCCAATTGAAGATGTATTACAGGATCGACGAATGGTTCGTGGAGACATATGTATGGCTACTGGATTTAGAAATCATATTACAGTTTTAGAATGCGATAATTTGGAACTACTATCCAAACTGAAAACTGTGCAGATAATCACCGGAGATAGTAATCTCTATATATTTAATTATGAATCTTGTCTATCTAATATACATGGAGTGATGAATGGAATAAATATTATCAATGATGGAAAATTCATTACATTTGACTATAAATCTTCTATTATAGATCAGGATAGAAAAATTATTTCGATTCCAAAAGAAATACTAATGCAATTATTGGACGCATCGCGTGGATATACATATAAAGAAATCGATGAGAGAAAATTTGAATTACTCATGCTACTTCCAAATCGTTGGTTCAATGAAATGGAATTATTGGAAAAAGTAATTCACGTGATAAGAAACGAAGTTCTTACTGATGAAACGCGCAAAGCAACTCTTACGAAAATAATCGTAGAACGATCATATTCATTTAATGTAAAAGATGTAGAAACATTTCTATCATTACCTATGACGTGCAAGGATAGGAGATATACTTTTGCAACATTAATGAAGGCTCTAGATAATGAAACATTAGATAAAATAAAAAAACTACAGGATGAAAGAAGAAAAGCAAGAAGGCGACAAATTCCAAAAAAGCCAGTATTAGAGTATGATCAAGAGGCATTGAGCAAATTAAGTGATATCAAATCTATCGACAGTTCTCTTAATGTAAAAAAAATAATTGCAATGGATTCGAGATTTGAATCATTTAAGATAAATATATGTAAATCATGTAATAGAGTATATAAAAAAGGATGTTGCCCAAGTTATTCAAGAAACAATAATACAACAGCAATATTCATTAAGAATGCTCGTATAACATCATAAGATCTATATATTTTTTTGCTTAGTCAAATTTTAAAAAATTAAGCATTCAAGTCGATATACTTAAGAATGTTATCTGGCGCGTATTTGCGCTGGGTGTAATAATCCGCGATCTTCCATAGAGTCTTAAACAACTTAGGACGTCTGATCGTAATATCGATAAACTTAACAAATCCTGATTTAGCAAGTCTCATCTTACGAGCATATTCTAAAACCGACTTTTTATCGATTTGAGTTTTTTTGCAAAATAAGAAATCTAGATTAATTAACGTGGATGGAATAAATGATACTTGGGTGTGGTCGCAGTATATACAATTTAACTTAATCAATTTATCTGGAATAGATGATATCTGAGTATTATCGCAATATAACTCCTCTAAATTAACCAATGTATCTGGAATAAGCGTTATATTCGAGTAACTACAATTTAAGTTTTTAAGGTTAATCAATGTATCTGGTAATGTGTTAATAGAAGTATTATTACAATATAGATTCTTTAAGTTAATTAGTGTATCTGGTATTACATTAATTGAGGTATTATCGCAATATAGATTCTTCAAGTTAATTAACTTGGAAGGAATAGATTTTATCTTGGAATAGGAAAAACTTAACGTTTCAAGATTAATTAACGTATCTGGAATTATTTCAACGTTTGTAACTATGCAATACAATTGTCTAAGATTGACTAATGTATCTGGAACTTTTGTTATTTGCGTGCCACTACAATGTAAATATTTAAGATTGACTAATGTTTCTGGAATATTTTTAATAAGTGTTTTATTACAATACAATTCTTTGAGATTGATCAATGTATCAGGAATAATTTTAATACATGCATCATCACAAAATAGCTTTTGAAGATTGATCAATGTATTCGGAATCTCGACGATGTCATCACAGATATCTAATTCAATGATATCCTCATGATTTACGTTATCGCATAATTGGCACATGATTGAGAATCAGACTGTCTGTTTATATTCATTAAATATGGATTGTCAATTTTATGTAAATCTGATTTGGATGCATCATCGAATTTCAAAAAAATTTCAACATTGGATATTTCATTTATCTTCTTAAAAAGTCTTTAAGATGCGACTGCACCGATACGATAGATTTCATAAGCCGTATATCGCTCAGGTTAAGTTTTTTATCAATTAGTGAGTGTTCACAACTTAATTCATTGAGATTGATCAATGTATTTGGAATTATATTTATGGATGTAAAATCGCAATGCAATGCATTAAGATTAACCAATGTATCAGGAATTGTATTTACATATGTATGATTACATCTCAATACCTTAAGATTAACCAACGTGCCCGGGATAGATTTTAATTGAGAATAATCTCCATTTATTTTTTCTAGTTTAACCAATGTATCAGGAATTTTTTCTACTTGCGTATAACGAAAGTACAACATTTTAAGTTTAACCAATGTGTTAGGAATCTCATCTATTTGAGTATAATCAAAACATAGTGTTTCCAGATTAACCAATCTTTTAGAAATGGATGATACTTGTGTATGATTACAACTTAATTCCCAAAGATAAATCAATGTATTTGGAATTTTGCGAATCTGCGTATTATCACAATACAATATATTAAGCTTGATTAATGAATCTGGAATAATGGATACTGATGTATTAGCACAGAGCAATATTTCGAGATTAACCAATGTATTAGGAATTTTATATACGTTAGTATCACAACAATCTAAAAACCCGAGATTAATCAGTGTAGCCGGAATTTCTGTGATCTTATCGCAAATCTCCAACATCAGAATTTCTTCATGATCGACTCCATCACATAAAAGGCACATGATTATTGAGTTTAGGATGTTCGTTTATATTTATTAGATATGGATCGTCAATTTTACACTTAGTCGAATTACAAAAAATATAATTATGCATGTTGCGCAATGCGTCCAATACGGGCATTCTTCAGAATGGTAGCCTTATTAGCATTAAGTGGAATATTGTCACAATACAACTGATCAAGATTAATCAATGTATATGGAATCCCCTTCACATTCGTATAATCGCAAAATAAGATTTCAAGGTTGGTCAATGTATCTGGAATCATCTTTACTGGCGTATGATCAAATCCTAATACTTTAAGATTAACCAATGTATTCGGAATTGTATTGATATTAGTATAACTAAAGTATAATTCTTTAAGATTAACCAATGTAGCCGGAATTGTTTTCACCAGCGTGTCTTCACAGCACAAATATTCAAGATTGACTAAGGTATCTGGAATTACTTTAATTGATGTGAAATCACAAATTAATGTCTTAAGATTGACTAACGTATCCGGAAGTGCAGTAATTCGTGTATTTTCACAAATTAATTCTTTAAGATTAACTAATGTAGCCGGAATTTTTGAAATGAGCGTATAACGAAGGACTAATACTTCAAGATTAACCAATGTAGCTGGAATCTCCGAGATCTTATTGCAAACTGTCAATTCAACAATATCCTTATGGTTGACGTTGTCGCACAATTGGCACATGATTATTGGTGTTCTGGTTGTCTGTCTATATTTATTAAATATGGATCGTCAATTTTGCGCTCAATTTGAGTTTTAGGCGGTTTGTCTATATTTATTAAATACGGATCATCAATTTTGGGCTCAGCCGAATTATAAAAAAATGCATAGCTAATGCTCATGTAGAAGATGTTATCTCATGGTATCTACTCTGTAGCCATTTTTTATACGAACACATCTGCGCTCAATGTAATACTCAACATATCTGCGATTAGCGTAATACTCAGCGATTCTCCACAAGGTAGGAGATGCTTTGTTCCATCGCATAAGTCGAACCAATTTAACGAATCCTGGCTTCGCATGTCTCATCCTATACACAAATTTCACATGATGGAAGATTCGCGAAATCCAGTTCGTCATTGTTATGGTTTGTTTATACTATATTTGAATTCCTGCTATTTTATGCTCAATATTGCGATTGAACATCTTCGTATAATAATTCAAAAAAATATAATTATGCACGACATAATCGCATCTTACGAGCATTCTTCAGAATGGTAGCTTTATTAACATTGAGTAGAATATTATCGCAATATAACTCACCAAGATTGATCAATGTAAATGGAATCTTTTTAACATTGGTATCATAACAATACAAGATTTTGAGATTGATTAATGTATCAGGAATTGTCTTTACTGAAGTATGATTAATATCCAATACTATAAGATTAACAAATGTATCAGGAATAATTATAGGATGTTAGAATCATGTATTGAGGAGTATTCGCTAAGTGGGCACAGTTCTGCCCACTTATATCAGGATTAATTATAAGACGTTAAAATCATGTATTGAGGAGTATTCACTAAGTGGGCACAGTTCTGCCCACTTATATCAGGATTAATTATAGGATGTTAAAATCATGTATTGAGGAGTATTCGCTAAGTGGGCACAGTTCTGCCCACTTATATCAGGATTAATTATAGGACGTGGGCTAAGTGAGAGAAATACCTATCAGTTAGCATTTGATAAACATATTATGCAATTCATTAAAGATTATAGATTTACATTAAACTAAGATAAAATTTGAGCACAAAATAGCACCAGTATATAATATTTATATACAACGATACCAGACAATATTTTGTCAAACATCATGGCGATCAACACACATTCTGATCTTCGAGTCTTTCTCAAGAAGCAATTTGATGCGGATTGGGAATATAAGATTAGATTCATAGAATTGTTTCAACTTAGTGAAAATATCACTAATGGGAGCAATCTAGATCCCTTACTGAAACGTCGCGCTTAAGTTAATTTAACAAGACAATCATGGAGACTGCGAATATGAAAATCACGATTTCGATCAAGGATATCATCAACGATATGACAGTCGATGAATTGAAATCCAAGATATACTATGCTAGACGAGAAATACAGACTCTCATGGAGGTATCAGACAAAAATAATATCCCAGTATATTTGATGCGCGATGCATATACGGAGATTGCTTCATGGAGAATAATGCTAGAGTATCGCCTCTCTCAAATCGAGAATTAGCATTGTGCGATTTATTTTTTTGAGTCAGATAAAAAAGAATTGCATTATAGCCGAGGCTACATGGCTGGGAGTTCTTTACTGAGCTTGAGTCGTATTTCTCCCAAGTATTTAACTATCGCAATCTTTTCATTGATTGGAATCGACGTGTGGATTACGTTATCAATCTGTTGCGTGAGTTGCTGAATCGTGAGTTCAACATTTGCGTGAATGCGAGCGTTTTTGTATTCAGTATTATTTGTAAAGAATTTCATTGTCGTGTTCTTGATTTGTATTGGCGCTTGTGGCTAGCTTGTTGGCTTGGTTTCTTTGTATTATTAAGTATAACGTATCCACATACTATTTTATGCTCAGTGAATGCACGCAGAGAATATATAGGTGTAAAAAAATAAAATTTCATTTTTGAATGTTGGTTGCTTAGTATAACCATGACGTTAGTAATCAATTCAGTTGATTACGCACCGTCTGAAGGTCCTATTGCTATTTTGGATGTGCGCGAGTTTATTGCAAGATTTGAATATGATATCGATAAGCTATACATCGATAAGTTTTGGGATAGTATTTCTGGAAGTGATAAGTGGATTACTGTAGATTACGAAACGCTTCGATGGATGGGATATGCCAGTAGTAGAGATCGAGATAATCGTCGAAAATACATGAATATATTAAATAATAATTTCATAGAAGGAAAGGACTTCGAGGATGTTAGTAGTAATGATATACGAGTCGGCGCTGCCGAGGTCGCTGGAAAAAAAGTAATCATAGTCCATCCAAGTAGATTTAAGGAATCGCTAATGCTTTTACAAACTGAGCAGTCTAAGATAATTAGACAATATTATACGACATTAGAGACTATCTTAATTGATTATATGCGATATACGCAATATGTACATGATTATAATTCTAACATAGAGAAGACTAAATTGATAGAAGAGAACCAAAAGTATAAAAGCATTGTCGATCAAAACAATCTATTTGACATTAATACAAATCCAATGAAAATGACTGAATATGTGTATGTACTTACAAGCAAGCGCTACTATCGACAGCATATGTTCAAGATTGGAAAATCTATTAATCTAAAACAACGATTGGTATCCCACAATACAACTGCTGCGACAGATGAAGACACTATGATTTATACGCATGCAATTCCAACATTTGACTGTGGGGCATTAGAAAAGATGATGCATTGCGCACTATCGACCGCGATTTTCTATTTTGATAATTAATATACGAATATACATCATGACCACATTTAGTATCTCTAATCAAAATTATCGTTATGGACTATACGAAAAGGATTTTGGAAATTTTGGTATCCACACAGCTAATAAAACATTATATATTCGAAAAATACTATTTCCTAAGAGTTTCTTCATTGATAATGATATAGTTTTAGTATTGAAATGTGAAAATCTAGATAGACCTCTATTTCCACCAGAAACAAATAATTGTCATGATTTTGGCAAAAACTGTGAATATAAACAAATGATTACTATTAGTTCAGTTGATTTGATTGATGATGGAGAAAAATTCTATAAATATGAACCACCCCATATGCCATGCAGAAAACTTTATCCAGCCAATGGTCAGCCCACATATGTTAATACGCGAACATTACAATTTTCATTCAATAATTATGCCGGTATTCTTATTAATAGTGGAGGAGAACGTTGTGGACCTAATATTCAAATTAAAGATCAATTTATTATTGAATTTCTAATTGATGATTAGATTATATAAGATATAGCATTATCTATGCGTTAATCGTGTGTATTACAAAATATTTTTATAATAGCAAATATGATCATTGGAATTATATTTTTTTGAGTCATCGAATTTTGGATTTCGACCTCTGAAAAAAATTTCACCCCTGGTCCGGAATATTTCTCCGATTTTTTCCCAAGACTTAAACCCTTGGTTTTATATTGATATGGCTCAAATTTTTTATTATAGTATCATACATACTATAGTGGTTGTGCGAGTATTATATTTATAGATTTGTAAAAAAATATTTTCATTAAATAGGATATTATCCAGTGATTAATTAAATTCTATATATAATTATACATTTATATAACCTATAAATAGTTATAATATTATTCATACTTTAATAATACCAATTCTGATATATGACTATATCAATATATAAAAAAAGAGCCCCCACTCTTGATTATATATTAGATGGAGATATATCAGGATAGATTCATAAGTTTTCCAGTGCATATAGTAATTAGAAACCATAATTGGCATATAGATAGCATACCACGTGAATGGAGAACATTAACCAAATCTATAGTTATAAATGACAATAACGATAAAATATATCATACAGGAATATTGACTGGGCGTAAGTCAAAAATTACTGTAATTAAGTATAATACATTTTCATCAGCACCAGAAGGCACATTATGTATAAAAACTATGGATTCGTATAAATATGCAATCTATAATTATGAATCTTCATTACATAGTATATATAGACCAGCTGGATCAATACTTAACGACGGGTGTTATATTTTAACTGGATATAATTTCAAAATTACAGAAAACGCTCCAATTGCGAAGATGCCTCAAACGATGTTAGATTCATTACAAGAAGAGCAAGCAAATAGAGAAGATATTTATGATGACAGAATGATAGAACTAGTATCTATTATTCCCGCATTATGGTTTGATGATATCAAAAATGTTAATTATATAATTGATGTAATGAAAAGCATCAGATCTACTGATGTAATTCGTATCAATACATTGCGCAAGATATTGATGCGAAAGTGCGATTCATATAATGAACGAGATATGATTAGCAGAATAGAATATGATGATACATATGAGAAGAAAAAAATAACGCTGGCATCATTGAAAAAAGTAATAAGTGCTATGGATAGAAGGAAATATGAACTTTGGGCAAGAAAATGGAAACCAAGAACTGCTAAGAGATTACGATATCGAGAAGGTGATTTAGTATTATTAGCAGAAGTAAGAAAATATTATTATAATAAGGAATTACAGGAACGTTTGGAAAGAAATACAAATTTACAAATCATAAGAAAAAGTATATGTAAATCTTGTAGAAACCTATTTAAGGTTGGATGCTGTGATCAATATAATAAAAAAAATAAATCATCTGCATTTTATGTATTGAATGGATATCTATCATATTAAATGCACTTATTTTTTTGGGTCATCGAATTTTGGATTTCGACCTCTGAAAAAATCTCATCACCGGACTGTGAATTATGTATTGAATGGATATCGTATTAAATATTTCTTACACAATGATATCATAAACATTTAAATTGCAAAAAATAGAAATGATTAATATATAGTCATAAGACAAAATGACCACACATTGGGGACCACTTATATTTGGAATAATATTTCTTATAGTGGGAGTACTTATAACACCTGGAATTTTATTAAAACATCTAGGATCAAAGGAAGGCGTGACGTGGTTTGGAGCGGTAGTATGTTATATAGCTACTTTTGTATTATTATTGGCAGCATTTGAACCTTCTCGTGGATATAAACATCATAGTTTTATTGCCGACGACAAAGACAGATACTGAGACCAATAGCTAGAGTGAAATATATTCATACAAAAATGTGGACGAAAACGTGTTCGAACTATTAAACCTATTACCAATTCAATGGTTTAATGATTTTGAATTAATGAGTAATGTAATTAGAAATGTAGTTATCGTAGAGGATGCTGTGCAAATTACTCAAGAAAAAATAACACTACAATAGCATTCATTAAAAATGCAAGCTTGATATCATAATAATTTGATTGCAAAAAAAATAGAAATGATTAATATAGTCATAAGACAAAATCATGTGGCCGTTCCTGTTCTTATTCGCGATACTACTAACCGTAGCAACGGTGCTTATAACACCAGGAGTCCTATTACACAATCTTCCAGACTGGGCTATCGGTTTATTAGCTTTCTTCCTATGTTTCCTATATCCATTAGATTTTATGCTACTCCTAGGATCATTTAGTTCGCATTAATACATAGTATAAATATATCATGCTATTTTTTTCTGACTCCACGATTCACTACATAAAAAAATATATGCGCTTATGCATTGGTTTTGAATATATATGTAGTGCCAGACATATAGCCACCTATCATGCTATAGCCACGAGATGGAGCGCATTGGTCATGGACCGATAGTGTGCAATCCTTGCATAACTTTAGAATGCATTCATCATCGAATTCCGATGCTGGTTTACACATATTGCACATATGACAGTGGAATACATTGGTTAGTTCAGAATGGCATTTCGCGCAATATCCAACTCCATCTATATATACGCCAAGCTTGGACTTAAAGAAGTGCTTAAGTATTTTTTTATGACTGCCGATGATTGTGAGATCTTCTTCCAGCAATCCAAGTTCCTTTAATTTATTGATGACATCATTAACTTTGGAAATATATTTACTGTTATGATCATCATCACGATAGGAATCGCACATTGGGGTGATCTTCATGGTTTCTTTATAGGTTGGTATATTTATTGATATCGATCTTCAATTTTGATATCATAAATTATGATTAATAATACAAATAATATGTGTATTTATATACAGAGTTTAACCTCAATATAATATGGCGATACTTAAAAGTCTTCCGCATAAATGGATAGTGACCATATTAATTGTGCTAATAATTGCCCTATCCGTTACCTTGTTAATAAAAGAAAACAAGTATGTTACGATAATGCTCGTGGTAACTAGCGCTCTATTGGGTTTAACATACTCCATTAAAGAGGTAAATCCGCGTGATAAGAAATGGAATGAGTATATTAATATTATCGCACCCCTACAGGAAGAATTGCGCCAAGAATTGGCAAACTCTAAATCCGAACAACTTGGTGGGTTTTTTGGAATGATGAATAAAAACATGCAGAAGTTTCAGGGGGATATGAAATTATTCGATGTAGGAATACATCGTCGAAAACAGATCGCGGAAACGGTCGATCGCTATCTTACAAACATACGAAACCTAGATACTTCATACGATCCATTTACAAAAACGATTTGCACGTACATTAATCGTAAATTCGATAAAGTCGCTGATTCTGACGCATCGTATGACATCGATAGAATGACAACGTCTGGAATGGAATTCTCGAAACTTGCCAGTAGAACTGTAAATGAATACAACAATGAAAAGCCGATTATCGTATCTGACACTAAAATATATCGAGCATGGACATATATCGACAAGGATTCTTTGATAAGTAATAGAACGCATACATTTATTTCACCAATACTAGATTCGCGTCCTTCAATGGATAGAAAGATAATCAATACCCACTGGTATATTCATAACAATATGAATAATCCAATGTATATAGAAAGTAAATTAGATGGAAGTAATCAGGTAATGCCAAGCATTGATATGGAGTGGTTCACCGCCATGGACTATTATATTTCGAACCTACCAAATAAGAAGTTATTCACTTTGCTAGGCTATACCAAGTATGGAGATAAAGCAGTCAACTGGTTATTGCGAAATAACGAGGAGAAAATATCCGAACTGCTCAAAACTGTTCCGGATCTATGGAATATGAGTGCATACTTCCCATACTACTTCCAAATGTATGATATGCTATTGCATACGCAGATTACGGAGAAATACTGCGTGCCAACCTTCCCACCAACATTTAGTCTTGACGATAGCCCATCCATAAGATATCTAGGTATTAGAACCATGCCGGATACTCCAGCAAAATTTGTCGAAATGTATATCAAAAACATGAAGTCGAAATTAACTGATCCGGAAAATCCATATCATACACCAATGTTGCCAGATGAAGAACAAAAGCACAGTATCTGGTATAGAGCATTCGCCATGTTGTCCGTTTTGAAACTATTTAGTGATACATTCTGGAGAGAGGTTATTGAAAAGACTGCCAAGGATATTAAAGAAATCATTCACCAAGCTCCTCCACTCAAAACAGAATTGGTCGTATATCGCGGAGTCGTGGATAAACCCGCGCCATCGGATGCAACCAGATCGAATCTATACAAAACGGATTCATTCATGAGTACGACGATGGATGTGCAAGTTGCGCGAGAATTTTCAGATGGACATTATATACAACGAATCGTCATGTTGCCAGGAACGAAGGGACTTATCTTGGAAGGAATATCAGATTTCCCAGGTGAGATGGAAATGCTTCTCGCGCCAGGATCCGTATTTGTGGAAAGCTCGGAATCAAGTGTCCCGTATTATAAATACGAATTGTCAGATCATACCGGAGTCACGAACGTTTGCGATATAGACAAGGTAAATATAAAGATGAATGACTTAATCATGTTAATATAAATTCTATATATTTTTTTTGATAATCCGCAAACATCTTGCTGGGATTGCATAAAATTGATTCAGTTTATTGATATTTATACAATGCCATCATTTCTAAAACTACGTGATTGGATCGATATCAAGCATATCACTTGGGATGGATTATCAGCCAATCCAAATGCTATCCATCTACTTGAGGAAAACTTAGATATGATTGACTGGAGTCAATTATCATCCAATCCAAATGCTATTCATCTGCTTGAAAAAAACTTAGATATGATTGACTGGAGTCAATTATCATCCAATCCTAATGCTATTCATCTTATTGAGAAAAATATGGACAAAATTGACTGGTGCCAATTATCACGTAATCCAAATGCCATGCATATCATCGAAAAGAATATGGACAAAATTGACTACGATGCATTGACATTTAACCCAAATCCAAAGGCAATGAGCATTATAGAAAAACTACTTTATGATGATTATGTTAGTTGGTGTGATATATCACGTAATCCAAATGCAATGTACATTATTGAAAATAATTTGGACAAGATTAGTTGGGGATGCTTAGCAGGTAATCCAAATGCCATACACTTAATCGAGAAAAACTTGGATAAGATTGATTGGCTCGCATTATCGTCAAATCCAAATGCTATCCATATAATTGAGAAGAACTTGGATAAGATTAATTGGTTCACATTATTAGAAAATCCAAATGCCATGCATATCATAGAGAAGAACATTGACAAAGTAAATTGGTCAGTTCTATCATACAATCCAATGATATTTGAATATGACTACAAAGCGATTCGTAATGCTAACATGATCAAGAATGAATGCGTGGAACAAATGTTATACAACCCAAAACTTATATCAGAGTTCTTACAAACGCATGATATCGAAGATCTTGAAAATCACGAAATGTACTTAGACTGGTTCGATCATCGACAGCAGTAATATTTTTTTATGTGATATTTATTCCTACATTGATTAAAACAAAAAAAGAATGAATAAACTTATGCTAAGTAAGTATATTTGTTCTGCACATTGGGCATGTGTCATGCATTTGCAACCATGTTGCCAAACATGATGAATGAAACATGTGGTTGCATTTGGTAATTGACTTATCCTTATGTAGCATTTCCATACATATGGGGCATACATCGGCATCGTGTAATTGCGATATCGAGATGATTGATCTGTATATCATTTTTTTGAAATTGCCAATTTTATTTTGAGTAATCAAAGCAATGCATGTTGAATACCATTCTGCAATATCTCTATTGACATTATCGAAAATTGCAAAATGTATATGTTTCTTATACATGACATCGATATTGATATCCTCATCAATGGAAATTACCAGATCATAGATAACATTAACTATCTTAATTAAATCATGCGATCCATCGATATTTAGTGAAATTATATCAATTTTACTAAGGATTGCATATGCCAAATTTAAGGTATTGAAAATCTTTAAGTCAGTTGTCATGATTGCGTGCCCTTGGTTGTTGTTTATTGCGATTAGCTTGTTTGTAGACTTTGTTCTTGATATGATTAAATTTAGCACACATGCTATCTATTTTATGCTCAAAAAAAATATTTATGAGCTCACTCACACTAGAATGATGTGCTCATTGCAGTCATCATCGACTTCATCTGAGTATTCGTCAGTGATCATGTAGATTCCTACAGGGCGATTGGATTCATTATAGTGAACTACCACTGTATTGTAGATATGAAGATCATATTTCTTCATGACTGCATCAAGTGATACCTTAGTCAATTTCAAAATGCGAGAACATTCATTGAACCAATCAGGATGATTCTTAATTAAATCCTTTCGAATTTTTCTAATGCAATGCTCGATGCCAGCTTCAATATCCGCAGGAGTTTGATTAACCAATTCCAATGCTTTATTATATTCTGAATAACGACTGATCATCTTAATGGAGAACATGGTTATTTGACTGCTTCTATATTCATTGTATATGGATCTTCAATCTTGAGCTCAATTTATGCTAAAAACATGAATTAAGCATAAAATAGTCGATGAACGTGATATATTTAATAATACCAAGAAATATTATGACAACCACCACAAAGACTACGAGCTCAGTCAAGTCAATCATTGACAAAATGTCAATTGAAGAAATCAAGGCTAAGATCGAATATGCACACAATGAAATAGATGCGAGCTTGGAATATTCTCATACACATGAAGACATTTCAGTAATGAACTTCCTAGCTGAATATGGAGAAATCATTAATTGGTTGATTGCACTCCAGAATCGTCTCGACCAACTCCAGAATTAGCTTCGGCTATACAATATTTTTTTATCAGTAGACACTTCAAGTCAAAATAGTCGATAGTACTGAAATATTTAATAACCATGTGGATAGAGCTAATTGCGATGATAATAAGCGTAACGTTATCGATTCTGAAACATATTTTAATTCTAAGCATTACAAGATAAATATACGATTATTGATAATCATCAATTTCATAATGCTAGACCTGATAAAAAGGATACATGATCACAAATCCAAGATAGATCCACTGATCGTGAAGAATGCCAAAAAAAATACAAAAATGAATAGACTGTTTACGTCAAGCACAGAAATAAAAATGGAGAGACTGGCTAGGAATAATGCAGAAATAAATACAAAAATAGATCAAATCAAAACAAAACTGAAACAACATAAATTGATATTGGATAAGGTGGATGCCGAGATAAATAAGATGGATGCCAAGATAGATAAGGTTGATGCCAAGATAGATAAGATCGATTCTGAACTGAATGCTAAGATAAATAAGGTGGATGCCAAGATAGATAAAGTGGATGCCAAGATAGATAAAGTGTATTCTGAACTGAATGCTAAGATTGATTCTGAACTGAATGCCAAGATAGATTACTTGCTACGAGAACAAAATTTGCGCGATGCAATCGAAAGAGAATGGTATATCGAATTGTTTGAATGTAAGGAACAAGAATTACCACGAGATTATTCAGATATGGACTGAACATCGATGCTGTTTTTTTATCAGTAGACACCTCGAGTCAAAAAAATAATATGCATTAGCATATGATATTGTTATACACCATCAGACCATCCTACGATTGTAGATGTTTCAATAGTATGTATTTTTTCTTTCGAGCGCTTACTGTGCTTAATATTAGTAATCTAGATTCGATTTATAGCAAAATTGATATAATTATAAATAATTATAATCATGACAAATCATACACTTGGGCAATATTTTACTACGAATGAATCACTACTTCAAGTATTATTAAATTGGATTAAGAACAATCCAAGTGTGATACTTGAGCCATCAATCGGGCGTGGTGATATAGTAAGCTATATTACGAGTAATACCAATTTTGAATTTGATATGTATGAATTGGATAATACAATAGAATTGCTTCCAGATATCAATCGAGATAATGTTAATTATGGAGATTTTCTTAAATATAAAATAATTAAACGATATGATACTATTGTTGGAAATCCACCATATGTAAGAACCAAACATGGAAACCTGTATATAGACTTTATATCAAAATGCATAGATTTGTTAGATGATAATGGAGAATTGATATTCATTGTCCCATCAGATTTATTCAAATTAACTTCGGCAGTTATATTGATTAATAAAATGTTTGAACAAGGATCGATAACGCATGTATATCATCCTCACGATGAACATTTGTTTGAAAATGCAACAATTGATATCATCATATTCAGATATCAAAAAAATACAACCTTAGAAAAAATATGCTTGTATAATGATGAACTCAAATATATCATAAATAATAATGGGATGATAACATTTGCGCATAATCTACAAAATATGGTTTCTATAGGAGATATATTCGATGTATTCGTTGGAATGGTATCTGGAAAAGAATCAGTATTTAAAACACCAATAGGGAATATTGATGTCATTACTGCAGAAAATAAAATAGAAAAATATATATTCATCGATAAGATTCCAAGTGGGGACGATGATATTGATCAGCATATGCTAAATAATAAAGAGGAATTGATTAATAGACGAATTAGACATTTTACAGATTTAAACTGGTTTCAGTGGGGAGCGCCAAGAAACTTATCTACAATTAAACGATTTGAAAACAAGCCATGCATATATGTTCATAATCTTACTCGCAATAAAACGGTGGCATTCAAGGATAAGGTCAGATATTTCGGAGGAAATCTTATCATGCTGTATCCAAAGAAAAAAATTAACTTGGATACAGTAGTGGATTACATCAATAGCGAAAAATTTAAAACTAACTTCACATTCTCAGGAAGATTCAAAATAGGACAAAGACATTTAGTCAATGCTCAAATATCTATTTAGATATTTTTTTTATCTCAGATATAAACTCCGTCTGCCAAGTAAGTTTAGTTTTATTAATACAATCTGTAAATTGTTCAATGCTTTCACTTATAGGTTTTTGTATATATGAACGATTTGACATCCACAATATTTGAAACGGTAAATTATGAGCATTGTGGGTAAGTTTATTAAATCCACGAACACTATTTATAATAATCATATCAGGATCACATTTATTAATTACTATAAAATAGTAATCTCGATAATACGGATGATACATAGTTTTACTATTCAGTTTATTAATAAGTATTTTACTCATAGCACCGTTTGTATATTTACTATGTAGATCCATATCATGATTAGTGTATGCATATACGCACATAGCAAGATTACCAGTATTATCAGATGTACGCATTGTGGTAGTTTTTATATTAATTGGAATCCATCCAAATGCAGGATCACGTAATAATATATCATACCACATACGAATCTTGGGCACAATTATACGAGATCCTAAAAATGATTGAAGTTTTGCTATAATTATATTTTCATCTAATGAACTATTTACGCGTCCATCTTCACAAGATGTGTTCAATGAAATTTTTTCTCGTCTCAAGTATGCCTGAGAAATACGTAGGATAATAGGAAGACATCGTCTCTTTATTATATACGATCTCCATATTTTTTGAATAGCAATAGCATATATATGCATATCAGCATTAATATGCAATATATTTAATGAATTAATAATTGATTCCATTTCTATATTTGTATATAAGCATTGTCAATTTTGCTCTCAGTTTATGGAATCAAACTTAATATGAGTGTATATAATCAATACTATTGATTTCTAATGTTATCAAAAAAATAATATGTGTAACCATGTCAGAAATATTGTTGGATGCATAAACCGCGGAGTTGTGTTTTGTGTAACCATGTCCTAAATATTTCTGATCATTCCTATCTATCACAACCCGTGGATTGCTATATAAAAAAATGTTGTTATAGCTTCCGCTACATGTGGTAAAGCGTCTCGAGCACATTGTTGTGCGTCTCAATGAGATCGTGGAGTATCTCACCACGGCAAGGGAGGTTCGTGGTGTTGAACACATCCTTGATCTGCTGGGCAATATCCTTGTCAAGTTGTTCTAGTTGCGCTCTAATCTGGGCGCGCAGTTTCAGGTGCTGATCACGGCGGGCTATTTCGATTGGGTTAAGCGTGCGTGGGGTGTATGCGGTGTAGGTGGTTGCGTTGGTGTCTGAGACCGTGTAGGTGGTCTGGTTGGCGTTATGGCGGTGGAAGATTCGAGTAATGAAGTTCATGAGTTTCGTGGTCTTGCTTGCTTGGTATCGATCGCTTTGTGGCTTGTTGGCTTTGTTTCTTGGTATTATTAAATATAGCGCACCCGCCCGCTATTTTATGCTCAATTTATGGATTGATAATCAGTCCGAATGCCTTATATCGATATGTATTTCAATTGATTGATAGTGGTTTATAGTTGTATTGGGTTCACTCTCATTGATTGTTCTGATTCGTAATCGCTGGATTCGATTTGCGTTTCGCATTCGCAGTTTAGGCGGTGGAGGTATAGTTGGATTCGCCGATGCGGATTGAACTGTTGACATAATAAAAAAATTACACAACATATTTATTGAGCATATACTCTTCGTATCCATCGATTAGATTATTCTCCATCTTGAGATATTTATTTATAAATCTTGGATGATAAAACCATTCGGTTACACAATTATTCTTGTCTGAATATTTTTTTCGAATAAGATTATAATCATATGTGAATATCGCTGGATTTTGTGTCAATGAATACCAACATATTTTGTCTGGATTCAATCTGAGCAATTCAAGATTGGTTGCATACCTTGAGAAGAATCCCCATTTGAGCGCATCGTCAAAATCATTTTTAAACGGTTCATTGCAAATAGTTGTAATCAAATCATTTTTTGCTATCAACTCATATCCATTTGGATTGACAAATAGATTATAACTCGATATCAATTCAGGATGCTGGTGTAAGAATTTAATTGCATATATATTCTTGGATAACGAATATTTGTTTATCTTGCTTGGATCTGTATTTATGAGTTTCTTGGCAATTTTTAGTTCTTCTATTTTTGATGTTTCTGGGGTATTACTAATATTGACATTTTTACATTTTGTAGAAAGTGTATTATATTCCATCAAATTTATAACTATCTTGTGAACATCGATCCAATCACGAAGCTTGAGAAATGGAATCTTGGTCTCGATACCCGTGGTAATGGTCGTCATTTTATATTATTATATATGAATATTCAATTTTATGCTTAATTCATAGGTGGATTTTCTATATAAAGCCCTTATATCGATATGTATTTTTTTTGATGTTGCTCGCCCGCTATTTTATGCTCAATTTATGGATTGGTAATCAGTCTGGATGCTCATATCAATATGTATTCTATCGATCCAGCGCAAATCGTGGAGTTGTGTTTTGTATAAACATGTCTTAAATATTTCCGATCTAGCGCAAACCGTGGAGTTGTGTGTTTCCAATCTTCCACTGTCTTCTTGGTTGATTTTATTATAAATCTCGAGCGAGAAAAAAATAAATGCTGTATAGCCGTGGCTACATGTTGTGGAGGGCGATGATCGCGTTCTCGCGGGATTCCACGAGCTTCGAGAGCATCGCAAACTGGAGCTCCATCGGGAGTCCTGACTGCGTGATCTGGGTGATTTCGTCCGTGCATTGCTGGATGATGAGTTCCAGTTTAGCTCGGAGTTCGTTCTTACGTTGTTGTTCTTGTGCATAGATCGCACGTTCGATTTCATTGGGTGTGGTCTTGGTTGCCTTCTTGGCGTTCTTGTGGTTGACAATGTGATTGATGATGCGGGTAAGGAAGTTCATGAGTTTCGTGTTCTTGCTTGCTTGGTATCGATCGCTTGTTGGCTTGTGGCTTTGTTTCTTGGTATTATTAAATATGGGAGACCCGCCCGCTATTTTATGCTCAATTTACGATTTCGTTGGTAGTATGGTTGTCTTATATCGATATTAGTTTCAATTGATTGCAAGCTGTTTAATGTTGCTTTGGATTCACTTTCATCGATTGCTTTGATTGCAATTGCTGGATTCGATTTGCGTTTCGCATTCGTGATTTAGGCGGTGGAGATATAGTTGGATTCGCCGATGCGGATTCGATTTTCTCTGATGCGATTTGCCTCTGCCAAATTTTTTTGACTCGAGCGCCAAGCCAAGTTGAAAAAAACATAAACATGTTCTGAATTTGGATTTGAAAAAACATAAACATGTTCTGAATTTGGATTTGAAAAAACATAAACATGTTCTGAATTTGGATTTGAAAAAACATAAACATGTTC
>JACCDQ012178367.1_pt1 | contig 20263 bp, 13 predicted proteins | sample 7446031 | NCBI WGS metagenome assembly JACCDQ01 (sample SAMN15323442, study PRJNA562643) | freshwater metagenome | isolation source: river surface water | place: USA:Blue River Watershed | collected 2017-08-17
AAGCACATTCACAAAATAAAATCAAACTAAAACGGTGGAAAAAAATAAAACGGAACAGAATTAATTCTGTTCCGTTTTAACTAATTTTATAATATTAATCCAGTCAACCTTTTTTAGGACAACTCAGCCTTTATTTTCTTAACCACAAAACATCATAAGCACTTATAAAGTTTTGTTCATGAATCTCGATATCCTGATTGGTAAGCAAATTGTAAAATTTAGTCTGAGAAATATCCCCAAATACGTTTTTTTCAAAAAAAGTATCATACTCCGAGAAATTAGCGATTACATAAATTTCCTCCCCTTTGTTATCCATTTTCTTGTATACCAACAAATGGGTATTTACATAATCTATATACTGTAAATCATTATTATCGGCAAAAGCAGGGGTTTGTTTTCTAATTGCTATTATTTTTTTTAACTGCTTATATACCTGTGACTGTGCCGATGCGGATTGTTCGATACCATCTACCAAACTCCAATTCATTTTAGAACGATGCAACCAACGATTGTCATACTTTTTACTTGTATCATTTAGATAATCATAATTATTAGGCAATCCTACTTCATCTCCACTATAAATCATTGGCAATCCACCCAAAGACAATATAATCGCATGTTGCAGGTTAATTCGCTTTAAAGCGATTTGAACTTCTTTTTCATTATTTTCTTTGATCGCTCTCTCCAAACCACACAATGCCGCCATCGAACCCGAAATACGGGCTTTCCCGGTGTCGTGTTCCATCATGAATCGTTGTCCTAACGCATAACTTCCATTAAAACCATCACAATAGTGTTTTAAGATATACAAATGATGCTGCAAACTATCCAATCCTAATTCGGCCACTAATTTATCATCATAGCCTAGTCCAATATCATCATGGCATCTGGCATAATTGATCCAGGTAGTATTCCGTGGTTTTTTAGGAACCGCTTTCATCGATAATTTAAGCAAACTGATATTGCGTGTAGCCAAAGCCTCCCAGGTAAGCGCCATAAAATTAGCATTATAAGCAATATCACACTCATCCCCTTGAGACAATCCCTGTCCAAAATATTTTATTATCTCTTCCGGAGCAACGATTGCCTCTGCAATATAAGCAACCCCTGGAGCAACAATTTGTCCCGCTAATTTAAAAAGCTGCAATAAGTAATGCACTTCCGGAAGGTTTTGAAAATATTTCCCCAACTCTTTCCACATGAATGCCACTGCATCAAAACGAAAAATATCAATTCCTTTATTAGACCAAAAAAACATGGTGTCAATCATTTCAACCAAAACCATTGGATTTTTATAATTCAAATCCCATTGATACCCATAAAACAATGTCATCACCCATTTATCTTCTTCAGGCAAATAAGTAAAATTACCCGGAGCTGTATCCGGAAAAATTTCACCCATCGTTTTTTCGTATTCATTTGGCAAAACCCGGTCAGAAAAAAAATAAAAAAAATCTTTATATTTTGGATGTCCTTTACGCCCTTCAACGGCCCATTCATGTTCACTGGCGCAATGATTAAGCACAAAATCCATAACCAAATTCATGTCATTTTTTTGAAACTCTTCCACCAGAGCTTCAAAATCCTCCATTGTCCCAAATTTAGGATTTACTTTGCGATAATCCCTAACAGCATAACCTCCGTCATTTTCAAATTCAGGAACATCCAAAAACGGCATCAGATGTATCGTATTAATCCCTAAATTTAAAAAATAAGGAATTTTTTCCTTAAGCCCTTTAAAATCCGTGTTGAAAAGATCAACATAAAGCATCATCCCAACAATCTTCTCACTTGAATACCAATTAGGACTTGCAACACGGGTTAAATCCCGCTTTTTTTGCAACATAGAGCGCTGTTCAAAGTTCCTAACCAGAGATTGCAGTAAAAAATCAAAAGCTTCGTCCTTATTAGGACTTTCAGCATAAAGCTTTTCGAATAAGTCACTAATAATCGGAAAATTGGCACCTAATCTTAAATAGAAATTGTTGTCTTTTATTGTAACATCTTCCAAGAAATTTTTCAATCTGGATAACTTTTCTGCCTGTTGCATGATTCTATAATTTTATCTGTTCACAACTATTTCACTTCGCATGACGATTAACCCCATTTTTACCATCTTTGAGTCAACCCATTACTGATCACTTCTTCATATTTTTCTTTATCAAAACAGTACAAATTCGGTGCCTTATAAGCCACATTACTTTTCTTTTCATCTAATTTTACGAGTATCCCGATAGCTGTAATTTTACGAAAAAAATTTCTACGATCTAATTTTCTTCCTAAGATAGTTTCATATAATTTTTGCAGTTCGGGTATAGTAAATTTTTCAGGGAGTAAATTATATCCAACCGGCATTAAATTCAATTCTATCCGAAGTGTCTCCAAAGCACGGTCCAGAATTTCCCGATGATCTAAAATCAAATCCGGAACTTCATTATGATCAATCCATTCAATAATTTCATCCCTTCCTACAGATTGAGGGATTGTTTTTAAAAAATCAACCAGCGCATAATACCCAACCGTAACAAACCGCTGCATTAGCCACTTCCCTTCTTCTAGAGAAATTCCATGAAAATTCAGAACCTGCTTATCGAAGTCTGGATTATTTCTTTTAACGGTTCCAAAAGTCGCAAACTGTCTCAAAAAAATTCCTTTTAATCCCGTCCTATCATTTAAAATGAGCCCCGCTGCCTGATCGAGATCTTCATCAACAGGAACAAAACCACCCGGCAAAGACCATTTATCAGAATATTTTGTCTTAATCAACAATACCTTAAGTTGATTTTCATGAAATCCAAAAATCACACAATCTATTGATAATCCCGGCTGATACGCTTCCTTATTTTCTATAACTTTTACCAACATGTTTCTCTAAAAAATTAAATATTTCAAACCTTAAATACAGCATTCAACTTCTTTCAAAAAGAAATTCACTAACACACACAAAAAGAAAACAGCATTCACAATTATCATAAATCAAACACTATACTAAAACCAAATGCAATATATATAAAAAGGCGTACACTGTGTAAAATCAACACATTAATTTTCAAACACCTTCTACAACCAAGCACTAAAATGTTTTATTTCCATTTATTTAGCTTTAAAAAGAGACGTAAAAAACAATCCGATCAGAATATAAAAGTTTTGGATAGAAACTAAAAAGGCCGGCAAAGCCAACCTTTAAAGAAATTCTATCCGACTTTGCTTTTCTGAATTTTATATTTATCCTAAGCGCTTTGCCTACTTTCACAAAACAGCCTATTTGATTAATTAAAAAAATACAGTAATTTATTTCCCCTAATACACTACAAAAACTCCAAAGTACGCTCTAATGCCATTCCACGGGAACCTTTTATTAGAATTGTACTATTTTCTATTTTCAAATATTTAAACTCATTAGAAAAAGCATCAAATGTTTCATAAAACCTAAAATTATCTTTTTCTGTTTTATTCGCATAAAATGCCAATCCAACGAAGTAACACCTAACCGAATCCTCTGTCAAAAGCGAATGTATCAATCCTTTGTGTTCCGCTAAGCTTTCATCTCCTAATTCAAACATATCTCCCAAAATCATAATTTTATTTGACTTTTCCAATTGTAAAAAATTGGCAATTGCCACAGCCATACTGCTTGGATTAGCATTATAGGCATCCAAAATAATTTCATTTGTACCTTTTGTCAAAAGCTGAGATCTATTATTCTCCGGGATATAGGATTCAATAGCTCTTTTAATTTCACTATCTGCAACATTAAAATATTTACCAATTGTAAGTGCTGCATTTATATTATTCGAATTATACAATCCAATTAAATGCGATTTTATGGTAAGATTAGAAAAAGTTATTTCCACAAAAGGATTCGCTTTTATGGCAGTTATATTCACATCAGCATTATCTTTTTTCACGCCAAAAGAATAAAAATGTAACCTTTTAGATTTCTCCACCTGAATTGGATCTTCCAAATTTATAAACGCCAATTTATCATTAGCTGACAGATATTGATACATCTCACTCTTGCCTTCAATAACCCCTTGTGTTCCTCCAAAACCTTCCAAATGTGCTTTCCCAAAATTAGTAATATAGCCATAATCCGGCTTTGCCAATCCACAAAGAAATTCAATTTCTTTTTTGTGATTGGCTCCCATTTCAACAATCCCGATTTCAGTTTCAGAAGTAAAAGAAAGTAATGTCAACGGCACTCCAATGTGATTATTTAAATTCCCTACAGTAGCTTTCGTCTTGAATTTCCTGGAAAGCACCACATTAATGAGTTCTTTGGTAGTGGTCTTTCCATTACTTCCCGTTAAAGCAATTATTGGCAACTTTAAATACTCGCGGTGAAATTTTGCTAATTCTTGTAAAGTAACTAAACTATCTTCAACCAAAATAGTCCTGTCATCAATAAAAAAATTACCATTATCTATGACAACATACGAAGCACCCTTCTCTAAAGCTTCTTTAGCAAATGTATTCGCATCAAACCGCTCCCCTTTTATGGCAATAAACAAAGAATTGGCTTCAATTTTACGGGTATCAATAGAAACTGATTGACACTTTAAAAACAAACTATGAATGTACTTGATATCCATTTAAAAATGATTTAAAAAATAAAAGCCCTAATCAAAGGGCTTTTTATTACTATTTTTATTTTAATTAGTTTCTTGGTGATTTTCTTTTTTCAGATTTTGAACCGACTCTCGACATTGCGCATCTGAATCCTATATAATCCGTTGCCATATCTTGTGGAAAGTATCTTCTTTGTGCAGGATCTAACCAATAAGCTCTATCCCTCCAAGAGCCACCTTTATAAACACGCACTTCATCATTAATAAGAGTAGTTCTTTTACTTGACTTATCGTATTTTCTAACCATTCTTCCTAAACTGTCGGTTGAAACATTATGTTTAGGAGAATTATACATTATTCTTTCCTCTTTTCCTTTATCAGTATCCGATTCTGAAGATCCAAAATCATAATATTTAGAAGATTGCTTATCTCCGTCTCTATAATTTATATTATCACTTTTATCAAAATTCTGTCTTAAATAAGTCTCCTGTTCGTCAACAGGTACTTGGGCAAGTTGTCCAGGAAAGCTTCTTACGATAACTTTACCGTTACTTAAAGTATCTTTTTTCATATTCTCTAAAGTAACAATTTCAACTTTGCCGTCTTTTCCTATTTTATTCTTCGTATACTGATTTCCTCTAAAATAGTTAAAGTCATTTGCTTCATTATCAATGATAGGCCTGTAAACATCCGCAACCCATTCTGCAACATTTCCAGCCATATCATACAACCCAAAATCATTCGCCGGGTATTTTTTCACCTCATTGGTTATATCAGCACCATCATCAGACCAACCTGCAATTCCACCATAATCTCCGTTTCCTTGCTTAAAGTTAGCCAATTGGTCTCCTCGGCTTTGTCTTTTTCCAGAGCGGGTATAACTACCAGACCAAGGATATTTTTTCTGCCCTTTGTATATGTTATATTCTCTTTGCCCCACATCGGCAGCTGCAGCATATTCCCATTCTGCCTCTGTAGGCAATCTGTATTCCGGCAAAATAATTCCAGAAGAACGTTGTGCATATACATTTTTAGCCTCAACAACTTTTCCGTCTTTACCAGCTTTCTGATTTTTACCTTTTCCTTTAGCCAAAACAATTTCGCCATTTCCACCGTATGTTTGAGTAGGCGCTATCAAATAGGTTTCTGTATTGAAAGAACTTTCAGCTGTAACATCTTGTGTTTTTGCATTTTTCTTTAAATACCCATTTTTTTCTAAAATAGCCTCATTTACACGATCCGTTCTCCATTTACTAAACTCAACTGCTTGAATCCAGTTAACCCCGACCACAGGGTAATTAGCATATGCCGGATGTCTCAAATAGTTATTGGTCATCGTTTCGTTATATCCTAATCTATTTCTCCAGACCAAGGTATCAGGTGATGCTCCTTCATAGATATGTTTGTAATTTTCTTCCGTCGGAGGAAATACATTTTTCAACCAATCTAAATATTCTAAATACATAAAATTGGTAACTTCCGTCTCATCCATATAGAAAGATTGAACATGCTGTTGTGTCGGAGTGTTATTCCAATCATGCATTACATCATCTTGAACTTTACCCATTGTAAAAGTCCCCCCTTCAACAAAAACCAATCCAGGTCCAGCAACTTGACCCTTACTTGAAGCGTTTCTGCCTGCTTTTGATCCATTAACATCCCAGCCCGTAGCCCTTGAAGCACTTTTTGAACTTGATTTTTTACTACAACTAGCAAAACCAACAATCAACATAATTGAAAACACCAGTGGCAAGGCCTTATTTCTATTTATTTTCATACTCATTTAAGGTAATTTAAGGTAATAATTTAAGGTAAATTTAGGTGCCGCAATATAATAATTAACCATTAATCGACAACACTTCAACTTAAATATTTTATTCATAAATCATAACAACTAAGAATATCACTTAAAAAACGCAAATTTAAACTTTTTATTATTTTATTGAACCAAATAAACGAACAATAGCCATAACGACTCAAATAATTCACACCTACTAAATTTACAATAAATTTAGTATTTACCACTTACATTTAATATAAAAACACCTGCAAAACGAAAAGAAACATCTATTCAATTAAAAAGCGTAAACAATAATACTCTAAATATGAAGTTATTCACATTAAAGACAAACATTTATTCAAAAATAAATTAAGCAAAATAGCTCATTTAAAAACCAAAATTTCAAAATTACCTCTCTATAAAAGAACTATCCCAAAACTTGTAATCGTTCAATAAAATATTATATTTGTTTAATGAATATTCTTATTTAATTATGAAAAAAATAATACTATATACTATCTGTTTACTTTCAGTATTTATATCAAAAGCACAGGACAGAGTAATCACCACTGCAGTTCCATTTTTACTGGTATCTGCCGATGCCAGAGCTGCAGGCATGTCAGATATCGGTGTTGCCACTTCTTCAGATGTATTTTCTCAACAATGGAACCCCGCTAAATACGCCTTTGCAACAGACAAACAAGGTATTTCAATAAGTTACACCCCATACCTAATCGACTTAGCCAATGACATATCATTGGGTCAGGTGACATATTACAACAAAACCAGCGAAAGAAGTGCATTTGCCGGAAGCATCCGTTATTTTGGTTTCGGAGATATCGAATTACGTCAAACCGCAGAAGAGACTAACCCACTGACTGTCTCACCAAACGAATTTGCATTAGACGGTTCCTACTCCTTAAAATTAAGTGAAAAATTCTCGATGGCTGTAGGAGGAAGATACATTCATTCTAATCTAAAAGTTGCCGACGCTACCAATGACGCCTCTTCAGCAAGCTCATTCTCTATTGATGTTGCCGGTTTTTTCCAATCAGAAGAAATTGCCTACACCTCGTTTAACGGACGATGGAGAGCCGGATTCAACATACAAAACTTAGGCCCTAAAATCAGCTATGACAACGATGAAATCAGCACTAATTTTTTACCGGCAAATTTAAAATTAGGGACCGGATTTGATTTCATTCTAGACGATTTCAATAAAGTAGCCCTGAATTTAGAATTCAACAAACTGCTGGTTCCTACACCTAAATACGGAGTAGATTTAAACAATGACGGACTAGTTAATGGAGATGACAGCACAATCGCAAACGAAGATTACCGTTCGATTGGCTGGGCTTCGGGAGTTTTCAAATCTTTCGGGGATGCTCCCGGAGGGTTTAGTGAAGAATTAAAAGAAGTCACTTACGCAGCAGGCGCTGAATATTCTTACCAAGATTCATTTGCCATGCGCACCGGTTATTTCCATGAAAGTGATTTAAAAGGATCCAGAAAATTTTTCTCTCTTGGAGCCGGCTTCAAATATAATGTAGTTAAAATTGATGTTTCTTATTTATTTTCAGCATCAAAAGTCAAAAATCCATTAGAAAACACCCTTAGATTTTCGCTCACTTTCAATTTTGGAGACAAATACGATGTGTACTAAACAAAGTTGACTCTTAAAACAATCTCAGATCCAAATTTAACTTCATTGTAAATTTGGATTTTTTTTACCAGAAAAAATATGAAAAAAATCTCCGTCACTTCTCAATTTACCATTTTTGATTCCTTTTCAGAATTACCAATTGAAGTACAAAATCTTTTAGAAAAAGCAATAGCAATCCGAAAAAAAGCCTACGCTCCTTATTCAAAATTTCGTGTAGGTGCTGCCATACTTTTAGATAACGGGAAAATCATTTTAGGGTCAAATCAAGAGAACGCCGCCTACCCTTCCGGGCTTTGCGCCGAACGCGTCGCCCTTTTTCAAGCAGGAACATTATATCCGGAGGCAAAAATTGCAACACTAATAACTTCCGCAACCTCAGACACTCACACCACTACAACCCCAATTCCTCCTTGTGGCGCTTGCAGACAATCGATAGCCGAATACGAAATACGACAAGACACCCCTATAGAAATATTTTTTACAGGAGAAACCGGAGAAGTATATAAATCCGACTCCTTAAAAAACCTGCTCCCATTATTATTTAACAAAAACCTTTTGGAAAAAGACTAAAAATTAGCTTTTTAATTTTAGTTCTTAGTTGGAATGTTCTATTTTTGCAACTCGCAAATTTGTGGAAGAAAACTATTTTGCGTCATCGGTACTAGTTGATAACACAATAAAAACTTTAGCAAAAGAATAATCGAAATGAAAGAAGTTACAAAAGAAGTATATTTAAAGTGGTATGAAGACATGCTCCTTTGGAGAAAGTTTGAGGACAAACTCGCAGCATTATACATACAACAAAAAATTAGAGGATTTCTACATTTATATAATGGTCAGGAAGCTGTACTTGCAGGTGCACTGCATGCTATGGACTTGACAAAAGACAAAATGATTACTGCCTACAGAAATCACGTTCAACCGATAGGAATGGGCGTAGACCCAAGACGTGTTATGGCAGAACTTTTGGGTAAAGCTACTGGAACTTCAAAAGGTATGGGTGGTTCTATGCATATTTTCTCCAAAGAACACCGTTTCTATGGAGGACACGGAATAGTTGGAGGTCAAATTCCAGTAGGTGCCGGTTTAGCTTTTGGAGACAAATATTTCAATACTGGTGGGGTAACCATGACTTATTTTGGTGATGGTGCCGCCCGTCAGGGTTCATTACACGAAGCCTTCAACATGGCAATGTTATGGAAACTTCCAGTGGTATTCATCGTAGAAAATAATGGATATGCCATGGGAACTTCTGTTGAAAGAACTGCAAATCATACTGATATTTGGAAACTAGGTTTGGGTTATGAAATGCCTTGCGGACCGGTTGACGGAATGAATCCGGTAAAAGTTGCCGAAGCAATGCACGAAGCCATTGAAAGAGCCCGCCGTGGAGACGGACCAACTTTCCTTGAAATGAAAACATACCGTTATAGAGGTCACTCTATGTCTGACGCTCAATTATACCGTTCTAAAGAAGAAGTAGAAGAGTACAAAAAAATCGACCCAATTACACAAGTTTTAGATGTAATTAAAGATCAAAAATACGCTACGGAAGAAGAAATTGAAGTAATTGACCAAAGAGTAAAAGATTTAGTGGACGAATGTGTAAAATTCGCTGAAGAATCTCCATACCCAGAAATTCAACAATTATACGACGTGGTATACGAACAAGAAAACTATCCATTTATACCTCATAAATTATAAAAAAATTATGGCAATTAAAGTAACAATGCCTCGTTTGAGCGATACAATGACTGAAGGAACAGTAGCTTCTTGGCTAAAAAAAGTAGGTGACAAAGTTAGTGAAGGAGATATCCTTGCTGAAATTGAAACAGACAAAGCTACCATGGAATTTGAATCTTTCAATGAAGGAACCCTTTTACATATTGGAATTCCTGCTGGAGAAACTGCTCCTGTAGATTCATTATTAGCAATTATAGGTAAAGAAGGAGAAGACATCTCTACTTTATTATCAGGAGATGCAATAACTGCGGCTCCTGCTCCAGTTGAAGCTGCCCCTGCTGCCGCTGAAACTAAAAAAGAAGCAGCTCCTGCACCGGCAGCAGCAGCGACTTCATTGCCAAAAGGGGTTGTAGTGGTAACCATGCCTCGTTTGAGCGACACCATGACTGAAGGAACGGTAGCTACCTGGTTGAAAAAAGTAGGTGATGCTGTTACTGAAGGCGACATTCTTGCTGAAATCGAAACCGACAAAGCAACAATGGAATTCGAATCTTTCAACGAAGGAACTTTATTATACATCGGAATTCAAGAAGGAAACACAGCTCCGGTTGATAGCCTTTTGGCCATCATTGGACCTGCCGGAACTGACATTAGCGGTATTGCCGAAAATTACACCATAGGTGGAGCTCCACAAGCTGCAGCTCCTGCTGCTGAAGAAGCAAAAGCAACTTCTGCCGCTGCTACAACTGCCGCTCCAGTTGTTCAAGAAGCTCCAGCAGACGGACAACGCATTTTGGCTTCCCCATTGGCTAAGAAAATTGCCAGCGACAAAGGAATCCAATTAACACAGGTAAAAGGTTCCGGTGAAAACGGACGTATCGTAAAAAGCGATATTGAAAACTTTACACCACAAGCTGCTGCTGCTCCAACTGCTGCTGCTCCAGCTAAAGCTGAAACTGCTGCCGCTGCAAAACCTTATGTTCCAGCGGGCGAAGTTTTCACAGAAGAAATCAAAAATTCGCAAATGCGTAAAATCATTGCGAAACGTTTAGCTGAATCTTTATTCACTGCTCCTCACTACAACTTGGTAATCGAAGTAGCAATGGACGATGCTATGAAATCAAGAGCTACTATTAATAGTGTTCCTGACACCAAAGTTTCATTCAATGATATGGTAATTAAAGCTTGCGCTATTGCCTTGAAAAAACATCCAAAAATCAACTCGCAATGGAGAGAAGATGCCATCATCATCAATCACCATGTAAATATTGGGGTGGCAGTAGCGGTTGAAGACGGATTGGTTGTTCCTGTATTGCCGTTTACAGACGGTATGAGTTTATCTCAAATCGGAGCCAGCGTTAGAGATCTTGCCGGAAGAGCTAAAAACAAAAAATTATTACCATCAGAAATGGAAGGAAGCACGTTTACTATTTCTAACCTTGGAATGTTTGGTATCACTGAATTTAACTCTATCATCAACCAACCAAACTCTGCTATCCTATCTGTAGGGGCTATTGTTGAAAAACCAGTAGTAAAAAATGGTCAGATTGTTGTTGGAAACACCATGATGTTATCTTTGGCTTGTGACCACAGAACTATTGATGGTGCTACCGGAGCTCAGTTCTTACAAACCTTAAAACAATACATTGAAAACCCAGTTACCATGCTGGCGTAATCAATAGTTTTGCATATCAAAAATCCCGTTCGACTTTGTGAACGGGATTTTTTTTATTTACTGTTTTTCACCTCAATCCACTTCGACATGTACTTTGTACTTCTCAACGTATGATGCTGTAACAACTCCCCCATAAAATTCCTCAAACGGTGTTGCTTTACATTTAAAACTAAAAACTCAATTTGTTCAGCAAAATCTTCTTCAAACAATATTCTCAAATAACGTTGATTGATAATTGCAATTCCATTTTTTTGAGCTTCAATCCAGGTGTTTTCATCTTGATATAATTGTACTGCTTTATCAGCAAAATATTCGGGATTATCTTCAACAACGCCATTCCAAGGTAAATCCCCACACATCGATTCTGCTCCAATAGAAGTCGTAACACTAGGCGTTCCGCATTGCATAGCTTCCAGTAATTTCCCTTTGATACCCGCACCAAAACGCAAAGGAGCCAAAACAACCCGTGCATTCTTGACTACATCCTGAGCATCAGCAGCACGCCCTTTAATGAGAAATCCTTCTGCCGGTTTATCTAATTGCAATACTTTTTGTGACGGATAGGCACCATAAATCAGTAAGGAAACTTCCGGTAATTGCTTTTTAATAATAGGCCAGATATTTTCTTTCAGATACTGAACCGCATTCCAATTGGGCTCATGCAGAAAATTCCCGATGAATACGAAATTCTCTCTTTGTTCGAATGAAGGCATTTTTTGGATGAGCGTATCATCAATCGGTTCCAATAAAAAAGGTAAATAATACAACAGTGCTTTATCTATTTTGAAAACCAATTTCAGTAATTCTATTTCAAATTCAGAAATCATCAACGATAAATCGCAACGCAAAATACTGGCGATTTCTCTTTTGGCAACCTCTTCTGAAAGCAAATCGTCTGTTAAAAATTGTCGATTCTTTTTAAATGCTTTTTGACGGGCCAATCGCAAACAATGCAAATCTTCGGTATCTAAAATCCGTAAGGCTTCCGGACAATTTTCAGCCACACGCCAGCCAAATTGTTCTTCGATCATGAATCGGTCAAACAAAACAATATTAGGATTTAAATCTTTTACAAACGAATCAAAACTGGAACAATTCAGCGAAATAGACTTTTTTTCGACATCAAACTGACTCAAATCAATCATAAAATCACTATCCTGAGCCGGACTTGCAAAAGTAATTTTAAAACCTTGTTCTTGAAATAACGTAATCAATTGCATCATCCTTCCCCCTGCAGCCGAAGAATTGGGCTCAGGCCAAACAAAACCAATAATTAAAAGTTTTCGAATCGAATTCATAGTTGTAAACCATTTTAACTGCAAAATAATGCTATTTGAGCGTAAATATATCATTAACAGCGAAAATAGATTAGAAAACACTAATTTTGTCCTTGAATAAATATCGTTATCATGTTAGGATTAAAATTAGCTACCGACCCGCGCTGGGTGAACATCGTCGAATCGAATATTGAAGAAATCTTGACCGATCATGCCTGGTGTGAACAAAAAGCAGCATCCAATGCCATTTATATCATCATCAACAATTCTGAAAAAGAAGAATTGGTAACCGAAATGACCCGAATTGCATTAGAAGAAATGGAGCATTTTCAAATGGTACATACCATCATAAAAGAAAGAGGACTTGCTCTTGGACGGGAACGCAAAGATAATTATGTGAGCGATTTGGTGAAATTTGCCAAAAAAGACGGAAGCCGCAATGATGCATTGGTGGAACGTTTGCTTTTTGCCGCCATGATTGAAGCCCGCAGTTGCGAACGATTCAGAGTGCTTTCACGGAACATTAAAGACCCTGAACTGGCTCATTTTTATCATGAATTAATGGTTAGCGAAGCGGGACATTACACCACTTTTATAAAATTTGCAAAACAATATTCAGAAAAAATAGACGTTGATAAGCGTTGGCAGGAATGGATTGACTTTGAAGGTTCCATCATAGGCAATTATGGAAAAAACGAAACCGTTCACGGATAAGCAAAAGAGCCAATTCTAAAGTTGAATTGGCTCTTTTGCTTTTAATAAATTTCAAGAATATTACTTTTTCACAATTATAAACTCCGAACGCCTGTTTGTTGCATGATCTACATTTGTACATCCATCTCCACAATCAACTTTTGGTTCAGACTCTCCAAATCCTTTACCCGAAATTCTATCAGTACTAATCCCCTTTGAAACAATATAATCAACTGTAGCCTTTGCTCTTTTATTAGATAATTTCAAATTGTATGGATCATTACCTCTGGAATCCGTATGGGATTTTACAACTATTTGCAAGTTGTTATTCTGAGACATGACATAAACTAATTTATCCAATTCTGCACCACCCTGAGCAGTAACCTCACTTTTATCGAATCTGAAATAAATAGGATTTAATATAATTTCATTTTCAGTAACGATCACATCAATAGGTTCTAGTACAATTTCTACAGCAACAACTCCGTTTCTTACCACATCAACATTGATCGATTTGGTTATATAGCCATCTTTTCGAACTTCTAAAACATAGTGTTTGTTACGCTCCGTGTCATACAAAACCTGTCCTTTTTCATTTGACATTTTCGTATCTAAAACCGAATTATTTACCTCTGAAACAGCTACTCTCGCATCTGCCAGGAATTCTTTTGTTTTTGCATTTTTTACAGTGGCAATAATCTGGCTTTGAGAAACCGACTCAACACTGTAAATATTATCTTCTCCGGAACGATTACTTGATACAAAACCGATATTCTTTTCTTTGTTGAAAGTAAAAGCAAAATCATCTTTCTCTGAATTTATAGAATGCCCCATATTAACCGGCACATTACCTTCCTCTAAATCTACAGAAAAAACATCCAATCCTCCATAACCTTGCAGCCCATTGGAGGAGAAATACAGTTTATCGTCTGCAATAAAAGGAAAACTTTCATCGCCTTCCGTATTAATCTTCTTTCCCATATTTTTGGGAACACCAAAGCTTCCGTCTGAATTCATTTTCACTTTCCAAATATCAATTCCTCCGACCGACCCCGGCATATTAGAAGAAAAATAAAGTGTTTTACCTTCGCTATCAATAGACGGATTACTTACCGAATAACTTTTACTATTAAAAGATAACGGAGTAATTCCTGTCCATTTACCTCCTTTTTTTATTGCTTTATAAAGATTAACCTGACCGAAATTTAATTTTTTGATTTTATCTTTTTCAAACAAATCTTCTTTGAAACTTTCACTGGAAAAATAAACAGTCGAACCATCCTTAGAAATGGTTAAAGGCCCTTCATGATATTTCGTATTCAATTCATTGACTAAAGTGGGCTCAGAAAATGTACCATCCGCTTTATAATTGGACTGGTATATATCTAAAAAAGGCTGATCATTCCAACCATAAATAGCATTACTCTGGTTTCTGGCGCTAGAAAAGTACAAAGTGTTACCAAAAAGATAAGCGCCAAAGTCAGATTTATCAGAATTGATTTTTAATTTCTTTAAAACAAATACCTTACTATCACCCAACAAACCAGATAAATAATTTGGATTTTTTTTGAAATCAATAGCTCTTTTATCATTAGGTTTCATGGAGGCAAATAATTTCATCTGAACATCAGATTGCTCATATTTCCCATTTGATTTTAAAACCTGAGCATAATTATAAACCGTTTCTGCATCCCGTTTCGATTGAACAGTTTTAGAATACCATTTTTCGGCTTCATTGGTATTAGACATATTATAATAGCTATCCCCTAATCGTTTACAAACATAATCTGATAAAACACCTCTTTGAAACAAAATTTGATATTCGGTAATAGCTTTTGCAAACTCATACCTGCTAAATAATTTATCGGCAACTTTAGTATTTTTATTTTGTGCCATCATTGAAATCCCAAAAAGCACAAAAAACAATAGATTATTTTTTTTCATTAACAATACAATTAGAGATTAGAAAAATCTAGGTGAACGGGAAACTTTTTTTGGCATGAACAGATCATATAAAATTATAATTTCATGTGATGAAGGTGTCGTTACATTCAAATCCGAAATTATATTATCGTAAGCATATCCGATTCTTAATTCTGGCGTAACTGCAAAATTGATCATTGCGCCATAACTTTCATCCAACCTATATGTAAATCCTACTTCCATTTTTTCTTTATATAAAAAATTGGTTGAAAGGTCTAGAGACGGCGATACATTAAATGCCGATTTTAGCATGAAAAATGGTTTAAATTTCAAATCATAACTAATATCAAAAACATACCCTGCTGTTAAAAAATAATGAGAAACATCCGAGCCATATGCTTTACCGTTATAATCTAAATGGGCTGACTTCATCAAATTAGGAACAGACAAGGCCACATAGTATTTATCCGTATAATAAAAAGCCCCTACTCCCAGATTTAACGATGCATCATTTATGTCTTCCCCAAAAATTCCTTCCGAAGGATCCGGCAGTGTCGATTGAATATCCCTAAGTCCTACTTTATGAAAGGAAGCACCTGCCTTTAAACCCATTGCTAATCTATGTGCCCCATTTAATTTTATGGTGTATGAAAAATCCCCGTATGCATTTTGTTCAGAAACCGGTCCTATTTTATCTGAGATAAAAGATAGTCCTAAACCAACATTTTTACCAACCGGAGCATGTCCGGAAAAAGTCAAAGAAGTTGGGGCTCCTTCAATATTAACCCACTGTTTTCTATATAATGATCCAAAAGAAATACTTTCTTTCGATCCGGCATAAGCAGGATTAATAACATTCATATTATACATATATTGGGTATAATGAGGATCTTGTTGTGCTATTACATCAAAACATGCAATAAAAACGAAAAGAGAAATCAAAAATATTTTATTCATATCATTTTGTTTATCATTTTGTTACCAAAAGTTAGCAACATACATTCAGCCAGCTTATTATTTTCCTCTAATGAGATAAATCCAACCCGTTTTGGCTGTACTGCCATTATTGAACTCAATTACATAATAATATGTGGCACTCGGAAGTTCATTACCATTATTATCCTGTCCTTTCCATTGATCGGTATAGTCTATTTTATGATAAATCTGAACTCCATATCTGTCAAATATCTCCAATTTTTTCACATTCATTAAACTTAAATCAAAGTAATCATTGGAGCCATTACCATCCGGAGAAATTCCTTTTTGAATATTACAAAGAGCCGACTCTATAACAACATTTTGAGTATTTTCACATTCCGTCGAAGAAGATGAAATGGTTAAACTGTAATTTAAAGGGAAACTAACTTCTCCTCCTAAGGATGCCAAGATATCCGAAACATTCAAAACGTTTGAATTTGTACCAATAACATTCCCTAAATTATCTTTCCATTGATAGTCTACAGCATTTGGATCGTATGATCCATCTAAAGGTGATGCGGTCAATATATAATCTTTTTCAACACAATTTCCTGTCGATTCAAATTGAATGGGCATAGGTACCGGATTTATCATAAGCTCCGGACCTAGAGTAATACAAGCTATACTATTCTTAAATCGTACCGCCAATGTATATTTCCCAGGGTAAACATTTGGAAATACAGGACTATCCTGGTACATACCCCCTATACTATATTGAACATTTGCCTGTGTTGCAAACACAATTTCTCCAGTTAGTTTCAGACAAGTTGGCTGTGTAACACTTCCCAAAGTTGGGGCAGCAGGTAAAGCCGGAAGTGCGTCTATTAATACAGCGGAACTACTTTGTGCCTGACAACTATTGTCAAGTGCATTTCTTACATATAATGTATAATTCCCTGGTGCCAATCCTGTAAATGTATTCGAAGATTGAAATGAGACACCATTCAAACTATACTCCACTCCTGATTGTGTCGTTATTGAAATTGAACCAGAAGGAGTAGCACAACTCGGTTGTATTACACCTGCTAATGTAGGAACAACAGGAGGTATTGGAATGGAATTGATGATAATCGCAGAACTAGATGTTTTTATACAAGAATTGTCAGTAGTACTTCTAACATATAATGTATAATTCCCTGGAATCAAACCCGAGAAAGTATTTGAAGATTGAAACGAAATACCATTCAAACTATACTGTACTCCTGACTGGGTTGTTATTATAATTGTTCCTGATGGTATACTACATGTTGGTTGTATAATACTTGTCGTTGTTGGTACAAGTACAACAGGAGTTGAATTTATAGTCGTTACTGACGTCGAAATGCTAGTACAGCTGTTATCGGAAGTTTTTCTCACATATAAAGTATAACTCTTGGGAGTCAATCCTGTAAATATATTTGAAGATTGAAAATTTATTCCATCCAAACTATATTGTACACCTGATTGTGCAGTTATTGTTATCGTTCCTGTAGGTATCCCACACGTTGGCTGAACAACACTTAATGCAGTTGGCACTACGGGCGGACCAGGAATTGCATTGATGGAAACAGCTGATGATGAAGGTGTAACACAGGTATTATCGGAAGTTTTCCTAACATACAACGTATAATTATTGGGAACCAATCCTGCAAATATATTTGATGACTGGAAGTTTATCCCATTCAAACTATACTCCACTCCTGATTGTGTCGTTATTGTTATCGTTCCTGAAGGCACCCCACATGTTGGTTGAATAATACTTGCTAATGTAGGTACATCGGGCGGTATTGGAATTGCATTTATAGTGATTACTGAAATAGACGAAGTCACACATGTGCTAGTTGTATTTCTGACATATAAAGTATAATTATTCGGTCCTAATGCTGTAAATGAATTAGATGTTTGAAAGTTTGTCCCATCTAAACTATATACAACACCTGATTGGGATGTAATCGTAATTGTTCCTGTCGGAATTGCACAACTAGGCTGAATTACACTTGCTGTTGGAACAACTGGAGGATTATGAAATTCAACACTTATATCAGCGCTCGATGGAGGACATACACTGTTACTAATTGTCCAAGTAAAAACATAGGTTCCTTCAACATCAACAGTGGCCGTTGAAGAACCGCTGGTATTGTTGCTAAAAATTACCGAGCCGGGGCCAGATTTCTTTGTCCAAACTCCAGTTCCTATGACAGGAGTATTACCTCCCAATGCATTACTGTTTAGATTACAAACAACTTGATTGGCACCCACCGAAGCTATTGTGGGTTGTTGCACGATAACAACTGATTTACTATCTCCTTTATAGCATGGAATTAAAGCATTTTCTGAGACAACGACAGAATTCGGATCTTTAAAACTGTAATCAATAGCCCCACTTCCATAATCAACCGGACTAGTCAATTCAGGACTTAAAAATGAATTAGTCACATTATAATTTAAAGCACTATCATCTTGCATGGTCAATGCAAAAAAAGAAATGTCACCTTGTGTATAACCAATAACAGATTTTAAAACAGCAGCTTCGAAACCTAAATTATAATCTGCAATTCCAGAATTCCCTGTATTAACCGCAAAATTTGCTGATGGAATACCCAATGAAGCATTCCCCAAATTTATTTTTGTTGAAACTCCCGATTTCAATTCTATAATATCTGCAAAATAATTTGTTCCGCCATCATCTGTTGAAATGGCAAGACAGTAATCTGCAAAAAAATCTTTATCAAAAGTACTTGGATTATTATTAAATAAATTAAAAGCTTTAACTGATGATCCTGATACAGCTTCATCTCCATAATTTGAGATATTGAAACCTCCCGGTTTAGTATCTAAAAACAATAACAAACTTCTGTTATTATTCAATTTACCAGATATTCCAAAAATCAATTTATCTTCAGTTGGACTTATTTTAATCGAATTTATATATCCTTCAGTTGCATTTGAAGAAAGTGAAGCGGAAAGAAAATTATCCTCCATAGCTCCAGTACCCCAAGCTGTTTCATTTATTGTTCCATCAAAAAACACTCCATATCTAGTACGCACACTTACCACTTGACCATTCGTAAGCCCATTAGTTACAAACGTTCTATTGGATGACATCGCTTGTACTACAACTCCATCAACTGAGAATTCAAATAAATCAGCTCCTCCGGTAGCAGTAAAAGTAATTGGGGTACCAAAACAAAGTGGATTATCAACATTATTTAAAGGAGAAACTGTCAAACTAACTGATGGAGGAGAATTATATACAGATGCAACTACGGGAATTCGAACACTATTATCACTTCCTGAACGTGTTTGAACATAATATGTCGTCGTTTTACTAATCACTGGGCCATAAATAGATCCTTTATGCAGTACAGTTGTTGAAGTCTGACTATCATACCATTCAATTATATCCCCACTCCTGCCAGAAGCAGTTACATAAACTTGCACTGTTGCATCCGTTGCTTCTTTACAGGAACTACCTGCAGTAACCAATGGAGGTGGAATAATTGCTGCAGATTTTGCCGTTCCAGCAATTTTATTTTGTTTTTTAACTGAATCAGTATAATTTACAATATGCAACAACTCCAAATTCTCTTTAACAGCCTTCAATTGCACCTTATTATTTATAGCCTTTAAATTATTACTAAAATAGATACAAGTGATTAAAAATAAGAGTAATTTATTTTTCATAGATTCTTTTTAGCGTTAACACAAATAAAATCACCATTTAAATATTGATGAATAACTACAAATAAAAGAGTTATAATTTAAATATTAAATGTATCGCTTTATTTCAGCATAACAAATAAAAAATTAATAAATAAATAATTAACAAAAAAACTTTCGTCAAAAACACATATCCACTAAGGAAGAATATAGATAAAGTAAATGAGATAAGACAGTACTAACGTTCGTTAGAACATTTTTTTTAAGAAAAGTGCGGATTCGCCACAGGCTTGTGGGGCCACGCACAGCTGTAAAACAAAAAAGCCTATCTTTTCAGATAGGCTTTAATAGAATCTGAAACAAGTTCAGATTAAAGAAAGGCGA
>JACCDQ011312518.1_pt1 | contig 20260 bp, 21 predicted proteins | sample 7446031 | NCBI WGS metagenome assembly JACCDQ01 (sample SAMN15323442, study PRJNA562643) | freshwater metagenome | isolation source: river surface water | place: USA:Blue River Watershed | collected 2017-08-17
CTAATTAATGTTAATTTACTTTATTTAACCGGCTGTCCAACGTTGGACAGCCGGTTGATTTCATTTTTTTACTTCCGATTAAAATATATATACATTTCTAATTAATGTTAATTTACTTTATTTAACCGGCTGTCCAACGTTGGACAGCCGGTTGATTTCATTTTTTTACTTCCGATTAAGATATATATATACATTTCTAATTAGAGTTTCTCTTGCCTTTACTTCTGATTAATGTATATGATTTTTATTACTACCACCATGCTTAGAATCTTGCTGTCCCACGTGGGACAGCAAGATATAGTTTACATCTTCTAATAATATTAGATAATTAGTTAAAGTTTTTTTAATTTTGGCACTTGTTGCTTGTATTAGTTAATACACAAATTCATGTTATTTCCACATTAATTATATGAATATAATTAATGTAATATCTAATCGATTAGATAGTTAATATGAATATAATTAAAGAATTCTAATATATCTAGCTTAATTAAATTGTTAATGTATTCTTGAATCTTATCTCACTGCTGCCCTACGTAGGGCAGCAGTGGAATACCTTATTTACAAATATTAAATAAAGATGTAAAGATTTTAATTATCTCTCTTATCTCACTGCTCCCCTACGTAGGGGAGCAGTGGAATACTTTATTTACAAATATTAAATAAAGATGTAAAGATTTTAATTATATCTCTTATCTTTTATTTACAAATTTTTTATCGTCATACTTAAAACCTTGACTCCTCCACGTGGAGGAGCAGTGGAATACTTTATTTACATTATTTTTTTATTATCATATTTAACATCTTTGACTAATAGTAGATAATCAGCTAAGTTCTTTTAATTTTGAAACCCTTTATCACATTAGTTTAATACTCAAAAAAAAATCTTTAATTAATTGTTAATTTTTTTATATCGAGTATATCTTTAAAATCTTCTTATGCGTAATTAATTTATATAAAAAAAGAATTAATTATTTATAATGTTATATAATTAATTGGTGAATAATTCGCATCTACAATATGGGCAACAAGGATTTGATGAAGATTTAATCAATGATATAATGCATTTTCTACACATTTTATGATTATTTCCACATTGAATATCTACTAATGCGCAATTTGAATTATAACAGATTGAACATTGATTAGTTGATGGAATTTCATGATGATCATTTGATAATATATGTTCTAATTCTGGAAAATATAATTCATGAGATCTATCCATAATTTTTGTAATAAAGTATTTTAAGTAAAGATCATATATATTGTTATTAGTACCATTAATGAAATACCCATTATCTTCATATATATATGGTCTTAAATTTATGGTATTAAACGTAAACCCGCTTTTATAATACACTGTAAATAATTTATCTAGTGTAGAATTATCTTGTGTATTAATTGTCAATTTGGCTACTGAAAATTTGAAAGTAATGTTTGCATACTTAATAAATTCTGTAATAAGTATTATAAATAATTCTTTCGTAAATACATTTTTATCAATATATATGGTATAATTTGCACTATATTTGATATATCTTGTAATAAAATTATTAAATTCATGAATGTTTGACATAATTCTATTTTTGAAATGCGTATTTGTCAGCATTGCTTTATTATTAATAATCGCATCATAGTTATGCGCAAAGATCTTATAACTATCATTTTTATATATAATAAAATTCTTTACTATATCATAATCAAACGTTTCCATAATAAGTTTTTGAATTGTATTACGTCTAGTTGGCTTTAAAATAATGAGATCAATATGTTTATTAATTTCCGGGTTAAATAATCTAATAATTGAAATAATATGATTTTTAAGACTAAAATATTTAAATTCATTAATTTCATTATTTCTATTTTCAATAGCATTAATAATCTTTGTTATCAATGAGTATTGGGCTTTATATAATTTATTAAAATGTTTAACTGTTGTTTTATGAAACACTGTCTTTTCAGTATCTGCATTATTACAGTTAGCACATGGTTTATTATTTAAATTAGTAACTTCTCTATATCCCTGCATTGTAAAATAATTGATAATCATTGTAAAATCATTATCATTTAATTTATATACATTTAAATATAAATCAAGATCGGAAATATTAGTAATTTCATTATTTTTAATTAGGTTTAATACTGTAGATCCACTAATTGCCAAAGATTTTTTAAAAATTTCATATGGTTTGTTAGTAAAAATATCAGCTAAATTAAAATTATTTAGAATTGCATTAATTTCAGTAGACCTGTCTTGCTTGATTTCGGTAAAGTACATTGTGAATTAAATGACAATGCTCCAAATTATATAACTATAACAAAAAAATCAATTTTTATAATTTAAAATATGTTTATATATTTTATATAGATTATCATAATTATGAGCAATGTAATTTATAATCGCATAATGGTTATATATTTTATGATATTTCATATACATTTTAGCTATATGTTTATTAATCTGATATATTTTTGCATATTTAAACCACCGTTTAAATATACGTAACGTTAGATCTGATATATCAGAGATTAAATATTGGAATATATGATACTCTTGTAAATCAGATGGTGACAATCGTATGTACACTTTTGGAATAAGCGCTGATTTAATGTTGACGTTTGTGTATATTTTACTAACTTCTGACATTTTATTGGGCTTATGTATATTTTATATATAGTTTAATCAATTTTTTTATAATTACGTAGCCGTTTCGTTATTAATCATATCTAATGCTTTCTGTTGTCTTGAAAATTGTACTCGTTGTGGCTCATAAAATGGTAAAAGAAATGCATACCACGTATGATCGAACACTTCTCTATTATTTGTATAATAATGTAACCCTGGTTGCTGTACATTGATTAAATCAATATGTTTTCCTTTATTACTACAATAATCATTTGCAAATCCTAATACTCTCCAATATGTACCCGGTTGATGTCTATGTGAATGTGAATTTAGCGATGCATATACAACCATTTTTGATTTATCATTTGTAAATATCATGTCTTCATATTTATGATACTTACCTTCTTGAGAATGTGCTGATAAATATACATATTCTGGTTTATATGTTTTTTTATTATACAATACTTGAACACGCTCTCGGTCGTATAAATGATATCCATATGATTCATTATATAAATCATAGCTATTAAACCCAATAGCGCCATTATGTTGATAGTATATACAATATGTGATTACATGATAGATTTTACCATAATATGCGTAATCATTATCATGGCTCCAATAAACTGGAAAATAATTTAACAATTTAAATTCGTTACTACAAGGATAAAATGTTTCATCTGGATGTAGTCTTAATTGAATATTTATTGGTATAAAATTGTCATTATCTGTCATTTTTTATATTTATATTTATATAAATATAAATAATTATGATTCAATTTTCAATTCTTGCATGCGCATTAATATTAATGTGTCTATTTTTTATACTAGGTACATGGGTTGATTCTGTATATATTAATTATATCATATATACAATTTACGGATATTGGTTATTAAAAATATCTAGATATCTAATTGATTTATATATGCAAAAAAATTCAAAACAATTTAATATAATCAAAATTAATGAATATGTAAATAACTATAAACGTAGTTCAAATTTAAAATCTAATTAAATTTAAGATTTAATTGATCAGCCGTAATAATCATCCCAGTTATACAAATGATTCCTGATAATATAGATATTGGTAATATTTTATTTATTGAATATCGTAATTCAGAAACAGCAAAATGGGTTATTAGAACTAATAATATAATAAGCATTAGTGCAAATAATAAAAATACTTTATTGATATGATTTTGTAATAAAAACCCAGATCCACTAATTACTTTATTTAAATCCGTAATTGTATTTGGTCGTACACCATTTCTAAAATATGATCCTAACATATCTAAATTATTTTGCATATCCACATTCAAATTAAGTAAATTGATAATATCATTCTCATGTTTACTAATAGGTTTGTTTTTAATATTGTGATATGTACCTATTAAATTATTAATATTAGATTGTAATTTAATGCATTTAGGCATTATATCTTCTATCGCACTCAATGATACAGTTAGATATGCGATACCATTAATCAAAGCAAGTTTAGTAGCTGCTTCATTAAAAAATTCATAAGGATTTGTATGAATTTCACTAACCACCTTACGATATTCAGAAGTTTCATACTTAATGTCATTAACATTTTTAATTTTATATTTAAAATTAGAATTTTTGTATTTGTTATTTAACTGATCATAGTCTAATTTATAATTCTGATTCGAAAGATTTGGAAATTTAATCTTTTTAGATATTTTTTGTTTTACTTTCAATGCTAAATTTTTTATATCAGTATTTAATTTAACCATATCCGATTTTATTATATTAAGATTATTGGTTATATGCTTAATTATCATTATATCATCTGAGTTAATTGCATTTTTTAATTTAGAAAGATCTGATTCTAATTTATTAACAGTTTCTTTACAATATTTATAAACATCGTTAATAGTATATTTATGAATTGAATCTGATTTCTTTGGATTAGTAATCATATTTAATTTAATAACTCCGGTATTTATTAAGAATATGAATGATATATGCGCATCTTTAAACATATCAATTGTTTTATAATTCATGGTTGACTGTTTTCCGTAAAAATATTTACGAAATGCGTATTTTACGAACTCCATTGAATCATAAAATACTGCATTATTTGTATGATATGAGTTTATAAATACATCAAATATACGCGGCAAATATTTAAAAAATGTTTCATATGAGTTATCATAAAATGCATCAGAGCTGTTATTTTCAAATTCATAAAAAATTGTCTTATTAATTATATACTTATGATCATCTATAGTAGAACAGCTATTAAATGCTGACTCATACTCACTTAAGTTAATTATTCTATCTTGAGGATATGTTTTTTTAATAGAATCTGAAAGATTATTATAATCAAACACAAATTCTGTAAATCTAAATGGAAAATATATAGCCATTGTAATGATTAATCTTATATTACATAAAATAAAAAAAAGTAATATAAATTATATACTAGTTTATACATTATTATACATTATTATCAATCATTTCAATATATTCATTATCTTTTCTATGATCTGATGACCAAGTAGCCGTTTTGAAATTGAAAATACTGAGAAATGGAATAACTATCATAAATAATGGTGAAATTAATAAGAATGGGATGTAATATAGTAACATCATTAATTTTCCTGTTAATATAATGATATACATATTTAAAATAATAATATTAATAGTAATCACTAATGGAATAATTGAAAACTTTTGAATTGTTAATGCAAGTACAGCATTAACAGCGCCAATAATAATCAATAATGGTAAAATTAAAATGATAAATAGTTCAATAAATACAATAATATAAATTGTAATTGCTTTAGAATACGTTGTCCATTTTTGTTTGAGTAAATAGAAATGACAAGCAATTAATGAATTACTCCATCTGATTCTCTGTCTAATAAGCGCCATGGTATTATCTGGTACATTTGTATAACATTTAATATCCATTGCAAACTTCAACTCTTTAGTTTGATAATTTTTGATAATAATATTTGTCAGAAATCTATCTTCGCCAATTTTATATAAGTTATCTTCAATAAAATCAATAGGTTTCTGTTTGTAATATTCATCTAAAATTGTTTCATTAATAGTTGGTTTATCGTCAACATATAATCTAATCATTGTAAAACATCCTGATAATACTAACACACTACCGGCCCAATTTTCAAATAACTTAAGTAGTAAATGAGATACAAAGTATTCAACATTTTGCGCCATTGTAATAATATTTTGATTCTTATTTAGAACTCCAGTATATCCACATAACGCCAGATAATTTTCATTCATATTCATAATTTGAACCATTCTATTAATAGAGTCTTTATCAACCATTGTGTCGCAATCTAATATTAGCATATATTGGTACATATCAATTTCAATCTTATCACTTAAGTAATTAGAAATGCTATATAACTCATGTTCAATTGTATCAGATTTATAAATATTCAAAATCTGATAAAAGATACAATGAGAATCTTTTTTACCTTTATTATTTTTTTTAACTAGTAAAAAGTAACGTAAATCATCATCAATCTTATCAAGTTTATAATAAAGTTCATTATCCCCATAAATACAAGTATTCAAATCAGTATAATTCAAAACATTTTGTAAGTTTGAAGAATTTTCAATTCCATCAAGCACAAAGATAATTAATAAATTAGAGTATCCCGTATCCTTAAGAGATTGAATTGTTTGTCTAATTTCAGTAATAGATTCTTTATAAATAGTTACCATTACATAAACTGCATCATCAACCGTATCATCACGCTTAACTTTTTTATATTTATTAAAATGATAACATGTTAATGATACAACTACATTTATAATAATTAATAATGTAATTAATCCTACAAATACATAAAATCCATATTCAAAGTAATCACAATATCCTCTATCATATTCAGAATGTAAGATGTTTGTGCATGAATCCCATGTATAATAAGTAAGAAATAATATACAACTATAGATTACAAGTAAATTAATATATAAATTCATTAATTGATGAACTCTAATAGTATCAATATTAAATCGCCGTAAGATAAATGCTGGTGCTAAAATGCTCGCAATCATAATTAATAAGAATATTACCTTATTGTATAAATTAAATATAATTTATCAATTTTTATATAATAAATAAACTATAATTATGCCAACCACTAACTCTAATAATTTAATTAAATTTATAGAGTCTCATATTAGTAATGTTACTAAAAAGTTAAATATAGAGCTAATATTAACTCTTTTTATAACAACTCATATCAATAATATTAAATATTATAATAAACCATCGCAAACAGATTATGATAATCAATCATATGATAAATTATATGGAGACTATGATGATAAATTATATGGAGACTATGATGATAAATTATATGGAGACTATGATGATAAATTATATGGAGACTATGATGATTGGGAAGATTACATAGATTCTATCTATAATTAAAAAAAATAAATATTATATAATATTTATATAATATTTATATAATATTTATAATTATACATTGTTAAAATTATTTTTATAATTAACACTAGTCAATGGTGGCGTTAATGGCGTTTCAATAATTATATTATCCATATTAGCATTTAATCTATTTTGTTTATAAGTTTTATAATAATCATACGCTAACCATGATATAATCAATAATATCGGAATAATTACTGTAAATAGACAAATGATGAAGATTTCAAGTGTTGGATATTTACTATAAACAATATTAGTTAATTTTTCTTCAAATTCAAGATCTTGTTTATTTTTTCTATAAATATTTCCGTAAGAAACTGCATAATTAGAAATTTTTGAAATTAACGTCCATCCGCAGTTACTAACTGGAGCTTTATCATAAATATAGACATTGTTCTTTTTAAGTTCTTTTTTTAAGTTCTTAGGATATGTAATTAACCAAGCAGTTCTAATTACATAATAATTATCAGTAGTTTGATTATTCGCTACATAAATGAATGAATGAAATACACCAGTATATTTTCCTAAACATGTAACTTCCATAATTTTATCATCATAAGATTTAGATGAGTATGCAATTGTTGTATTAAATAATGTAGTCAAAATCAAAGTAGTCAATAGCGTTTGAGTAACCTTTGTCATAATTAATAGCAATTATTATACCGCTAATATATTTATAAAAAAATAAAATCAATTTTTATAAAATATAATTTTTTATAGATATGCATCCATAAACTCGCATAATTTTTCATTATATTTAGTTTTGGCCTTTGTTATTTCCATTTCCATGCATCGTCTATGAAAACATTCAACATCCGCTAACTTTTGACGGTTAGCTTGACATTTTAAACTTATTTCTTCATATATTTTTTTAGCATCGTCCTTTGAAATTATATTTTCAGAAATTTCATTAAGTAATTTACATTGAATTTCATATTTTTTACTACTCACGTTAGATTTTTCATGATGATAAGATAAATATGGATGAATTCTTAAAAAGATTAAGAAATATTCATCTTCGTTGTATCGCTCATAAGTACTACCGCAAGACATGGTGGTATATTATATTTATTAAATTATAAAATCAATTTTTATAATTTAATAGTTATCACTGGTAATGAAGTTTGGTTACTAAAATTACTAGTCCATCTCTGGTATAATTCTTCCATCATTATATTTAATATATTGAACGTAGATTCTTTTTCTTCAGTAGTTAAACATTTATTGTGATATATGACAACTGATAACCGTACAATTAAATGTTTTAATGATTTAACTAAATATTCATGATATTCAATATGCATATTAATCGCTGATATTGTGTATAAATGAATTAAATTATATATATAATTGTCAAAGCTAATTAAAAAATCTATTTGATTTAAATGTTCAAACTCTATGATATATGGCATCGGCGCTGATTTGATTAAACTAATTAAAACTTCTTCAACCATTGTTATAATTTATATATATTATGATCAATTTTATAAATTTAATTTAAACTCATTATCAATATGTGATATCATGTCATCACATATTGTTAACAATACGCGCTTATTTAAATTAGATAGGTTTGAGATACTAATTATTTTAAATTTTGCATCTAAATGGAGGCATTTAATTTTAAATTTATAATTAGAACGGCTATAGAAATAATTATAAGATAACTGATCATTTAATATATCATAAATAGCATTGTAAGATTTTGAAATAATCGTTTGGAAAATAATTACATACATTATTAGTATATTTAAAAAAATAATATCAATTTTTTAAATGTTATTATAAATAAATTATAGATGAATTATACGCAGAAATCTAAATAAAATTTCTTTAAATTCTAATTTATTAGGATATAATATTTTTAGAAATACATATCCATTACCATCGCTGAAAATAATATGATTATCTGGTTTATATAATAAAGTATATTCATTATTAAATTTTTTACATTTTAACATTACATATGAATTACACTCATCATCAGATTCGTATGTAATATCTAATCTAGGGCTGATTCTATATGTTGTATATATTTCTTTAAATAAACTATCAGATTCATAATAATCATAATGGTTAAATGATTTGTTAGTTATTTTTAAGAAAAATTGTCGCATTATTGGGTCTTGCTTAAATAATGAGTATTTAATCCTTGCCATAATATAATTTTATACCATATATAATCAATTTTTATAAAAATAAGATATTTATAATGTATATGATTTTTTTATTACTATCACCATGCTTAGAATCTTGCTCAGGCAAGAACTGTTCTTTTGTTAATAGTACTTAACACATCAAATTCAATTAGTTATGCTAAAATTAAATTGTTTAAGCTATCTTCACATCTTTGAGTAAATTGAATTAATGATTCATTCTCATTTTTATAAATATGATTTCCAATGATCAGATAAATTCTAGTTGGTATTGGTATTATAAGAATACATCCAAAAATAACGGTGCAAATCATTTTAAAATAAAATATAATTTTGTAAATAATTAGTTGATTATAAAAGTAATTATGTAGTAATGTAAAGTAAGTTGTAATTTTAGTCTTATCGGCAATGTAAATAAATGGCGAAAAAATCATAAATTCAACATTTTTACCATGGATTGGTATAACAGGTAGATTATTATTATAAGCAAGTTTTGCAAATCCTGTTTTATATCTTTGTGATTTGGAATACCAAAAAGTTTTATAAAAATTTTTAGATCCAAATGTCATTTCTTCTCCGCCGCCTGGAATGATAAATAAATATTCTTTATTTTTAATTAAAAACTTTGCATTTTGTTTATTACCAACGACAATTCCTAAAAATAGATACCATGGACACAATAAATAAATTAAGTAATGGCCCAAGCCTCTAATTGTTTTTTTCGAATATTTATTAATAGAAAATAAGCCTAATAATAATTCAAAATTATGTGTTGTGTGTCTACTAATGTATATGCATGAGCTATCATCATTATAAATATTATTTTTGTTTATAATTGTAATTGGATAAAATAATATTAAAAGTTTATAAATTACATTATTAAAGAATCTATAAAAGTAGCCTTGTTGAATTTCTTTGTAATTTTGCATTGTCAATTATATTTGTTTAATCAAAAAAATAAATGCTCCGTGCAAGGCTCGAACTTGCGACCGTCCGGTAATAAGTCGGATGCTCTACCGACTGAGCTAACGGAGCGGGCATATGCCTAACAGTTGGATTTCATACCAACATCTTCAGTAGGATCACCACTAGATGCTTTGAAGCTTAAGCTACATTAGGTCATATACTATATATATAATATATGTTTAAATAATAATTAAATTAATTAAGATGTTGTAGTGATCTAATTTTACTACCATAGAGTTTTCCAACACTATCTAAGCAGTTATCGGCATATACTTTTAATTGTCTCATTTCACCAATAATTGGTTTGTACGCATTAACAGTAACATCAACATCTAATAATCTATATATTAAATCTGTTGCGCATTGTTCGTACATAGTGATAATATCTAAGACCTCCTGTTTTCTTTGTTCTGATTTATAATTTCGTTGAATTTTAGTTTTAAAGTCATCTATTGTTATTTCATTTTTTAATAATTTTAATCGGTATGATTGATTAATATTACGCATAGTATTTGTATTATATTTTGGAATAACAACAGCTCTAAGATGAATAGAAAATCTTAGAACATCCATCATAATTAACGTAATCCACGAATCTACTGTTTTTTTTAAATTCCGATTCTTAACGCTTGCTGATAGTTGTTTAAGTTTAGCACTTACTAAATTTACAATAGTATTATCCAATTCTCGACCACATCTAATATCAAGCGGATCTCTGGGTAATTCCCCATTTCCACCATTTTGACGTAAATATTCAAAATAATGCGGATTATGAATTCTCCCTTTTTCAATTTTTAATGTACGCCAGCTAAATGCTGAGTTACATTGAACGCAAAACATTTGATCACAATTTGATAATATAGTTCCATCAATATATATAAATTTATGATCTTCATCTAGTAGAAATCCATAATATTCACCAATTCCTACTTTTGTAATTGTAAGAATTGATGTGATATACCGATTACCATCTTTCTTATATCCAACTAAATTATTTAAATATACCGGACCAGCATTAATAAATTCTTCAACAGATAATCTAATTTCTTTATTAGATTTTGTTAGTAAGCATAATTTATGTTTACTATTAACAATATAAGTAGTACCATTTGATTGTTGAACTTTATACATCGTATCTACACCACGACATGTATCTAATACTCTTCTTTGTTTTCCATCTGGCCCAATTAACACATCATCGACCATTATTTCATATGCCATTTTATTTGACCCATTATATAAAGGAATAATAGTATGTTTATCAAAACATCCTTCAATTTTATAAATTGGTATTCCGCAAGAAGGACATCCTTTTGTTTCCTTTTCTAACTGTTTAATATTTGCCAAAATATTTTCATCGCATTTATGTTCATTGGATGAATTAATAATTTCATGACAATCTTTACAAGAAATATGTTTACACATAGAGCATAATAAATTACCATTTTCAGAAAGAGATTCTAATGAAAGCATTGCATTACAATCAGAATAAGGACATTGTTTAACGTATGTTAACGTAGGTTTTTTAACACCAATTCTAAGTTCAGTAATTTGATTATTAATATCGGAAATAGCATTAGCTACTCTATCATGAATAGATCGTTTATAAAACTTATATTCTTTTATTTTCGCAACAACCGCTTTTACTGGTAAAACTACATCAGATGATATAAATTTTTTATGTTCTTTTTTAACAGTTTCTAATTCTTTATATTGTTTTTCACGTTCAATTATTTTACTTTCATGTAATTTAGCAATTAAAATTTCCTTATCTAAAATTAACTGAGTTGCTGGTAGCATACTTTTTTCAAGTTCATATAAAATATTTTCTTTAATTGTTTTATACTCGGTATTAATAAAAACCATTCCCATATAATTTGATAATCTTGATCTGTCAAATTCTTCGTTACAACTCATGCATTTAAAGTAATGATCCGGATCCGTGATATATCTTTTAAAACAAGTTTTACAGCATTCAAAATCGCAAAATATACATACAATATTTTTATTAATATGTGTTATAGGGTCAATACAAATATTACAAATGTTCATAATGATACGTTAGTCGCATATATTATATATAATTATATCTATCTGTTGTTAAATTAACAAAAAAATAATAATAGATAATATTATCTATGCATAAATTCTAAATTACAGATTATTAATTAGATCATCTTCAGTAGATTCTGTGTTATCAACAATTTCTTCGTCTTCTTCTACGTGAGTTGTATTTTGATTAACTGTTTCTACTTTTTTAGATTTCTTAATAGTTTCTGGTGCAATATCTTCTTCATCATCAATTAAACTTGTTAATGTTTGGAAACACTCGGTGAATATTTCTAATGAAATATAATCATTTTTCTTAAGACAGATTTTAGTTTGTGAAATTGTAAAAGGTAAATTTGATAATTTTAACTTTTCCTTAATTTCTAGTTGTGGTAATTTGTTTAATTTACCATCAGCTCTAATCATATCAATTAAATTTTCCTTTCTAAATTTAGTTAAATATTTTTTAATCTTAGAAATTTCTTCAGAAACTGATTCATTACCATTAATATCTTTGTATGTTGGAGCTCTTGGTTCCATTAAATATGAGATCATGTGTTTTTTTGATGCTCTCATTTTAATATCATCTACTGATGTACCACGTACAATATAATATTCATATTCACCACCGCCATGCTCATCAACAAGAATAACCGCATAATGTGTAAATTCAACAGCTGTTGCTTTTTTCTTAGGAGCCGGTTTTTTATGTTCAAAACTGGTAGTGGTAGATACTGTTTTACATTTATATTCTAATAAATAATATTTATATAAATCATCAATAGCATTAATTAGATTACATAATTCAATCAATAGTTTTGATTTGAAAATAATCATCTTAAATGTATGGTAGTTGATCATATATTTATCATTTGTAATAATATAATGTTCATTCAGTTCAAAGTTATTTGTTGATAACTTGGTCTTAATAGCACCAGCAATATTTTGCACACGTATAATAATATCCGTATCAATAAAGAAATCATTAGATTTACTTGCTGTTCCGGTAATAATAGTGTCTAATACTTCTTCATCAATTACAGATAATGTAAATGTGATATCTTCAATACAGTTTAACGCAAATTCTTTGAAATTAACATCATATAAATTTTTAGTTAATAGCTGGGAAACGTAAGTTTCAGCATAAGAATCAATCTCGGAAAATGGCATTATTGATAAGTGGTATCAATTATAATTATATAAAATAAAAAATCAATTTTTATAATTTGTACTAAATGAAAGATCTTATATATTTTCGTAAATCTGCTATTCGCATTATAAGATATAATGATTTACGTTCATAATATCTTATTAATTGATTGTATAGATATGGATTATCAATAATAATTAGATTATTTTCATATAATTCATATATTGTTTCTGGTGATATTAATGAATTATCGCGTAAAATTTTATAATCTATAGTACCAGAAAACTCTATAATATTATTATATGATAATTTTTGATACTTAGAAATCGCAGACCAATTTAACCAATATCTAAATAATTGTATAATTGATATTGAAAGTTGTTGATATTCAGATACTGTATACCAATCAATATCCATATAATAATTTAAAAATATAGTTTCATCTAAATGTTGATATTTACAAATATATGGCCAATACACCCATTTTACAAATTTTGTAATTACATCACATGCCAATACTTGACATTCTGATATAATTTTCCAATTAACATAAGTTTTAAACATTCGCAATGCTGGTATATTATTTAATAATTGATATTTACTTAGTAAATCCCAATCAAGTATGTCTTTATATTTATACATAAAAGTATATGTTAATCGTTGTGCTACACATAATAATTTAATATTAATATTATTAATAATTATATTTAATACTCGGTCATCCAATTTTTTATTTATTAGTAAATAGTCCCAATCTAAAAATTTAAAAAATTCTATCAAAATATCATTAGTAATAGTGTAATTTTTACTTAATTTATAAAAGTTAATATTTAATAAGTTAGATCTTATAAATTCTAAATTTAATTCTTGATATTTACATATAGTTTTCCAATCTAAATAATCTATAAATTTATACATATCATATAAAGACAATTGTTGATATTTACATATATTTTTCCAGTTTAAATACTCTTTAAATATGTATAAATCTTTAGAATTAATAATTTGATACTTGGATACACAATCCCAATCTAATTTAAATTTAAATAAATTATAATGTTTATAATTTAAATTTTGACATATAGATATTTTTCGCCAGTCTAAAACATTTTCAAAATGAATCATTAGTTCTATATCTAAATTAGGAATGCAACTAATTGCACACCAATCAAAATATATAAAATCATATACAATTTCATCAACATCATTTATATAAATCAAATGGCGTAAATGAGGATTATTTTTAATTAAATTAGTTATTAGTAATTGTTGGATTGAGTTAAAAATAGACATACCTATTTATTATATAATTTTACAAAATTAATGCAATTTTGATAAAAAAATAAACATTGATTATTAATAATTAATATAATTTAATTGATTAAATATATCATAAGCTGTTGTATATCGCGTAGATAAAATGATATAGTCGTGTTTTAATTTTGCCAAATCTAGATCATTTATAATTAATAAATTATAAGATACTTTATTATTTAATATAATTGAGTTTGATTTTAATAGATTATTTACTTTATTAATATATTTAATAGGAATATATTTAAATATTGTTAATTTTAATATTTTGGACACATATTTATATGTTGATGCATATTGTTTTAATAAAAAGACAATATCATATGTATTGCCATAATGTATAATATTATGATTAGAATATGTTGAACTATAATATTTTTCATCAAGAAATAGAGATGTTTTTAAATCTTTAACATAACCAATATGAACTAAATATATACCACTAATTGCATCATTTTCATACTTATTATAAATTTTTATAGTTAATTTATGGTTGTCGTCTTCTGGATTATTCATAATATTAACATGGTATACTTTATTAATTATCATTTTTTTTAAACGTAATTGTATTAAATATATCTTTAATTAATTTAGTGTCAGATTTTTTTAGAACAAGTAACATATTAGTATTGGTATTATTAGAAATATTATTATTGATTATTTCAAATGATAATAAATGTAACTTTGTATTAATAAATTCATTTAGTGGCACATAATTGAAAAATAATAATTTATATTGATTATACATGTGATTCTTATCATAATCCATTAATGTTGTAAATATATTATTTGTAAATCCAATTTCATAAACATAATGTGATGAATATTCGGGCAAATTATACTTAGATTCTAAAGTTAAACAACTTGTTAAATTATTAATTTTTCCAAGTTGGATAAAATAAACTCCGGGAATTTGCTTATTATTCATGATTGTGTAGATAATATCTTATATTATATAATTACAATAAGATTAATCAATTTTTATATTTTTTAGCTTTTCGGTGATAAATGCAATTATATCTGGATCTATAATTTTAATAAATACTTCTTCGCCATCAATACTATCTGAGCGTTGATAAATATCATTATCGGCAATGTAATAGATCTCACCATCAATGATAAATTCCTTTGCTTTAATTTCATGAGTATGTTGACAAGGGCTAGGAGTTTCCATATCTTTATCAAGTTGATTTATAAATAAAGATCTCCCATTCTTTGGATCACATTCATAACATTTAAAATTTAAATTTTTATTTGAATCAATACAATCAATAGCGACGCTAGCAACTAATTTCATCATATCTTGATTAATATGATGTTTTTTAATTGATGCAGTAAATAAATATACGTCAGTTGGTAACTCATCTTTTTTTGATGGCTTATGATTATATATTGCCAGATATATATAAATTTGAACATTACGTTGAGATTCAGGTAATTCATCATGAGAATGGAAACGAATTGCTCGAGCCAAAATTTGCTTAATTCTTTCTAAATTCCAGTAAGGTTCCATAATATGAACTTCTCGACATGTTTTTAAACTTAAGCCTTCACTACCACTACTACTAATTAAAAGTACCTTTAACTGCGTATCTAATTTATTATATTCTTTAAGCGTTGCCGTTCGATCATCTGGTTTTATATCACCAGTATAGTATGCATAATATTTAACACCTTCTTCAAATTTAGTTTGTGGGGTAAATAATTTATAACCCTTTGATTCTAAATATCCAGCCATTGTTTCTAGCCCAGATTTTAAAAAGTTTGAATAAATTATGACTTTATTATCTTTACTCATATTATTGTAAATTTTACAAATTTTCGGAGAATATACCTCCATCTTTTCATAAATATTGATTGTATTATCTTCAGGAAAATATACATTAGAACACTGACGAGATTTAATACGATAAGATGTAGATTTACCAAATGATTTACTTTTTGTAATTGCGCCAGCTTTTATTTTAAAATTTAAACCTTTTAAAGTTTCATAATTATTACCACCACCAATAGAATTCTTCGTTTCTAATCGCTCTTTTTCACGAAATGATAAATACTCGACTTGTTGAATAGAACTCATTTTTACTAATTCAACTTTAATGGGTAATCGATCGGGAAAATGTTCCATTTTAATGGTTTTACGCATATCAGTAAAGAAATCTTCTACTTTATGATTATATAAATCACCATAATATGATACTAAACCAAACATACGATTACGCAATTTATTCACATTTTTTAATTCATTTGTAGTAGCATCTACAAAATATTTATTAAATGTATTTTCATCTTCAGGAAATAAAGTTAGTTTTTCATTATCATCACCATAAATATAACCCTTGCATAAATTTAAACCAATTATTATTTCATAATAATTATTAATAATAGGCGTGGCTGTTAAAAATATTAACTTACAATTCTTAGATTTCATAATCATATCATATAACGCAGATGCATTTTTAGAACCATTAGACATTGCAACCATTAGATTATGGAATTCATCACATACAATTAATTTATTATTTAAATCAAGTGTTTTTATATCAACACCAGAAATATCATCACTAGACGTTTCTAATTTATGCATCATATTTGAAGCATTCGATGAAATATAAACATATCGATTCATTCTGTCTTCATTACCATGAGTATATTTTCGCAAATCTTTTTTAAAATTGTCATGTAATGAACGGGGAGCCAATACAATTACTTCTTTATATGATCTTAATTGTTCAGTTATAGAAATTGCTGTTAATGTTTTACCAGAACCAGTACCATGAACAATTAATAATCCACGTAATTTTGGATTTTCAATAAAATAATCAAGAACTCGTTGCTGATGTTTTTGTAATTGCATGTTCAATACGTAATCACGCTAAATTATGATTATAAATATATATATCTATAATCATAATTAAATATAGTATCAATATTAATTACAACAATATCAATTTAAAAAAAATAAAACATTAATTAATACATTGTATATGTTTTTTTAATTAATACATTATATATGTTTTTTTAATTAATACATTATATATGTTTTTTTAATTAATACATTGTATATGTTTTTTTAATTAATACATTGTATATGTTTTTTTAATTAATACATTGTATATGTTTTTTTAATTAATAATCCATCGGTAACCACAACCACCGACACTTGGCTCGCAATGACAAATAATACTACTAGCTTCGTCTAAACTACGCATTTGCTTTTCAGAAATAACAACAGTATTTGGAATTTTACATTTATGGCATCGGTAAAAACTAGAAACTTTATATGTTAACTTTTGATTCTTGCGGGCTTCTAATTTTTTTAATAAAATCTCATTATGCTTAGGAGATAATTCTTCAGATTTCATATCTGCAATTTTTGACAAATCAAGTTTTCTATCAATAATCATCTTTAATAAATAATTATCATTTACCTCAGATTTAATATCAAGATTTTTAGTAATTCTAATAATCTTTGATCGGTATAAATCTTCAAATACACAATTATCAAATGATGGAATTATCATATTTAAATTTGCAAACTCTATTGAACTATCATAACATGATAGTTCAATTTGAATAATATCATTCATATACATTCTAATTGTACCATCGGGTATAGCATTGTTTAATAATGCGGCAATTAACAGTAAATATCCTCTACGTAATTTATTATAATTTTCATTTTTATATAATTCAACGGGAATTGTAAATTTGAATGACATTGTTATTATACGTAATACTAAGTATTATATATAATATATATAACTTCAATTTTTATAATTTTATTAATATAAAAATACAGTTATAATAATGACATATTACTATGGTGCAAACGATACAGAAAATGATGAAAATAATAATGAATCTATAGAACAACAACCACCGAGTAATCGTAGAAAATATATATTTGGTGGGATAATATTAGTAGCATTAATAGCAATAATAATAATATTTTCAACAGGCGGTAGCGATACAGCACAAATATCAGTTGAAGAATCAACTCAATCAACCACTCAGTCAAATTCACCATCAAAAGCAACCGAAGCTACACCAACTCCTACACCAACGCCAACTCCTACACCAACGCCAACTCCTACACCAACGCCAACTCCTACACCAACGCCAACTCCTACACCAACGCCAACTCCTACACCAACTCCTACACCAACGCCAACGCCTACGCCAACTCCAACGCCTACGCCAACGCCAACGCCTACGCCAACTCCAACTCCTACACCAACTCCTACGCCAACGCCTACACCAGCACCTACTCCTCCGCCGGCACCAGTATATAAATATATGCAACATAAAGCATCTAATAAATGTTTAGACGCTGGTGGTAACAGTGGTGAATATGTATATTTCCATGATTGTATAAATAATAATGATTGGCAATTATGGAGTTTTGGTAACAATAAATTTTTAAATAAACAAACCAATAAATGTCTATCATTTGAAAATGATAGTTATAAACTTAGAGCATGTAATGATTCTGACAATAATCAATTATTCACGTATACAAATAATTTAATAAGACATAATCAATCTGGTAAATGTTTTGATTCTAATGGTTCGTCTATATATACGGGTTCTTGTGATTCGTCAAATCCATATCAAACATTAACAAGCAATTATTATAATAACTTAAACAATTCTATTGTTATTGCTATTAAAGATAATCGTCAAACTGGTAATGCATTAGAACATGGTGGTGATGCTTCGAGAGATAATAAAGTTGCTGCGTATAAATATGATGGCGCTGAAAATAAAAAATGGATTTATGATTTAAATAAATTATCGGTTTGTAATAAAACCGATAATAAATGTTTACGTAATCCTAATGGAAGTACTGATATTGAAGTTAGAACATTAGAAGATACAAATGAATATAAATGGGCAATAGATATGGCTAGAGGATCAATATGCTCAAATTCTAATAATTATTGTATTGAAAATGGTGGCGATGCTTCTAGCGGTACTAATGTAAAAGCATATGGTTGGGACAATTCAAACAATAAAAAATGGACAATTACTAAACTATAAATATTTTATATTATATAATATAAAATAAAATATGAGTGAACCGCAAGTTAGCAATGAACTGCAAGTTAGCAATGAACCGCAAGTTAGCAATGAACCGCAAGTTAGCAATGAACCGCAAGTTAGCAATGAACCGCAAGTTAGCAATGAACCGCAAGTTAGCAATGAACCGCAAGTTAGTAATAAACCACAAGTTAGCAATAAATTAATATTTAATAGATTTACTAAAACTCAAGTATTAATAGGCATTGGTAGTGTTATCATGATTGTTATCGTGATTGTTATTATTATTATAACTACGAACAATTCTGATAATTTACCAGATCAACCAGCGGTTGAAACAACCGCTACCACAACAACAATCTCAAAAAGTCAAGGATCATCACCGCAACCAGAATCATCACCGCAACCAGAATCATCACCGCAACCAGAATCATCACCGCAACCAGAATCATCACCGCAACCAGAATCATCACCGCAACCAGAATCATCACCGCAGCCA
>JACCDQ011813562.1_pt1 | contig 20259 bp, 24 predicted proteins | sample 7446031 | NCBI WGS metagenome assembly JACCDQ01 (sample SAMN15323442, study PRJNA562643) | freshwater metagenome | isolation source: river surface water | place: USA:Blue River Watershed | collected 2017-08-17
TGCTGAACCACGTAGCTGAGAGAGACTAGTAGTTGCTCCATCTTCATGGCCTTTGCCGTCAGGTCGTCTAAGGTGAGAGACCACAATTAGACCAATGCCAGTCTCTTGAACCAGAGTTCTCAAGAGCGTCATGGCTCTGTCGATCAGCTTGCGCTCATCAGCGCCACCCTCCATGGATGAAACCACAATCGACAAGTGATCTAAGATGACCCACTTGCAGCCCAAGGCTTTAGACATGTAACGAACCTTGTTGAGCAGATTGTCCACATCGGTCGATCCAAAGTGGTCATAGAGAAACAAGCGGCCACACCCGACTGTAGATGTGAAAGCCTTTCTCATGTCTTCTTCAGTGACGCCATGTTTCCCGAGGTGAAGCGGCTTGTTCATGGCGAGACCCATGAGACCCAGAGCAGTGCGGGTAGTGCTCTCTTCGAGCATGAGCATACGCACAGTCTCACCGATGTTCAGCAAGTTGTAGGCAATTTCTCGGACGAAGAGTGACTTACCGATACCTGTGCCAGCCGTGATGGTGACAAGCTCACCCTTACGGAGACCGTGAGTAGCCACGTTCAACACAGGCCAAGGATACGAGACGCTCTCGACTTCCTTGGTGGACAGAATGGTTTCCCAAAGTTCCTTACCGTTCACAATGCCATCTGGACGCCACTCGGAAGCGTTCCAGTAGGCAGAGACAATCGGCGCAGGCCCATCGTTCACCAAGACTTCATTGGCGTCCTTGCGAGGTAGGCGCATAGTAAACACACGGCCAACAGGCAGCATCTCTGCCACCTGTTGTTCCGCCTTGCGTCCCGGTTCGTCATTGTCGAAGCACAGGACAATCTTCTCGAAGCCTAGAAGCCAGTCATAGGCTCCCTTGATTGCTTTGGTGGCGCTCTGAGCACCATCAGGCAGGCTGACAACCGGCCATTTGCTATCGAAGGCTTGAGCGACTGAGAGAGCGTCTAGTTCTCCTTCGGTGATGACGACAGATTTACCGGAGGACCATAAATGCTGACCCCAGAGAGGAAGGCATGAGCCTCTTTCTCCCACCCACGCAAAGTGCTTGTTGGGTTTGCGTAGTTTCTGAGCAACAACGCTGCCTCTAGCGTCGTAATAGTTAGCAAGGTGACAGGGTTCACCACTTGCATCTGTGGCTGTCGTGTATCCAAACTTTCGGCAAGTGCCTTCTCGTAAGCTTCTTTTAGGTATGTCGGTGAAAGTTCCTTGTAGAAGTTTGCTATGTCGCTCCAATAGTTTCCCATTGTCCACTCTATCCTCATTAAGGTCTGTAGCAGGAACTGCGTTCCCCGAGGAACCTCCGTAAGCATTACACACGAAACAAAAAGTCGTGCCATCTTCATACAGAGAGTTACCATCAGATGACCCGCAGTTATCGCAGGCAATATGCTTTACGAAGGTTCCCATTAGTTTAGTTGCTCTTGCTCACGTTATTGATGTTAGACCACCAGTAGTTCTTGGCGCTCATGATAGCGTTAGGGTCATCGCCCATACCGTTGTGACCGTCGTTCCAATTAGACCACTTGACCAACACACGGGGACCAACAGGACTGTTAGACACAGCGACTACTGTTCCCTTCATGTTGACGAGAGAGACACCAGTGCGACCACCGTGAGCCTGAGGCTCCTCCCGGTCATTCAGTGTGGTCTCAGGAGCACCGTGTCCGTGGTAGAACACAGTGTCACCGGGATTGATGCTATCGTCCCACTCTCGGTCGTCTAGGTTCCAATCGTCCCAGTAATCTTCAGCGGACTGGTTGACGACATCCTGTTCTTCTTCATCCTCAGACCACGGCCAGTCCCCAGGCTCAGAACCATTGTAGGTTTCAGCCCATGATGTCTCATCGTCCCACTTATAGTTACCTCGGAACAGATAGTTCTTGACCTTGAATCCCTTCAGGCTTTCACCCTCGACCTGATCCACTGATACCCAAACAAAACCTACTGCACGGCAAAATTCAGCGAAGGTCGCCATCACCTTCGGCAAGTAGTCTGCTTCTTCGCCGGTCAGCTTAATGTGAATGTTACGTCCGAACCCGGAGTAACTGAAAGTCATCATAGAGTTATCGAAGTCGCTCAAGCTGCCACCTCATAACGAGCATAGTGATGACCTGAAGCATCAGCCTTCATCACCGTGTTAATCTCAATGCCAATCTTCCGAAGCTCATGGATACATGCAGCTAACCGATAGATGCCGTAAACGTGGAGTGCTTCGAGAGGACTGATGGACTTACGTTTGGTTAGGTGGTTGAGGACTTTACGCGCTTGAGGCTTCAACTTGAGAAGCTTCATGATGTTAGTTTGGTTTGTGCTTTTAGTTCCGTTAGCCATGATTGTGGTATTGTTCCTTTGTCGGACCATTGAAAACCGTGGTCATCGGCCCACTGTGCAACAGTGACCTTTGAACCCGGATAGATTTTGGTTTTGTGAGCGGATTGAAAGACGAAGCGTAAGTCGAGGTCTGGATACTGTTGTTTCAGAAGAAGGAACTTCTGGCGTTCATCAGCATCTTTTCGGTTACGATGGCCGAAGCGGCCTTTTGCTTCCAAAATGATAGGTTTGTCACCTTGGACAACCACAAAATCGGTCACATATTTGGCTTCTCTGGCAGGGACCGTGTAAGGTATTTTTAGTTTCTCATAAGAGAACTCGATACCTGCATCCTCTAACTGCTTCGCTACTTTCTCTTCAAGCTTAGAGCGATACTTTGCCCTAAGCAGCACTGGGTTTACGTCAAAGGTCGAGCGCCGACTCAAAGCCGCCCTCGCTTACATCTGCCTCATAGCCGTCTTCCACCTGTTCAAACGAAGAGGCTCCAGCGCCACCTTCAGCAAGCTTAATGACCTGAACTTGCTTGAGGCGAAGCTTAATGCCTTCCTTCTTCTGAACCTCATACTTGTAGGCTTCAGCGATAGCTCGAACCTCAGAGCCACCACCAACACGAGAGGCTTCTGAAAGAGGCTTATTCTTACTATCGAACACCATCGGCTTATACTTGGACGATGTGCGGATCAGATACATACCCTCATGTTTCTCATCGGCAACAATCGGAATGTGAGGCGTCTTTGATTTGAACTCTTCACCCTTCAGTTCTTCCAAGAGTTTCGCCTTGAATACTTCAGCGGTCTTCTTGTCTACTCGAATTGCAACTTTGTAGCCGCCATACTCCTTGTCTTCAGTAAACAGGAAGGGAAGAACAGCGGTTCCGATAGGCGTAGTAACGTAGTGTTTGCTCATAGTTTTCCTTAAGTTAGTGAGCGATATAAATTCCAGCAGCGTGAGCCTTAGCGATAAGGTCTGTCGGCACTGGCATCTCCATGTCCAACAGGAAGCCAGCGGAAATTGCGGCATCCTGAGGCGTCATTTGGTCGAAGGGCGGAAGCATCTCGTAGATGGCTTCCATCTCCTCTTCGGTTAGCGGGGCGTTGTCGTCGTCATCTTCATCAATCAAGTATCACCTTGGTAGTAGGAGGGACATAAAAGGTCACGCAAAGGCATATTCAGCCTGCATGACCAGCTGTAAGTCTAAGGTTCCTTTGTGTGGAACGGGGTCTAACTTGTATGCACTTCGATCTAACTGAGAGATTGCTGCTTCTAGGATGTCTTGAAGGACATCATTCTCTGTGTAGAGTTGTATGAAAGTTCTCTTGATTATCTCACGGAACCTTTGGGCGTCATTAGGTAAACAGCCAAACGAGTCATGAACGAGAGCAAGATTGTTGATGCCTTGTCTCTTTGCCTCAAGAACAACCATATGTAGATGACAAGCATCCATTGAGTGAACAAAGGAGGGCGCTATGGCGTTAGCGGCCCGATACTTGTCGATTTCATTTGTTTCTCTTGCTGTTACAGGCTTAACTCTTCTTTTGATTCCACTATCCACCAGAAACAAGTGGACCCTAGCTGTAGATTGCTTTGGGTATCTCAACATTACCGGAAAACCCATAGGCGTAACCCAAGTTACCGGCTTACCTTCGTGTGCCATTACTCGCGCTATTGTCTGAAGGTAACGCATAACCTCCGCAGGTTTTGATATAGCCTCCTCGATTGAATTGAAGATGTGTGAACCTAAGTAGCGGGATGCTTTGAAGCCACCATCATCTCCGAAAGGATGGGCTTCAAGTTCACCAGAGGTTACTTTAGCTTGCAGAGGACGCATCGTGTCTTCCACAATCTGACTTTGCATCCCAAACTTCTTACTAGAGTAGGAATAGGTCATAACGTTGCGTTTAACTAACGAACGACTAATCCCAAACTCTAAGCAGCTTCTCGCTACTTCATCGTTTTCACCACCAAGATCTGCTCTGACTCTGGCTAACACACGGTCAGCGACAGTCTGATAGATGTCTTGTGGTTTGTCAGAAGGAACGAGATTAACAAGAGCGCCTTCTGGCGACCTTGACATGGCGCAAAGATGACCAAGTCCTGAACATGAGCCATCGAAAGAAACTGGGATGTAGACTTTTTGTCCATTCTCGGCTGCGACTAATGCTTTACACGCAGCAACAAACATGAACGGCTTGTCTGCCTCTCGCCAACCTAAGTTGACTAAGGGTTCTGAAGCGCATTTTCGGATAAACTCAAGGTTTTCGTTTACCCAAGCTACGCGCTCATCAAACGGTTTCTTAGATGTTTTGTTGAAGTCACCAACATTGGCTAAGTGAACCTTCAGCCAGTAGAGACCTTGTTCATCCACAACCTGACCTTCGGCAAACTGAAACATAGAACGAAGGTGGTCCTGTCTCTGGTAATTGAAGAAGCAGACAGAATAAACACGGCCCCTGTAGTCAAAATTCATAGGTGTATGAAAAATCTGCCCAAGGAGACTTTTAGCTTGCGCTAAGTCTCTTCCTAGAACGGTTCTTTCACCTATGTAGCCGATGTTTGCCATGCGTATGCTGGAAGCTTTCTTCTTCCACGCCTTACGCTCATCTTCAGACATGTCCTCCCATTTACCTTTAGCTGGCTTAGGTAGATCATCCTTAGGCGGAAGACCTTCCACTAAGACACCTTGTTCATAACAAGTAGTCACAAGCTCAAGGATGTCTTGGTTAATAGTCCAGAGAACACTTTGAGCGTGGTTGAGCGCCTCAAGGGCTGGTGCTAACACCCCGTCCCTAATGTTGGCCTCTATGTGTCTCTTGACCGTCTTCTGGTGTGTTCTGACCAGATTATACGGATAGCCGCCTATGTGGAGAGTGAACTCTCTCCAAGGCTCTACTGGTCCCGTCTGAGGAAGGCCGATCAGTAGCTCATAGACCAGATGCTCCATCAAGCCCTGAAGGACACCACAAGCGTCTTCAGTAATGGTCCAGAACTGGTCATCAATGATGAACAGTGGTCCAGCCAAAAGTATCTCTACAGCCGTTTTGCCAGCCTGTAGTCGCTCCTCATCCGTCCAGTCACGGAAGGTGAACTTGGCGCGGCTTGCGTAGGCCCGGATGGCCCTACGTCTGTGGGTTAGAGAAGCGTTGTTCTCTTTGACGATACGCTCAAACTTTTCGGCTTGTGCTTTGTCCCATTTCTTAAGGGCGTCACCATAAGCCTCAGTCTCTATGCCAGCCCCAATTACCCGGAGAGCATGGGAGAGGTAAGGCTCATCGTTACCTACAGCGCACAGCCCATAATACATGAGTAGATAGGTCAACTTCTCGCTATCCATGTCGAGAATGACCCGGCGAGGCCCCCGGAAACCCTTATCTGAACGCAAACGTGCGAGAGTTTCTTGCGTAGCTTCGTGTTGACTTTCAAAGAAGCGAGCAATGAGGGACTGACTTCCGTCAGTGGCACCAAGACCTTGCCTAGCCCAAGCTCTTTTTTCACGTTCCCAATGTCGATCTTTTGTCAGTTCTAGTGCGTCCATAGGTTGTCTCCGAGAGCTAGGTTCTCTATAGGAGGGCCACAGATCGGAAATCGGTCTGTAACCCTCTGAGAACATTGATCCTGAGCGAACATTGTAGTAGTCAGTATGTAGTTCAGGTAGATGAACAGTTCAAGAAGCGTAGACATTCAGACTAGCTTTCTTCGGACTCGTTGTTTTTCAAGGGGCTGCACATGGATGGCCTCGTGGCGGAGTGGCTACGCAGAGGACTGCAAATCCTTAAATTATTGTTTTCTTGTCGTTTTCTCGAATATCTCCAATGTTTTTGATGATCCACGAGCGGCTTTTCGTCAACATGAATACCACCTACACCGATGTTCATATGTAAACAAGAGAGCGGGTTTGTAGCAGGTAAGTGATGCTCATAACGCCTAGTTGTAGCTAAGGATGCGTGACCCATAAGCTTCGCTACGGTGAGTGAGGGGGTGCCTCGCTGAGTCATGATGGTGCCGAAAGTATGTCTCAAGCCGTGTGGTCTAATTGGTGGGTCTAGCTTAAGGTTGTCGGAAATCATCACACAGGTATCGTAAATCACCCGATATGAAGGTATCCCTGTTTCAATAATTTGACTCAAGTCAAGGAACATCTGCTCAGGAATAGGGATGGCTCTATTCTTATAGGTCTTGTTCTTCTCTGACCTAACCAAGACAAAGTAGCCTTGATGGTTCGATTGAAGCTGATTTTTACCTAAAGACGTAAGTTCACCAGCGCGAAGACCTGTCAGCATTAGAAACTGAAGCGCGACCGTTACGTCAAAGCCACGAAGCCTATAAGCCTCTTCCAGAAACTCCTGTATTCGGTCTTCTGGTAGGTAAACGTCCTTTACGACCAAGTTGGCGCGTAGAGGGACCTTGGGCTTCCGGTCGATTATCTCGTTGTCGTGAGCATATGTCAGAACCTTTGAGATAGCCAAAAGCACCTTATTCACTGTTGATGGTGTGTAGGGCTTTCCTGTCTTCTTTATTATGGTGTCCTCGAAGTATTCCGCGAGGCGCTCTAGGTCTCTCGTCTTTATGTGCGCGAGGGGCATGTCGCGCCCCAACACATCTATAGCCATCATGAGCCGCAAGCGGCTTTGTCTTTCAGATGCTTGGCCTCGCCATAACCTATGGCTAAGTTCACGCCAAGCATCCATCAGGGTGTAGGTTTCGTCAGGCATGACCAACCCCCATGCGCGAGACAAGCTTATTGAGGAGCTTCTTGCCTTCAGCAGTCAGCGTGTATCTTTTCGCGCGTAGGTCAGTCAGGTCTTGATGCTGCTGAATAAGCTTTTTGCCTTCTCCACCTAATCTTTTCTTTGCTCCTAGTTCTAGCAGTAACCGCGAGGTCATTGAGCCATTCCAACTCGGTCCAATGTGCGCGGAGGCTTCTGTGGGGGTTATGCCGGGTTTCAAAGCCACCAGAAGAAAGCCAACCATAGAACTGGCTGGCATGTCTGGGCGTATCTCACGGAACACCTCAATCGTGTTGAGAAGTCTTTCCATTTTGATTGCGTCAGTTTCTGGGAGTTTCTCTTTGACAAACTGATTCATGGTGACTCCATTTACTCAATGCGGACTTCGGCTCCATTTGCGTCACACAACGCGAGCAGCCCTTCAATGTGAGTAGCAGCTACAATATAGACACTTTCAGAGGGGTTGAACAGTGTGGCAACTACTCTGTTGTCAGGCTCAACAACCAGTTGCACGAAAGCCGTAGCAGGAATGTCAGCTACTTGCCCATGGTGTAGCAGATATTCACGTAGAGTATTGATAGACATGGCTTTTAATCCATTGTTTCATTGAGTTGGCCGGGGTTTCCCTAAAAGATACAGAGAGTTAGCGTAACCCATTGTATCGGCATGTTATTTGGCTTAAACCATCGCGCCTCCTGTAGTGAGTTCTCACTATGTTCCCTTTCTATTGTTCATGCAATAGGTCCATAGAGAAAGGCTGTTAACTGGTTGATGGAGCCACTGTCTACTGTCTGGCTCTGGGACCATTGTGGACTAGGACAAAGCTATAACGCGCGAGGGGCGGATCATTGCGCGTCTGGAGGTGGGGCATAGGCTCCATGTCGTAGAGTTCGCCAACCTCCTCATACGCGAGGAGGCGGTCAGCAGACGCAATGTCACTTGGAGTAAGCCCGCGAGTGTCCCTACAGCGCAGATAGTATTCCCAAAGCAGGGGGGCGATGAGTGTTGTGACTTGAGTTCTCATATCAGTGGTCCATTGGTGTAGAAGCTACATAGATTGACGAAAATATGGGGAGGTAGGGTAGGTGCTTGAGGTATCCTTAGACGCGCGTAGGGCGCTCTCACCACGGTTAAAGAGCTTAAAGCGAACACCATAAGCCGTTTCATTGGTCGTTAGGCGGGCCGCTTTCTCCACAAACGCGCGAAGGCAGCGCTTGTTGTCCCTGTATGCCTCAAGAATGTCGTCAGGTTGCGCGAGGCCGCTGTCCATAAGGTAACGGGCAGCGTCCAGTAGTGGTTCGCGCGAGGCGTCGATAGTGACCCCATTGTAACTGTAAGGCGTAAGGCCACGCGAGGAGGGGTGAAGGTAAATCTTATGAATGGTCATTAAAGTTACTCCGAGAGAACGAGTAGACGCAGCAGGTCAACCACAGAATCTACTTCTGTTTTTTCCATGATGCGCGAGCGATGGTTTTCGATGGTTCGCTGTGAGTTCCCTAAATCCCACGCAATAGTTTTATTCATCTTGCCATCGACTAGGGCTGACATAACGAGACGTTCGGCAGGCGTAAGTCTTGCGAGGCGTGACCTTGCGTCTTCTTCGGCCATGTTGATAAGCGCACGATGAGTGGGGTCGATGAGTAATGGTGCGATACGCATTACTTTATGCTCCTTAGGTGTAGATGCTACATGGTTAGCCAAAAAAATAGACGGACATGCAGTAGCCTAGAGTGAACGCTCCGAACACAACGCCTAAGAGAAACGCTAAGGCGTCAAGTATTGAGTAGAAAACTATGTGTGTGATTGGTGTGTTTGTTTGGTTATGGTAGGTCATTGTGTGGTTTCCTTTGTGAGAAACTTAAGTGTTGGCAGTGTGATTTGCTTTTTGCGGTTTATGTTTGCTGCTTGTTTTCTGGTAGACGCAAACACGCAGGGTTTAAGGTAAATCCATCTGCATGGATTGATGCGTTTGGTTTTCATGATGACTGGTCCTCAAGCTGCCAGTTGAAACACAGTGCGCCCATGGTTTTTGAGTTCCTCAAGTGGGTCACGGATCATGTAGTCTGGAAACCACCAAACGTCCCCGTCTGGCACTAACTCGTCACCATGGTGCATCATGCTTTCTGCGATACACGGAGCAGACGTTAAACCCACAAAAGGATTGCCGTTGCCTGCGTCAAACGGTGTGAATGATCCGTTGCAACTGTAGTTCTCGAAAGCATCTGCAAAGATTGTCCAATAGTCATAGCCGCGTGCGATGCAGTCAGCTAACTCTTGGCGCGCTGTGTTGCTTGCTGTGACAAGTAGATTGCCCGAAGGTAGGATGCGACAAGTAATCATAATTCATGCTCCTTTTTTGCTGCATGTTTCAATCAGCTTATGGATTTCAGAGCGAACTACAGCTTTGTGTATGTCCAGCCTTGCACCTCTCACCATATCTCCCTTGTCATCTCTAGCGGGCCAATAGACCGCCTGAGCTTTCCACATGCTAAGGTTTGCAGGTAGGAACTTTGCATGATTGCCAAAGCCCGGAACTGACCAATAGCGAACGCCACGGGTGCTGCGGGTTGCTAGGCGTAGGATTGATATGTTCATGATGATTGCTCCTAGACAGCCTGCAACACATCGAAACCAGCGTCCTCAAGACGACGACACCAACGCCAGCCATCGTCTTTCATGCAGGCATCAATGAAGGCGTTCTGAAACTCTTCGTTCCAGCCGTCCTTTTGTTCGCTGCGGGTAATCTTGCGGGCTGCATCGGCTACAGCGGCTGAACCCTTGTCGTAACCAAAGCCGCTTGCGTTGCCTCGCGTCATCTCACAGCCAAGCCAATGAACATATGCAGTGAGGCGACCAGCGCCATCTTTGGGGAACTTAAGGGCAACAGTTGCAACCTTGTCGCCGTTCTTCATGATTACGAAGGCTGACACTTGGCTGAACGCTGCCTTGTGTTGGTCGTAAATGTTAGACATGGTGTTTGCTCCAAGTATCTGGTAGTATGTGGTAGGTGCTACATAATTAGCCGAAGAAAAACGCAAGGGTGCTGAAACCCATGGTCATTCCAGCGAAGACGATGGTGAAGGTCATGAAGATTGCTTCGTAGATTTCTGTAGTAGTCATGATGTTTGCTCCTAGTTGCACTATGTTGATGACACAAAGTAGCAGATACTACATACATGGCAAAACTATTTTTTATGCCCAGTGTTTTCAATGAGTTACGATTAGGTGCGTTGGGTTGCTGTAGGTGCAAATCGCACAGCGAATAGCGTGTAATATCAGTGGCTTAGGGTATACTCTGAGCATACTATATGTTGATATGTCTTTTACAACATGTAGTATATATACGGCCTATGCGCTTATACCATGTAATATCAATGACTTATGAGAATACCTATAGAAAACAATATGTTATAACTACAGGCAAATGTCGGCAAAATGTCAGTCAGTTTCCACACAATTTCTATGTGTTATACTACATGCTACCAACTACATCTCTAGTGCAACGCAGATAATACTACATCCTTTGCGTTCACATAGTTTCAACAGGTTACACATGAACAGAGAGACTACAGGCCGCAACGGGTCCCTCTAGCGTTTGTCCCCCTGCTAATTGTTTTGATTTTGGCTTTCGAAAATTTGCCTGAATGGCGCTCGTTGTTGTTCGTCTCAGAGTAACTTTTCGTCTCTTATGGGACCCAGAATTCGGGGGGCGACCTACAGTATTCTCAAAGAATACGTAGTTACGCTGAGTGACTCTAGTTTCAATGAGTTACGAAGTGTTTTCCGATCTGTGGCCCTCTATAGAGAGAAGAGCACTAACAATGTGCATTTTATACTAGGCGCAGGGACCAATGTTGCCCCACAGACTTATCGCCATTCCTGACCAACTATAAGTAACTCTAAGCAACTAAAGATAATCTTATTATAATCATAATAGGTATAACTATAGAACTCTTAGCTACTTAAAGTTACTAATAGCTAACCTAATCATTTGTGTAATCCATAAAAGTAAAACTTAGAGCAACCCTAAGTAACTCTAAGCATCCCCAAGCACCTCATTCTTTTGTGTAAATTAAGGCCCGCTCAGGGCTACTCAATGTATCCCTAGGAGCAATAAGTTTGGCCCTCGAAACCGCAAGCTACATCAGCGACCTTGTGTCCGCTAACCCTGCTGGAAGTGACACCATCGCCCAAGCCGATGACCACATTCGGCTAACTAAGGGTGTGCTTAAAGCTACCTTCCCGAATCTAAATGCAGCCGTTACCTCAAGTCCACTTCAGCTAAACACATACTTAGTGCCACAAGGAGCAATCCTTATGTGGTCTGGTAGTGTCGCCTCAGTTCCTAGTGGCTGGTGTTTGTGTGATGGCTCAAGTCACTCTAAGGCTGACGGCAGTGGCTCTGTAACGGTTCCTGATCTTCGTGGACGGTTCATCGTAGGTGCTGGTGGCTCCTATAGCCCCGCAGCGACTGGTGGAGCCTCTAGCAACACCCCGACCATTACCATGAGCAACGCTGCGGTGACGCTCACGGCTGACCAGATACCAGCCCACACCCATACAGCCACAGTCACTGATCCCGGCCACAGTCACACCGTGAGTGACCCCGGACATGCTCATAGCTTCAATCAGAATGGTGGTAACACCAATCAGGCGGGTGCTTCGGGTAACTACTCGGGTGCTCCGAGTCCCACTTCGACATCCACGGTAACTACCGGCCTCAGTGTTGTCTCTGGGACTACGGGTATCTCTGTGTCCAACGCTAACACTGGGGGAGGCCAAAGCCACACCCACGCTAACACAGCGACATGTTCTAGTGTTCCGACATTACCCCCGTATTACGCACTGTGTTTCATCTACAAGCTTTAAGGGAGGACTATAGATGGCTTTAGTTCCTCTTAGGGACATAGGTAAACTCGGAGTCAACACGGACTGGAGTCCATTTGATTTACCACCGACTGCGTGGACCTTTGGTTCCAATGTTCGCTTTATGGACAATAGGATCAAGCGTGGTCCAGTGTTCAGCACTGTAGCGAACCTTACGACCAACACCAGCCCTAGAGGCTTCAGAGCCTATAGACTGCTCAATGGAGCCTTTGATTTCCTCCTGCTGAATAAAGATGGAACGATAGTTAGCTGGAAGTGCTCTACGCCCTCAGGAACGCCTGTAGAGACCAACATCACTGTTTCAGGGTGGACAACAGACAGCCCTAAGCTCGCCTATACTACAGAACTCTTCAACGATGTCATGTATGTGAACCGTAGCGACCGAGTTCCATGGGCTAAGAGTAACGCTGACAACACATTCACGGCCCTCGCCAACTGGAGCTCAGAGTGGCGGTGTGAATCCCTTCGGTCCTTCTCCGGTGTTCTTGTGGCGCTGAATGTCACCAAGAATGGGGTGAAGTATCCTTCTATGGTGAAGACAAGCGACTTCACGGTTGCTGGCAGTGTCCCCACCACTTGGGTTGCTGACACCACCAATAGCGCTACCGAGAATTTACTGACAGACCTCAACAGTCCCTTAGTGGACGGTATGTCACTTAGAGACCGCTTCATCCTCTACGCTGGTCATGAAGTATGGGCGATGGAATATCGGGGCGACAACCTGATGTTCAACTATAAGCGCCTCTTCTATGACCGTGGTCTCATTAGCCAGAACTGTGTCGCTGAGTACCAGTCGATCCACTATGTCTTCGGTAACGATGACATCTGGCAGCATGATGGCTATACGCACAAATCCATAGCCATCGGTAGAGTTCGTGACTTCATCTTCCAGAACTTAGTCAGAACCGAAGCTCACCAGTTCTTTGTGGTGAACAACCCGAAGCTTGGTGAGATAGCGTTCTGCTATGTGTCTAACGACGCCTACTGCAACTTCCCTGTAGGAGGTGCTCTCGGCTACCCCGGTTGCAATAGGGCTGCTGTGTATAATCATATCTACGACACGTGGACTTTCTGGGACTTGCCGTATGTTGTGGGAGCCAACAGTGGCTCAGTGTATACCGGCCTGACCTACAATGAAGCGTCGAGCATGGTCTATAACTCACAGACCGCCAGCTACAACTCGCTGTTCGATGAGACTGCTCGTTACCTGATGACTGTTAGTGGAACTAACGGAACTACGGTTAGCTCGGCTCTTAGACTACTCGAAGATTACTCCGTAGCTTCCACAGTTGGAACCATCGACACCGTAGCGACTGCTCCAGTTTACCTTGAGAACAAGTTCATGGACATGGATGAGGTCTCTAAGGAGCTACGTGGTTACAAGGTAGTGAACCAGATGTGGCCTGAGATGTCCTTAGACTCTGGTGCTCCAACTGTGAGTTTTACTTGGGGTTCTTCGGATTACCCTAATGTCCCTGTGACCTACGGTTCATCTATGACCTACGATGGCTCAACGTATCCAAAGCTCGACTTCAATAGCCCCGGTAGATACCTGAGTCTGAAGATGACTTACAGCAGCCCTAAGAACTTTACGTTCTCTGGGTTCGACATTGACTATCAAGTATTCGGACACCGTGGCTAAAGAGTAGAAACTACGTTCCAATGGCAGATACCTTAGATACATACATCAAGTCACCGAGTCCTCCTAAAGACCCCGACAGTCAATACGTCTACAACGAACAACAGTTCAGTAAGCTTGAGGGCGCTCTCCGTAAGCACCACGACAAAATCTTGGATGTCTCGGAGACCTCTCAGGCTCAATATGAGAACGAGGTAAATGTAAGAGCTACGGCTGACCAAGCTCTAGTGGAAACCATTGAGACGCTTTCGGCTCAGTTTGAAGCCTCAGACACAAATACTCAGGGTCAGATACAAAACCTTCAGACGGCTCTTGCAGATGCCGAGAGTTCTACGGCTAGTAAACTTACGACATTAGAGGCTAAGGTTGACTCTGGTGACTCAACGAACCTTGCCTTGATTAAAGATGAGGCTAGAACAAGGTCTACATCGGTTGGCTCATTAGCCTCCAAGGTATCTGCTCTTGAAGCTAGTGTAAAAGTAGGTCAAGCTGAAAGTAGGGCCTTAGTCAAACAAGAGACACAGGCTCGTGCAGACGCTGTGTCCGCTGAAGCTTCATCAAGGCAAACACTAGAAGCAACAGTAAATGGACACACCTCTTCCATTACAACTCTTACCTCTACAACCGCTGATATTAATGGAACTCTTTCCGCTCAATGGGCCGTTCAAGGTAATATAGATGGTTCTGTTGGGGGACTAAGGCTAACTGGTGTAAAGAAAGCTGACGGAACTGGTGCTCTCTACAACCTAATCATTGATGCTAACACCAAGATCAATGGTGACCTGATTGTTAGTGGCACAGTGTCCGCCTCGCATATTGCTACAATCCCCGGCTCCAAGATAGGAACTGGATCAGACGGTGTAAATACAGATAATCTTGTAACTAACGCTGTTTCAAATACATATTTCACACCATCAGCAAGCAGTGAAGCAAGTTATACAGTGAGCGTTAAGTCCGGCCAAAGATATGTGATAATTGGGTCATATGTTGGAGGAAAGGCTACAACTTATGCATCGGCAGCAAACTTAGATATTGGATATAGTTCTGGTGGAGGGGCTTATTTAATTAAGTCCAACACATTTAACGCTGTTGGAACCGGAATTAACACAAGGAATGTCGTTTGGAAAAGCTACAATCCTCTTGACGCTACCTATGGTTGTATCACTGGTTTTACGACTGAGTTATCTTATTCGTTTCCCAACGCCACATTCTTCTCCGAGTGGGTTGCCACAACAACAGGTTCAGTGACATTCTGGACACACGCACTATCAACTGGTGGTGGCAGTTTGTTTACTGAAGGATGTTCGCTTCTTGTGATTGAGCTAAAGCGATGAATTATGTTTGCTACGACTTAACTACAGGACGGATAGAACAGACTGGTTGGGTTGATGAGGACTATAAGGAAACGTTAATAAACACGGGCGTTCCTTTAGTATTTGTAGACGAGTGTGTTGATTATAAGTTATTTAAAGTTGACCTTTTGTCAAAACAATTAGTTGCATTAACGCCAGAAGAGTTACTCCCTCCTTTAATTCCAGAACCAATAGTTGTTGGATTATCTGGTGAATAACAAAATTTTAAAACCATGAAACATTTAGTTTCAGCTACGGGGTAACTAACCCCTAACAAGAGGGGATACCCTTGTCTTCATATACGTTTCTACCGAGCATTAGCTCGACGAACCAAACTACAACTACTGCTCCCGGTGGACCTCAAGCTGGCGCGCTGAACACCATTTACGGTGGGTTGGCTGACGCCTACGCTAAGTCCAACGCTATGGGTCCATACAGCGGCGATTTCTACTCCGGTATCAATCCGTATCTCCAAGGAGCCTACGACCAAGCTGGTAACTTTGGTGCAGCTAACGGTGGCGTAGGGCAAACCCAGATCAACACTGGTCAGGGTCTCCTTGGTAACTACGGTGCTGCGAGTAACGCTGCGGGCGCTTTGTATAACTACGGCACCCAGAACCAGACGCAGAATAACATTGCGACTGCCAACGCTTACGCCAACAATCCGTATATCAACGCCCTTGTTGATTCCGCTATGGATGATGGTCAGCGTGTAGCTGCTGAACAGACGCTCCCTAGCCTTTACCGAGGCGCTGCTGGAACTGGAAATATTAATAGCGACAGAGTTGCTTTGAGTGAAGGTGTAGTAAAGCGTGGCCTCGGTGAGATGGCTGCTGGTATGTCTGCCAAGGTCCGTGGTGACATGTGGAACCAAGGACTGAGCACAGCCCTTACTCAGAGCCAGCAAGGATTAGGCGCTCTGAGCAACGCTGGAACTCTTAGTTCTAACCTTGGTAACGCTGGCTCCGGCTTGATGTCACAGGGCATCAACGACCAAGCGAACCTTAGCAAGCTCTATGAATCCGCTGGTCTTGGTGTTCAGGGTCAGGCTGACCGTGGGTTAGCTAACGACCAAGCGAAATACAACAGTAACTACCAGTTCCCGTGGCAGAACCTACAGAACTACTACAACATCGCTGGTAACAATAACTGGTGGGGAACTCAGAACCAGAGTGGAACCAGTGTTGGCTTTAGTCCTGTGCAGAACCAACGGACTGCTCCGGGTGCTCTTGGTATCCTTGGTGCTGGCCTTGGTCTCGCTGGTTCTGTGGCTGGCTTAGGTATGGGCGGTGGCGCAAGCCTTGGTGGTATGGCTGCTGGCGCTCTTTTCCCTTCGATTGGAGGAGCCTTGAGTCCAAGAGCATTTGGATCATACGGCCCGCAACCGGCTTACTGAGGAGGAGCTAATGGCTAACAATCCTTACCTAGACATGACGCTCCCACGAGGCTTCCGTAACCTGAACCCCGGTAACATTGAGGACGGCCCATTCGCTCGTCGTCAGCCGGGGTATTCTGGTGGCGACGGTCGGTTCGCTCGTTTTGACAATATGGAGCATGGGCTAGACGCTCAGTCTGCTCTACTCCAGTCATACGGAAACAAGGGTCTCAATACGCTTAACGCTATCGTGAACCGTTACGCTCCAGCTAGTGACCACAATAACACTGCTGCTTATGCTGGCTTTCTGTCCAAGCGTCTCGGTATTGCACCTGATGCACCCTTGGACATGAGTAATCCCTCTGTTCGCCGTGACCTCGCCATGGCTATGGCTCAACACGAGAACGGCAAAGACCCGCGAGGCTTTTTGGCCTTGGCGTCTGATAGCACCCCGCAGATTGGCGGTGAGCAACCTCAGGCTCCCTTAGCCGCCCAGAGCATCTCTCTAGGCGACCAAGAGAACCAACAGCCCTTCAATAACATCGGGTCAACTCTCGCTAACATGGGAGCTTCTCTGGCCTCTTTGGACCGTGGCGGCACTGGCATAGCGTCACTCAACGCTTCTCGTGTTGCGAGTAACCTTGCGTCTCAGGAGCAGGCTCGTGAAGCTCAGGGTGGCTGGAAGTATGCTGGTCAGACCCAGAACGGTCAGGGCTTGATGTTCCAGAATAGCCGGGGTGAGATTCGAGTTGAACCGTTGGCTCCGGGGTTCTCAGGACAGAAGGAACCTGAGGCGATTAGAACGCTTCGGACTCTTCAAGCTAACCCTGATCTGATGGAAACAAAGAAACAGCTAACAGGTGATTCTGGTCAAGATACGGTTTTGACTGATGAAGGCGTCGAGTCTGCTGTTGAAGCCAAGTTTGCTGGTCGTAAAGACGCCTACACAGGTATGACCAAAAAGGGCCGTGAACTCGCCATGAACAAAGAGGCGGAGTTCAAGAAGAAGTATGGTGTAACTGACGAAGACATTATGTCCAACCAAGGTAAGTGGGCTGGTGTCTTTGGTGCTGAACGTGAATACAGCAAGCGTGTGGCTAACATTAGCTCTGCCGAGTCTTCATTGTCTGCTGCCATAGATCAGGGACGCAACCTTCTCAAAGACCCTGACCTGAAAGCTATGTTGAGTCAGCCTAAGCTTCTCAACCAGTTCAACCAAATGACGGCTGAACAGTTGAACAGTGCTAACCTTGGTAAACTCGCGCAGCTTAAAGAGAACCTTGAGACTGTTGCTCAGGATTACACTCGCATTAACGCTGCTGGTAACTCTACGACAACTGTTCGATCTCAGGATATTGCTCGTAGCATCCTGAATACCGGCATGAGCGATAAGGCTATCAACGACCTGTTCGACTTCATGGGACAATCGGGTCTACGTGTGAAGAAAGCTCTTGAAGTTGGTCAGGAGGATCTTCGGACTAACGCTCGTAAACACACCAATCTGGAAGATTATCGGAAGTCTCAGGCTCAATCTGAGAAGTCTATGGCTGACCGTCTTGATAAAGACATGGTTCGCTTTGGGTTGAAGCCGAAGTCTACGATTGGTGGAACAGGTAATACACAACCCAAAGGCGCTCCTAATTCGGGAGACGTTATAGACGGTTACCGTTTCAAAGGTGGCGACCCCTCCAAACAGGAGAATTGGGAGAAAGAATAATGGCAGGACCGTGGGAGCGCTACGCACCCCAAGATACAACGGACACACCGAAAGGTCCGTGGGAAAAGTATGCGCCCCCCACGGTAACTCAAACTCCAGAACAAGCCACAGACGCAATGTCTGCTCCAGACAAGTTCACCAGAGCAGGCGTCAAGGGCCTAACCTCAGGCGCTAGTGGCCTAGTCAATACTCTTGGTAAAACTGTAGAAGGCGCAGACCCCAAGAAACTCGCCAAGCTCCAGCAACTCATCGGTGCTGTAGAAGAACGTATGGGAGTTGACGCCTCTCAATACAAGCCTGCTTCTGAGATTACTGGAGATTCCAACAGACCACTTATGGAGCGGTTAGCTAACGCACCACGCTCCGTGGTTGAAATGGCTGGCCCTGCGTTAGCTGGTGGTGCTGTTGGTGGGCTTCCGGGTGCTGTGGCTCTGACCACGGCCTCTACGGCTGGTCCTGCAATTGACCGCAAGCGAGAAGCTTTAGGTCTCAGTCCAGATCAGGAGCTACCCTCCAAAGCTAAGTATGAGGTTGGCACTAAGCTTGCTCTTGATGCTGCCTTGCTGGCTGGTGGGGGTGCGTTCACCAAGAGCCTCATGGGTCCAATAGAGTCTACAGGCGTCAAGGCGCTTGGAGAGGCTGGTAAACGTGCGGCACAGGCTACACTTGTTGACGCTGGTCTTGGGGCTGACGCTGCGGCATCAGACAAGGTTCTGATTGAAGGTAAGGCTCCCACAGCCAGTGACCTAGCTGTAGGTGCTGCTCAAGGTGCTCTTCCGGGTCTTGCGGCTCATGCTCCGGGTGTGGCTGGTAGAGTTCCGGGTGCTGTTGGTGAAGGCGCAGCGGCTGCTGGTAAAGCTGTTAGAGAGCCTGTGGTCAATAGAACATTTAGACCTCTGGAATCTTTGGAGCCTGAGTCTCGTGGTAGAGCAGCCAATAAAATCGAAGAGTTCAGTGGAAATATGCGTGCCGCTGAAGAGTCTTTGCTTAAGGACGTTGATGCTGCATCTGTCGGTCTTGATGGTGTTACCAAAGAATACATCGGTAAAGTTAAAACTGCCTACGATAAAAACGTTCCTATTAAGCAAGAGTGGATCGACGCTATCAACAAGGCTGATCTAGTTGCTGGACAGGCTGTAACAGACCTGACTACATTTGGAACAATGCGTGAACTGGAGAACAGTGCGCTAAGTAAAAGCACTAAGGGTCTAAATCCATTTGAGAACTTCAAGACACGTATTGGTGACTACGCTCTCGCACATTTTATTTCACCCAAGCTTGCTGCGGCTGCTGCCACAATCCAAACAGGTATAGACTTTGGTGCTCGTGGTATCGACAAGTTCACTGGGCTGTCTGACCCCGGTAAGGTGATTACTGAGAAGTATGCAGGGACTGCTAGTCCCACTCCAACGGTAGCTCAAGCCCGTGCCGAAGCCCTTGCTCGGAGTAAGATGCAAGAAGACTTCCGAACAAAATCAGGTAAGAGCCTTGATCTTCTTGATGAACTGGAAGCCAAGGATGCAAAGGCTGCCGCAGAAGCGGAGAAAAACTATTGGGAAGGTGTTCGCAACCAAAAGGATATGATGGTCCGAAGTCAGGCTGACGAGCAAAACACTTTGAAAAAGTATCTTCAGGAGCAGAAGTATCTGCTTTCGGTGAAAGATAAAAGTGTTGAGCCTGTTGAGCAACCTGACGTTTCAACCATGGCAAAGGCTGCAAAAAGAACACAGGAATCTGCGGCTAAAACAAGTGATTCACAGAATAATGTTCACGACGCTCCTGAATTACATCAAGTCAAGGTTGGAGATAGTATTATCACAAGAGCCAAGGCTGATGTTCGAGCGGCTAATGCTCACGATGCTGGTGTTGCAAAACGTGTTACAGCCCGTAGAAACCTTATCAATGAATTGAAGAATGTTGCTCAAAGTGAGAAGGGTAAACAGCTTCTCGACGACCTTGATTTGGAATGGAACGAAAACGCTAAGACTAAGACAAAAGGTCGTGAACTATTCGAAAAACTTCTAAATGACCCCACGTTCACACAAAAGGAGCGTGAAGCCATACAGAAGATACACGACAAGTTTCGAATCTATTGGACATGGAAAAATGACTGAAACCATACACATAGGTGACGGTCGATACGTCCAGAAAACTGAGGATGGGGTCTTTCGGCCCCTTACCATCCCTAAGCCAAAGTGGCCGCAGCATAACCACCA
>JACCDQ010388361.1_pt1 | contig 20248 bp, 16 predicted proteins | sample 7446031 | NCBI WGS metagenome assembly JACCDQ01 (sample SAMN15323442, study PRJNA562643) | freshwater metagenome | isolation source: river surface water | place: USA:Blue River Watershed | collected 2017-08-17
ACGACGGCCAGATGCGAAGCAATTTTTTGCGCGACCGGCAGGCCTACACCTTCATTCTGTTGGGGCAGGTGGTGTTGTCGCTGGCGTTGATTGTGGCAGCCTTGCACTTGCGTGTGCTTCGGCCATTGGCACGCCTCACCCGTTTTTCCAACCGTTTGGCCGGTGGCGATTTTGAACATGCCCTGGCTTGGACTCGGTCGGATGAAATTGGGTTGCTGGCGTTGCAGCTCGACCGCATGCGGCGCGTTTTGCGCACCTCGGTTTCTGAACAAGAGGCCATACTGGACAACGTTCAGGTGGGGGTGGTGTTTGTTCGGGCTGGGCGCATAGAACTGGTCAACCGCCACGCAGAAGCGATATTTGCCTACCCGGAGGACGCGCTGCAGGGCTTGCCAGCCAGTGCCCTGTACCTGAGTCCTCAGCAGTTCGCGGCCATCAACCGCCGGGCCGAGAGCGCGATGACCGGACCCGACAGACGGTACGAAAAGGAGCTGATGCTGCGCCGGTTGGATGGCAGCAGTTTCTGGGCCCGCATCCGTGGGTGCGACCTGGACGTGACGGCACGGCAAGCCGGCAGCATTTGGGTGATCGAGGACATCTCCGAGCGCAAGGCTGCCGAGTCCGAAATCAACCACCTGGCTTTTTACGACCCGCTGACCGATTTGCCCAACCGCCGTTTGTTGCTGGATCGATTGAAGCAAGCGATGGCGGCCAGCAGCCGCAGCGGGCACCAGGGGGCCTTGTTGTTCATCGATTTGGACAACTTCAAAACCCTGAACGACACCTATGGACACGACACCGGCGATTTGCTGCTCAAGCAGGTGGCCCAACGCATTCTGGCTTGTGTGCGCCAGCAGGACACGGTGGCCCGGTTGGGGGGTGATGAGTTTGTGGTGTTGCTGGAGGATTTGAGCATCGATCCCACAGGCGCTGCCGCACAGGCCAAGGTGGTGGGCGAAAAAATCATGGTCAGCCTCAATGAAAGTTACCGGCTCGACAAAAGCGTGCGTTACAGCACGCCCAGCATTGGTGTGGCCTTGTTTTCGGGGCAAAGCCAAAGCCTGGATGAATTGCTCAAGCGTGCCGATATGGCGATGTACGAGTCCAAAACCGCGGGTCGCAACACCATGCGCTTTTTTGACAAAAAGATGCAAGAGATGCTGATGGCCCGGTCGGCGCTGGAAGACGACTTGCGCGAAGCGGTGCTGAACGAGCAGTTTCTGTTGCACTACCAGCCGCAGGTGGACGAGGCCGGACGTACCCAAGGTGTGGAGGTGCTTGTGCGCTGGCAACACCCGCGTCGCGGGTTGGTGTCACCGGGTGAGTTCATTCCGTTGGCGGAAGACAGCGGGTTGATTCTGCCGCTGGGGCGCTGGGTGCTGGGCGCCGCCTGCCGCCAGCTGGCTGCGTGGGCGCAGCGCCCGGAGCGGGCCCATTTGATGGTGTCGGTCAATGTCAGTGCCAGGCAGTTTCGCCAGCCTCGGTTTGTCGACGAGGTGGTTCAGGCCCTGGAACAGTCTGGTGCCAACCCCAAACGACTCAAGCTCGAACTGACCGAAAGCATGCTGGTGGACGACGTGGAGGACGTGATTGCCAAAATGTCACAGCTCAAGGCCCGAGGTGTGGGCTTTTCGCTGGACGATTTCGGTACCGGCTATTCCTCGTTGTCGTACCTCAAGCGTTTGCCACTGGACCAACTCAAAATCGACCAGAGCTTTGTTCGCAACATCCTGTCCGACCCCAACGACGCGGCGATTGCCAAAATGGTGGTGGCCTTGGCTTTGAGTCTGGGTTTGGCGGTGATCGCCGAGGGTGTGGAAGACGATGCCCAGCGGGCCTACCTGGCAGAGCTGGGTTGCTTTGCCTATCAGGGGTATTTTTTCAGCCGCCCCTTGTCCGAGGCGGCATTCGAAGCGTTTTGCGCGGGGGCTTGAGCGGGCGGGCTTATTTCAGCACGTCGCCCACACAGACGTACTTGATTTCCACATAGTCGTCCATGCCATGGTGTGAGCCCTCGCGGCCCAGGCCCGATTGTTTGACGCCCCCAAAGGGCACGTGCTCCGTGGCCAAAATGCCCACGTTCACACCCACCATGCCGTATTCCAGTGCTTCGCTGACGCGGTAGATGCGGCCGATGTCGCGGCTGTAGAAGTAGCTGGCCAAGCCAAATTCGGTGTTGTTGGCCGCATCAATGGCTTCTTGCTCGGTATGGAAGCGGAACACCGGAGCGAAAGGGCCAAAGGTTTCTTCGCGAGCGCACAGCATGTCGCCGGTGGCATCGGCCACCACAGTGGGCTCGAAAAACTGCCCGCTGCCCAAGGTGCTCATGCGCTGGCCACCCACCAACACACGGCCCCCCTTGGCCACCGCATCGGCCACATGGCGTTGCACCTTGTCCAAGGCGGCTTCTTCGATCAGCGGGCCCTGGTTCACCCCCTCTTCAAAGCCGTTGCCCACCTTGGCTGTGGCCACTTTGGCGGCGAACTTGCGAACGAACTCGTCATACACCCCGTCTTGCACATAAATGCGGTTGGAGCACACGCAGGTTTGGCCCGCGTTGCGGTATTTGCTGGCAAATGCGCCTTCCACGGCGGAGTCGATGTCGGCGTCGTTGAACACAATGAAAGGTGCGTTGCCTCCCAGTTCCAGCGACATCTTTTTGACCGTGGGCGCGCTCTGGGCCATCAGGATGCGGCCGACTTCGGTGGAGCCCGTGAAGCTGATGTGGCGCACCACGTCGCTGGCGCACAGCACTTTGCCCACCGCGATGCTGTTGGCGCTGTCGGCCGTGATGATGTTGAGCACGCCTGCCGGTATGCCTGCGCGCTGGGCCAATTCGGCCGCAGCCAGGGCGGTCAGCGGTGTCAATTCCGCCGGTTTGATGATGACCGGGCAGCCCGCTGCCAGCGCAGGGGCCACTTTGCGGGTGATCATGGCCAGTGGGAAGTTCCAGGGCGTGATGGCCGCGCAAACGCCGATCGGCTGTTTGAGGATCATCAGGCGGCGGTTGTTGTCAAAGGGCGGCAATGTCTCACCGTTGACGCGCTTGGCTTCTTCGGCAAACCATTCCACAAAGCTGGCGCCGTAGGCAATTTCACCTTTGGCTTCTGGGTAGGGTTTGCCTTGTTCGGCGGTCAGAATGCGGGCCAGATCGTCTTGGTGGGCCATCAACAGGTCGTACCATTTGCGCAGGATGTTGCTGCGTTCTTTGGCGGTTTTGCCTTTCCAGGCTGGCCAGGCAGCGTTGGCAGCGGCAATGGCCGCTTCGGCATCGCTCGGGCCCAGGTTGGCCACGTCGGCCAAGTGGTGGCCGGTGGCGGGGTCCAGCACCTCAAAACGGTGCTTGCCTGTCACCCATTGGCCTTGGATCAGTGCGTCGGTTTTGAGCAGGGTGGGGTCGTTGAGCAGGGCGAGGGGGGAAGCCTTGGTGTCCATGGTGGTCTCGTGGAGGTGGTGGTGGCAATGGGGCTGGTTTGGCGCCAACAAATGGGGGGAACAGTTGCGTGGGTGGGTTTTCAGCGGTATTTGACACCCGGCAGCACGCAAAGCATCTCGTACAACAGGTTGGCACCGAGCAGCGCCGTGTTGCCAGAAGGGTCGTAGGCGGGCGAGACCTCGACCAGATCGCAACCCACCAGGTTCAACCCCCGGCAGCCGCGCACGATTTCCAATGCCTGCGGCACGTTCAGCCCACCGATTTCGGGTGTGCCGGTGCCGCCTGCGTAGGCGGGGTCGATGCCGTCGATGTCAAAGCTCAGGTAAGTGGGCGTTTCGGGGCCGATGGTGTCGCGGATGCGTGCCATCAGCGGTGCCAGGGACTGCCACCACACCTCGTGCGCCGGCACTATGGTGAATCCCTGCTGGCGCGGCCAGTCGAAGTCTTCGGCCGAGTAGCCGCTGCCGCGCAGGCCGATCTGCCAGACCTTGTTGCCCTGCAGCAGGCCTTCTTCCACCGCGCGGCGGAAGGGGGTGCCGTGCGCCAGCGGCTCGCCGAACATGTCCGGGTTCACGTCGGCGTGGGCGTCCACGTGGATGAGCGCCACCGGGCCGTGCTTGGCCGCCACTGCCCTCAAAATGGGCAACACGATGGTGTGGTCGCCGCCCAGGGTGAGCGGGATGCACCCGCTGTTGACCACCGGGCGGTAGTGCTGCTCGATGATGTCCACCGACTTGGCCAGGTGAAAGGTGTTGATCGGCACGTCGCCCAGGTCGGCCACCTGCAGGGCGTCGAAGGGCGCAGCGCCGGTGGCCATGTTGTAGGGGCGGATCAGGCAGGACTCGGCCCGAATCTGGCGCGGGCCAAAGCGTGCGCCGGGCCGGTGGCTGGTGCCGATGTCCAGCGGCACGCCGATGAAGGCGGCGTCCAGGCCTTCGGGGCCGGTGGCCGTGGGCAAGCGCATCATGGTGGCCGGGCCACCAAAGCGTGGCATGGCGTTTCCACCCAGCGGCTGGTTGAAGGCGATGTTGGGGTTCATTTCCGCCGCCCGCGCAGCCATTCCAGCGTCATCATCAAGGCGGTGGTGAACAATATCAGCAACGTGGCCACGGCGGCAATGGTGGGGGAAATGTTCTCGCGGATGCCGGTGAACATCTGGCGCGGCAGCGTTACTTGTTCCGGTCCGGCCAGGAACAGCGTCACCACCACTTCGTCGAACGAGGTGGCAAAGGCGAACAACGCGCCCGAAATCACGCCCGGGGCAATCACTGGCAGCGTCACGCGGAAGAAGGTTTCCAACGGGCTGGCGCCCAGGCTCAGGCTGGCTTTGACGAGGTTGAGGTTGAAGTTTTGCAGCGTGGCCAGCACGGTGGTCACCACAAACGGGGCACCCAGTGCGGCGTGCACCAGAACCAGTCCCAGGTAAGAATCGTTCAGGCCCAGTTTGGCGAAATAGATGTAGGTGCTCACCCCCACCACCACAATGGGAACCACCATTGGCGCGATCAACAGGCTGGCGATCAGGTCTTTGCCCAGGAACTTGTTGCGTGCCAGGCCCATGGCCGCCAAGGTGCCCAGCACCGTGGCGATCAGCGTGGCAGCCGGTGCAACGATGAAACTGTTGCGTGTGGCCCGGCCCCATTCCGGCGCGTTCCACATTTCGCGGTACCACTGCAACGACCAACCTTCAATCGGGTAGGCCAAGAAAGTGCTGTCGCTGAACGACAGCGGCACGATGGCCACGATGGGCAACACCAGGAAGGCCAGCACCAGCAGTGCCCCGAGGCGCAGGGCCAGCCAGCCCAGTTTGTCGAGCAGGCCGTAGTAGGCGGGGAATTCAGGCAATTTCAACATCTGCGTGTTCCTTGACGCCGGTTCAGCCCAGGCTCAACTCGGCCTTGGCCACTTTGCGGTACAGCGCGTACAGCACGAGTGTGGCGCTCAGCAGCACGCCGCCCAGGGCGCAGGCCATGCCCCAGTTCACTTCCACGTTGGTGTACTGGGCCACGTAGTAGCTCAGCATCTGGTCGCCGGCGCCGCCCAGCAGCGCGGGCGTCACGTAATAACCAATGCAGGTGATGAACACCAGCAGGCCGCCCGCAGCCACGCCGGGGTAGGTCTGCGGCAGGTACACGCGGAAGAAGGCGGCCAGTGGCGCGCTGCCGAGCGAAATGGCGGCGCGCAGGTAGTTGGGCGGCACCGACTTCATCACGCTGTACAGCGGCAAAATCATGAAAGGCAGCAGGATGTGTACCATGGCAATGATGACGCCCGTGCGGTTGAACAGCAGCGGCAGCGGCGCATCGGTGATGCCCAGCCAGATGAAAAAGCGGTTGACCAGCCCGTTGTTCTGCAGCAGCACGATCCAGGCGGCAATCCGCACCAGCACCGAGGTCCAGAATGGCAGCAGCACCAGAATCAGCATCATGTTGGCTTTGCGCTCGCTCAGCGTGCTGAGCCAGTAGGCCAGTGGGTAGCCCAGCAGCAGGGCAAAAAACGTCACCACCGCGCTCATCTGAAAGGTGCGCAGCAGAATGTCGCTGAAGGCGGCTTCTTCCGCTGGCACGCGCTCAATGTCGCCTTCCGCGTTGCGGCGCAGGTCGACGGCAGTCAGCAGGTAGTCGGGCGTCCAGCGGGAACTGTTTTTGGCGATGGCTTGCCAGTACGGCAGTTCACCCCAGCGTGCGTCGTGGGCCAGCAGGGCTTCGCGGGCTTGGCTGGGTGACAGGTTGTTGCCCAAGGGCAGTGCCCGGTAGGTGCCCATGACCAAGGATCGGCCACCGGCCACTTCGCTGTTCAAGCGCCGGGCCAGTATGCCAGCTTGCGCTGTTTCGCCAATGGCGGCAAGGTCTTGCAGCAGGCCGGCATAGGCCGTGTCGGGTGGGGGGCTGCGGCGGTCCCAGGCGTCCAGTGCCTGGCCCGTGCGGGGCAAGGCGTCGGCCACCTCGGGGTTTTCGACCGCACGCACCAGCAGACTGGCCAGCGGAACCAGAAAAAACACCAGCAAAAACACCAGCAACGGCATCGTCAGGGCGACGGCGCGCAGCTTTTTGCGCCGCTCAGCGCGGCGCAGCTGCTGGGTCAGGTCGGTTCCGCTGGCAACCATCATTGCGCGGCCCAGGCAGCGAAGCGTTTTTCCAGGGCCTCACCCTGGTCGGCCCAGAAGTGGATGTTGAACTGCAGGGCGTCCTTGCTGTTGGCCGAGGAGGTGGGCAGCAGCGCCAGGGTCTTGGCGTCCAGTTTGGCCAAGGCCTTGTTGTTGGTCGGGCCGTAAGAGATGTTGCGGGCGTATTCGGCCTGGGCATCGGGCGTGCTGGCCAGGGCGATGTACTTCATCGCAGCGTCCTTGTTCGCTGCACCTTTGGGAATCACCCAGTAGTCCAGGTCGTAGATGCCGCCGGTCCAGGTGATTTTGAGGTTCTTGCCTTCACGTTGGGCGGCGTCGATCCGGCCGCTGTAGGCGGTGGTCATGGCCACGTCACCCGCGACCAGGAACTGCGGTGGCTGGGCACCGGCTTCCCACCATTGGATGCTGGGCTTGAGTTCGGTCATTTTCTTGAAGGCGCGGTCGGCACCGTCTTTGGTGGCCAGCACCTTGTACACGTCGGCAGATTTCACGCCATCGGCCATCAGGGCAAATTCCAGGTTGTAGCGGGCACCCTTGCGCAGACCACGCTTGCCTGCGTACTTCTTGGTGTCCCAGAAGTCGGCCCAGGTGGTGGGCGAGTCCTTGAGCTTGTCGCCGTTGTAGGCCATCACCGTCGACCAGACGAACACGCCCACGCCGCAATCGTGCACGGCGGCGGGTTGGAAGTCGGACTTGTTGCCGACCTTGGACCAGTCCATTTTCTCGAACAGGCCTTCGTCGCAGCCACGGTTCACGTCGGGGCTTTCCACTTCGACCACGTCCCAGGTGATCTTTTTGGCTTCAACCATGGCCTTGATCTTGGCCTGTTCGCCGTTGTATTCCACCTGGGTGATTTTGCCGCCGGTGGCTTTTTCGTAGGCTTCGAAATAGGCTTTCTTCTGGGCGGCGCCATTGGCACCGCCGAAGTTGACGATGGTCAGGTTCTGGGCCAGGGCGGGCAGCGCGGCCAGGGCGGCCACAGCCAGCAGGGTGGGTTTGAGTTGCATGTCGTTTGTCTCCGGTTGGTTGATGAGAAGTGGGGGAAAGAGGTCAGAGGTACACGCGCAGGTGTTCCGCTGGGATGTGCAGGTTCAGCCGCTGGCCGGTGCCCAGGTGGCGGTGCTGCTGCAGAGGTTGTTTGACGCAAAGCTCGGGCTGCTGTGGCAGTTCGCAACGCAGACGAAGGTGGTCGCCAAAATAAATCACGTCCGACAACGCCACGCTGACCACGTTGTCAGCGGCACCGTTGGCGGCATCCAGCACCTGGATGCGTTCGGGGCGCACACTGCATTGCACCGAATCGCCGGTCTGTGCCTGGTTGACGTTGACACCTTGCAGGCGCAAACCGTCGACCAGTTGCACCGTGCACTGCTCCCCGTGGGTATTGACGACCGTGCCGTTGAGCACCGAGTTGTCGCCCACAAACCCAGCCACAAAGCGGTTGGCCGGGGTTTCGTACAAGCGGTCCACCTTGTCGACTTGCTGGATGATGCCTTCGTTGAACACCGCCACGCGGTCAGACATTGTGAGCGCCTCGGATTGGTCGTGGGTGACGTACACAAACGTCACGCCCAGGCGCCGGTGCAGGGCTTTGAGTTCGAGCTGCATGTGCTCGCGCAGTTGCTTGTCGAGTGCGCCCAGGGGCTCGTCCATCAGCACCAATTGCGGGTCGAACACCAGCGCACGGGCCAGCGCAACGCGCTGTTGCTGGCCACCCGACAATTGGGACGGGTAGCGCGCCCCCATGGGGCCCATTTGCACCATGTCCAGTGCGCGCTTGACCTTGGCCTCGCGTTCGGCCGTTGGCAATTTGCGCACAGTCAATGGGTAGGCGATGTTGTCGGCCACCGTCATGTGCGGGAACAGCGCATAGTTCTGGAACACCATGCCGAAGTTGCGTTTGTGCGGCGGTGTGCGGGTGATGGCGTGCCCGTTCAGCAAAATATTGCCCGCAGTGGGCGACTCGAAACCGGCCAGCATCATCAGCGTTGTGGTCTTGCCCGAACCCGATGGGCCCAGCAGCGACAGGAATTCACCTTTTTGAATGTCAAGGTTCAGGTTGCGCACCACGAGGCTGTGGCCATCGTAGGTTTTTTGTACGCCAGTAAAAGTGACGAGCGGGGGCAAAGTTTGCATGTAGGCAGGTGATGGGCAAGCTGACAGTGCCGGTCACTGTAGCGGTGTTGGTGCCTTTGCGACATATACAGATGCGGTCTGTGCAGAAGCCGCTGTGCGGTTCGCGTACCCAGTACACAGAAACCCTGTGGTGCGCAGGGGTTCAATAAAAAAAGCCCGCTGCAAGGGCAGCGGGCTTGGAAGCGGGGCCTGGCTGGGCGTGTTCAGTCGAGGCTGAGTTTTTGTTGCTGCACCACGCGCTTGTAAATGTCAAACTCTGCCTTGATTTGCGCGCCAAACTGTTCTGGTGTGTTGGCGACAATCAAAGAGCCGGTGTCTTCAATGCGTTTGCGTACCGATGGGTCTTCCAGCACTTTGCTCGTGGCTGCATGGATTTTTTCCACCACATCGCGGGGCAGGTTTCTCGGCCCAAGAATGCCGTAATAAGCCATCCGGTTGACCGGTTCCAGCCCCACTTCTTTGAAAGTGGGCGTGTTGGGCAGTTGGCTCAGGCGTTGCGGTGCGGCCAGAACGATCGGGATCAGCCGCCCCTCCTTGATGAACGGGAGCGCGGAAGGCAGGTTGTCAAAAATAATCGGCACCTGTCCGGCGACCGCGTCGTTCAAGGCCGGGCCGCCGCCGCGGTAGGGAATGTGGGTGATGTAGACGCCGGTCAAGCCCTTCCACAGTTCGGTTTGCAGGTGCGCGATGCCACCTGTGCCGGAGGTGGCATACGAGTATTTGCCCGGGTTCTTTTTGAGCTCGGCCACAAAACCCTTGTAGTCCTTGGCGGGAAAGCTGGGGTGCACAGCGATCACGTTGGGGGTGGCTGCAATGTTGATGATCGGGGTGAAGTCCGTGATGGGGTCGTAGCTGATTTTCGGGTTCACGGCTGGGTTGGCTGCCGTGGTGGACACGGTGGCCATGCCCAAAGAATAGCCATCGGCCGGTGCGCGCGCCGTTTCGGTTGCACCCACCACACCGCCGCCCCCGGTTTTGTTTTCCACGATCACGGTCTGCCCCAGGGTTTTGCCCAAGGGGTCGGCAATCGACCGGGCGATCAGGTCCGTTGTGCCGCCGGGTGCAAAGGGGACCTGTAATTTGATGATTTTGTTGGGCCAAGCTTGGGCCCAGGCGCTTGAGGCCAGCAGGGTACCGAGCAACAAAGTTGCTAGCGTGTGTCTTTTATGCATGGTGGTGGTGGATAGGGGGTGGGAAGGGGTCAGGCCTGTTGCCAAGCAGGTGCATGGGCGTTCAGCGTGGGAGGGGGCAGCAGCGCCGTGGGGCGCACACCATCGAACAGCACGGGGTGGGCCACCATGGGGGGGGTGGTTGCGTCGGATGGGTGGATGCGCATGCCCCGGGCGGCCACGTGGGGGTGTTCCATCACCTGGGCCACGTCCAGAATGGGGGCGCAGGGCACGGCGGAACGGTCCAGCAGGTGCACCCACTCGGCCGTGTCGCGTTCCAGCGTCCAGGCGGTGATCAGGGGAACCAGGGTCTGCCGGTTTTCCACGCGGGCGGGGTTGGTGGCGAACCGCGCATCGCGTGCCACGGTGGGGTGTCCGGCCACGTCGCAGAACCGGGTGAATTGTCCGTCGTTGCCCACGGCCAGCACCATGTGGCCGTCTCGGGTGGGGAACACCTGGTAGGGCACGATGTTGGGGTGGGCGTTGCCCATGCGCGTGGGGTGCGTTTGACCCACCAGCTGGTTGCTGGCCTGGTTGGCCAGCATGGCCACCTGCACGTCGAACAGGGCCGCATCGATCACGCGCCCGCGCCCAGTGTGCTGGCGTTCGTGCAGCGCTGCCAGAATCGCCGTGGCTGCGTAAACGCCGGTCATCAGGTCGGTCACGGCCACGCCCACCTTTTGCGGCTCTTCGCCCTTGTTACCGGTGATGCTCATCAGCCCGGCCTCGGCCTGAATGGCAAAGTCGTAACCTGCCTTGTGCGACAGCGGGCCGGTTTGCCCGTAGCCGGTGATGGAGCAATAAATCAGGTGTGGGTTGATCGCCTGCAGGCTGGGGGCGTCCAGAGCGTACTTGGCCAGTTGGCCGACTTTGTAATTTTCAATCAGCACGTCGGCTTCACGGGCCAGTACATGCACCTGCTGGATGCCCTCTGGGCTGGCGATGTCGATGGCCACCGAGCGTTTGCCCCGGTTGGCACAGAGGAAATAGGCCGCCACGCGGTCTTCCTCTTTTTCCGGGTCGGCCTGCCACCACGGTGGCCCCCAATGCCGGGTGTCGTCACCCACGCCAGGGCGCTCGACCTTCAGTACATCGGCGCCGTAGTCGGCCAGAATCTGCCCGGCCCAGGGGCCAGCCAGCACACGCGACAGGTCGAGCACACGCACGCCCGCCAAGGGGCGGGGTGGTAGGGCGGGGGGCGTGCCAAGTTCCGTTGTGGGCATTTGGGTTCCGTCAGTTGGCAAACGCTGCAATGCCGGTGATGGCCCGGCCCAAAATCAGGGCATGTATGTCGTGCGTGCCCTCGTAGGTGTTCACCACCTCCAGGTTCACCAGGTGGCGGGCCACGCCAAACTCGTCGCTGATGCCGTTGCCCCCCATCATGTCGCGGGCCACGCGGGCGATGTCCAAAGCCTTGCCGCAGCTGTTGCGTTTCAAAACGGAAGTGAGTTCGATCGAAGCGGTGCCTGCGTCTTTCATGCGTCCCAGCTGCAGGCAGCCCTGCAGTCCCAGACCGATTTCGGTCAGCATGTCGGCCAGCTTTTTCTGAATCAACTGGTTCGCAGCCAGGGGGCGGCCGAATTGCTGACGGTCCAGCACGTATTGGCGGGCCCGGCTGTAGCAGTCTTCGGCCGCACCCAGCGCACCCCAGGCGATGCCGTAGCGCGCGCTGTTCAGGCAGGTAAAGGGGCCCTTGAGGCCACGCACCTCGGGGAAGGCGTTCTCTTCCGGGCAGAACACCTCGTCCATCACGATCTCGCCGGTGATGGACGCGCGCAGGCCCACCTTGCCGTGCACGGCAGGGGCGGAGAGGCCTTTCCAACCCTTTTCCAGAATGAAGCCACGAATCTGGCCGCCATCGTCTTTCGCCCACACCACGAACACGTCGGCGATGGGGGAGTTGGTGATCCACATCTTGGCGCCGCTGAGGCTGTAGCCGCCCGGCACTTTTTTGGCACGGGTGATCATGCTGCCGGGGTCGCTGCCGTGGTTGGGTTCCGTCAGGCCGAAGCAACCCACCCATTCACCGGTGGCCAGCTTGGGCAAGTACTTCTGCTTTTGCGCCTCGGTGCCGAATTCGTTGATCGGCACCATCACCAGCGAGCTTTGCACGCTCATCATGCTGCGGTAACCGCTGTCCACACGTTCCACCTCGCGCGCCACCAGGCCGTAGCACACGTAGTTCAGGCCAGCGCCGCCGTACTGTTCGGGAATGGTCGGGCCCAGCAGGCCCAACTCGCCCATTTCGTTGAAGATGGCGCGGTCAGTCGTTTCGTTGCGGAAGGCGTCTTGCACGCGGGGCAGCAGGCGCTCCTGGCAATAAGCATGGGCGGCATCGCGCACTTGGCGCTCGTCGTCGGTGAGTTGGGCGTCCAGCAGGAACGGGTCGGACCAGGAGAAGGGGGGGGTGGAGCTCATGCGTTTGTCTCTGCGATGGTTGGAAGATGACGCGATATTAGGGCGCATCCCGCTGTTCATCAAACCAATTTTTCTGAATCAGATATGAGCTTTTGTATTGAATGGTGTGCTAGGCTGCGTTCACCATGCGACGCAAACTGCCCTCTACCCAGGCCCTCAATTGCTTTGAGGCCGCCGCCCGCTACCAAAGTTTCACCCGCGCCGCACAAGCGTTGAACCTGACGCAAGGCGCCGTTTCGCGCCAAGTGGCGGTGTTGGAGGATTTTTTGGGTGTGCCCCTGTTCCGCCGCACCCAGCACGGCATGGTGCTGACCCCTGCCGGGTTGGACTACGCCCGGCACGTGGGCCAGCGCCTGGATGCGTTGGAGCGCGACGCCGTGGAGCTGATGGGGCGGCGCGGTCAGGGCGACAGCCTGACCCTGGCCGCCGTACCCACCTTTGCCACCCGTTGGCTGATACCGCGCCTGCATGGGTTGGCCACCGAACAGCCCGAACTGCTGGTGCATTTTGAAACCCGCACGCGCCCATTTTTGTTCGCCGACACCGGTATCGATGCTGCCATTTGGGCTGGCACACCGCAGCAGCAACAGCAGTGGGCGGGCACCCAGGCCACCCACCTGATGAATGAAGATGTGCTGCCGGTGTGCAGCCCCCGTTTGTTGACCGCTGGCAAAGAAGTGGCCCCGGACACCCTGCGCGGCATGCCGCTGTTGCAACAAGCCACCCGGCCCGATGCCTGGCGCCAGTGGTTCGATGCCCAAGGTGTGGATGCCCCCCGTGCCACCGCCGGGCCCAGGTATGAGCTTTTTTCGATGCAGGCTGCTGCAGCCATCAGTGGGTTGGGCGTGGCACTGATGCCCACCTTGCTGGTGCAGGACGAACTGGCCCATGGCGCCCTGGTGGTGGCTTGCGCGCGACCCTTGAAAGCACAACGGGCGTATTACCTGGTGCAACCGCAGGTGCCCGAAAGGCCCGCGTTGGCGGTGTTCAAGGAATGGGTGTTGCGGCAGTGTGGGGCCACGCCGGGTGTTGCGCTATAGTGGACCAACCACCAGGAGTTGCAAATGAGTGCATACGTGATCTTCGACGTCGAAATCCGTGACCTGGACAGGTACCAGGAATTCATGAAGGGCGTCAAACCGGCGCTTGATGCCGTAGGTGCACGTTACCTGGTTCGCGGCGGTGCGCACCAGGTGCACGAAGGCGATTGGCAGCCCAGGCGCTTGGTTGTACTGGAGTTTCCTTCGATGGCCGATTGGGAGGCGTTCTACACCGGTTCGGTTTACCAAAGTCTCAGGGCCATTCGCGACGAATGCAGTTCGGCCCGGCTGGTGGCGGTAGAAGGCTTGCAGCCCTGAAAGGGCCATGCGCCCAGCTTGTCTCTTTCATTGCAAAAAAGTCACCATGTCCAAACTTCGCGTAGAGAGCTTCACGGTGTCGGTAGACGGCTTTGGCGCAGGCCCCCACCAAGACATCAACAACCCACTGGGGGTGGGTGGTCAATTGCTTCATGGTTGGGCCATGTCCACGCGAACGTTTCAGAAAAACGTGTTTGGCAGTGACGGTGGGGCCACCGGCGTTGACGATGACTTTGCTGCGCGGGGTTTTGAGAATGTGGGCGCCTGGATACTGGGCCGAAACATGTTCGGGCCGGTGCGAGGGCCCTGGCCCGACGAAAGCTGGCGCGGGTGGTGGGGCGAAAACCCGGTTTACCACGTGCCGGTTTTTGTGTTGACCAACCATGCACGGGCACCGCTTGTCATGGAAGGGGGTACGACCTTTCATTTCGTGACCGAAGGCGTCGAGGCCGCGCTGCTTCGTGCCCGTGAAGCAGCCAACGGCAAAGACGTTCGTGTTGGCGGCGGGGTCAACGTCATCCAGCAGTATTTGCGACAACGCCTGATCGACGAAATGCACATCGCCATTTCCCCGGTCCTGCTTGGCACTGGCGAGCGTCTGTTTGAAGGCGTCAACCTTCCTGCCTTGGGCTATGGGTGCACCCAACACGTGGCCACGCCGCTGGCCACCCACCTGGTTTTCAGCCGCGTTTGAGGGCGGCAGGAACCTCAGGCAGGCAACAAGATTCACCCCTTCGCTGCTTTGAGGGCTTCACCCAGTACGGCCAGGCCTTCGTCCAGCAGCGTGTCGCTGGCGGTGATGGGCACCAGGATGCGGATGACGTTGGCGTACACGCCGCACGACAGCAGCACCAGGCCGCGTTTCAGCGCCTCGGCGCAGACGCGTTTGGTCAGGTCGGCGTCGGGTTGGTGGATGTCCCCATTTTTGAACAGTTCAATGGCCACCATCGAACCCAGGCCACGCACGTCTTGAATTTCGGTGTGCTGCTGTGCCAGGGCGCGCAAGCCCGTTTTCAAGCGTTCGCCCACGGCGTTGGAGCGGTCCAGCAGCTTTTCCTCCTCGAACACGTCCAGCACGGCCAACGCGGCAGCGCAGGCCAACGGGCTGCCCGCGTAGGTACCGCCCAGGCCGCCCGGCAGGGGTTTGTCCATCAGTTCTGCTTTGCCGATGACGGCAGAAATCGGGAAGCCACCCGCCATGCTTTTGGCCATGGTGATGAGGTCGGGTGCCACGCCCCATTGCTCGCATGCCAGCCAAGTGCCGGTGCGGCCAGCGCCGGTTTGAACCTCGTCAGCGATCAGCACGATGCCATGCTTGTCGCACAAGGCACGCAGGGCCTGGGCAAACTCGGGCGGTGCCACGTAAAAACCGCCTTCGCCTTGCACCGGCTCCAAAATGATGGCGGCCACGCGCTCGGCCTCCACGTCGTATTTGAAGATGTGCTCCAGTGACTTGAGCGAGTCCGCCACGCTGACGCCGTGCAGTGGGTTGGGGAATTCGGCGTGGTAAATCTCGGCCGGGAAGGGGCCAAAGCCCGCTTTGTACGGGGCCACTTTGCCGGTCAGGGCCATGCCCAGCAGCGTGCGGCCGTGGAAACCACCGCCAAAGGCAATGACGGCTTGGCGCTTGGTGGCGGCGCGGGCAATCTTGACGGCGTTTTCCACCGCCTCGGCACCGGTGGACAGGAAGTAGGCCTTTTTGGCGAAGTTGCCCGGCGCCTTGGCGATCAGGCGCTCGGCCAGCTCCACGTAGGGTTCGTAGGCCACCACCTGGAAGCAGGTGTGGTGGTATTTGTCCAGTTGGGCCTTCACGGCCTCCACGATCTTGGGGTGGCGGTGGCCGGTGTTCAGCACCGCAATGCCGCCCGCAAAGTCGATGAAGCGGCGGCCTTCCACGTCCCAAATCTCGGCGTTCTCGGCACGCTCGGCAAACACCTCATAGGTCTGGCCCAGGCCTGCGGGCAGGGCGGCGCGGCGGCGGGCCATCAGGTTGGCGTTGGTTTTGGCTTCGGTCAGGTTGGGGTCGCGGTGCATGGTGTTGGGCTCCTGGGGGTGTGGCGTGCCTGTGCGTCGGTGCGCGTGGGCCAGCCTGCACTGTAGGGCCCATGGCCGCCTCGTTAACATATACAGACAGCCCCCAGCCCCCGACACACTGTGCAGCCCGGGCGACCGGTACAGTCCAACCCTGATTTTTCATGTTCACGCTTGATCCACAAAACGCCACTCCCCTTGTCATGCAAATCGTGGAGGGGTTTCGGGATCTGATCGAGTCCGGTTCCCTGCGGCCGGGAGCCAAAGCGCCGTCTATACGCCAGTTTGCCCATGCCCACGGGGTGAGTGTGTACACCGTGGTGGATGCGTACGACCGCCTGGTGGCGCTGGGTTATTTTGTGTCGCGCCCGCACTCGGGGTTTTTTGTCCGTCGACGTGAAGTGCATGCCAGTGCGCCCGGTCGGCCCGGGCTCCATTACAACTTCGATTCCATGTGGTACTTGCGCCGCGTGTTCGAAAACCGCAACCTGCGCATGAAACCCGGTTGTGGCTGGTTGCCGGGCGAATGGTTGTTTGAAGAGGGGCTGCGCCGCAGCCTGCGCAGTTTGGCCTCCGATCCGGTGGACCTGGGCGGCTACGGCGAACCCAAGGGTTTTTTGCCACTGCGCCAACTGGTGCGCGACATGCTGGCCGAGCAGGAAATTGTGCTGGGAGCAGACCAGGTGCTGCTGACCAATGGCTCCAGCCAAGCCATGGACATGGTGGCCCGCCGCCTGGTGCAACCGGGTGATGCCGTGCTGGTGGACGAGCCCGGTTACCCCAACTTGTTGTTTTCGCTGCGGTTTTTGGGGGCACGCCTGATCGGTGTGCCGCGCACCCCCAACGGCTACGACCTGACCGCATTGGAAGAGTTGGTGAAAGTGCACCAGCCCAAGGTGTTTTTTACCCAGCCGCGTCTGCAAAGTCCCACCGGTTCGGTGGCGCACCTGTCGCACCTGCACCGGGTGGTGCAGCTGGCCGAAAGGCACCAGTTCATCGTGGTGGAGAACGACATTTACGCCGACCTGGACCCCATGCCACGGCCGTCGCTGGCCAGCCTGGACCAGTTGCAGCGGGTGGTCTACATCAGCAGCTTTTCCAAAACCATTTCGCCCAACCTGCGCGTGGGCTATGTGGCGGCCCATCCCGATGTGTTGGAAGATTTGGCCCAGTTGAAGATGATTTCCGGGCTCACATCGTCCGAATTTGCCGAGCGCCTGGCCTATGGTGCCTTGATTGACGGGCGCTGGCGCAAGCACCTGCGGGGCCTTCGAGACCGGCTGGCACAGGCCCACCAGCGTGTGGCCGAACGGCTCGATGCCTTGGGTTTTGAACTGTTCAATGAGCCCAAAGCGGGCATGTTCCTATGGGCCCGCCACCCGCAGCTGGAGAACGCCACCGAACGGGCCTACCAAGCGGCCGAGCAGGACATACTGCTGGGCCCAGGCCACCTGTTTACCACCGATCTGGCACCCAGCCCGTGGTTGCGCTTCAATGTGGTGTTCTGCGAAGACGAACGGCTGTGGGCCTTTTTGCAGGCCTGTGCTGCCAAGGACAACGGTTGAGCCGTTTTACACGGCCCAGGTAGAGCCGTGTTCGGGCACCATGGCGTGCCAGTGCAGTTCGTTTTCAATGCGTCGGCGCAGTGTGTCGGCGGCTTGCAAATCGCCGTGTACCACAAAGGCCCGGTGGGGGTGCCCCGGTATGGCGCGCAGCCAGTTCATCAGTTGCCGGGCATCTGCGTGGGCAGAAGCCGACGCCAGTTGAACCAACTCGGCCCGCACGGACACTTCCTGGCCATGGATGCGCAGGCTGGCCGCACCCTCCAGCAGCGCAGCACCGCGCGTGCCCGGGGCTTGGTAGCCGGTCAGTATCACCATGTTCCGGTGGTGCCCCAGGTACTGGATCAGGTGATGCAGCACCCGCCCACCCGTGGCCATGCCGCTGGCGGCCAATATCACTTTGGGGCCGTGCCTTTGGGCGATGGCTTTGGATTCGTCCGGTGTGCGCACCATGGTGGCCGCATGGGCCATGTCGCGGCATTCGGCGGCGTTCAGGCGGTGTTCGCCCAGGTGTTTGGCGAACAGTTCGGTGCTGTGGATGGCCATCGGGCTGTCGAGGTAGACCGGCAGGCTCTGTGCAATCGCCCCTTGGGCTTTGAGTTGCGCAATCGCGTGCAACAACGCCTGGGCCCGGCCCACAGCAAACACCGGCACCACGGCTGTGCCGCCCCGGGCCGCTACGCGGTTCAGGGCCGGGGTCAGCTCCTGCAAAAGGTCGGTGTTGGGGTGGTCCCGGTCGCCGTAGGTCGACTCCACCACCACCGCATCGGCTCCTGGTGGCGCTTCGGGCGGGTGCATGAGGAAGTCGTCGTTGCGTCCCAAGTCACCCGAAAACAACAAACGCTTGCCACCCACTTCCAGCGCCAGGCTGGCGGCCCCCAGGATGTGACCCGCCCCATAAAAGCGGGCTTGCCAGCCGCGTATGGGCTCAAACGCGTGCAGCATGGGCACGGTGTGCAGGTGCTTGAGGGCGGCCTTGGCGTCGTCCACGGTGTACAGCGGCAGTGCCGGACTGTGCCTGGAGAAGCCGTGCCGGTTGGCGTAGGCCGCATCTTCTTCCTGGATGTGCCCGCTGTCGGGCAGCAAAATATCGCACAAATCGCGGGTGCCAGACGTGACCCACACCTTGCCCCTGAACCCTTCTTTGACCAACAAAGGCAGGTGCCCGCTGTGGTCCAGGTGGGCGTGCGTCAACGCCACCGCATCAAGCTTGTTCGGCAAAAAGGGCAGGGGGTTGCGGTTGCGCAGCCGCAGCTGCTTGTAACCCTGGAACAAACCGCAGTCGACCAGCAGGCTTTTGCCGTCGTGTTGCACCAAATACTTGGAGCCCGTGACGGTGCCTGCGCCCCCCAAAAACGTGATGTGTACAGCCATGTACAAATTGAATCACGTTTGCCCGGCTTTGACCACTCTGACCGGAGCGGGCGGGGGGCTGTCAAAGGTGCTTAAGAGAAAAACTCTTTGGCCTTTTCAAACCAACCCTTGTCGTTCGGGCTGTGCTTGTAGCCGCCCTTTTTGAACGATTCGTCCAGGTCCTTGAGCAGCTTGCGCTGGTGTTCGGTGAGCTTGACCGGCGTTTCCACCGCCACGTGGCAGTACAGGTCGCCCGGGTAACTGCTGCGCACCCCTTTGATGCCACGCCCGCGCAGTCTGAAGGTTTTGCCGTGCTGGGTGCCTTCGGGGATGTCGATGGTGGCTTTGCCCCCCAGCGTGGGAACCGCGATTTCGCCGCCCAGCGCCGCCGTGGTGATACTGACCGGCACCTGGCAGTGCAAGTCATCGCCATCGCGCTCAAAAATGTCGTGCTTGCGGGTGCGAATTTCGATGAACAGGTCGCCCGCGGGCCCGCCATTGCGACCGGGTTCTCCGTTGCCTGCAGACCGAATGCGCATCCCATCGTCGATACCGGCCGGGATTTTGATTTCCAGCGTTTTGTGCTTTTTGATTTTGCCTTGACCGTTGCAGGCGGTGCACGGCTCGGGGATGACCTTGCCGTTGCCGTGGCAGTGGGGGCAGGTTTGCTGCACGCTGAAAAACCCCTGGCGCATTTGCACCACACCGGCGCCGTTGCAACTGGGGCATGTCTTGACGCTGGTGCCGGGCTTGGCGCCACTGCCTTTGCAGGTGTCGCAATCGTCCCAGCTGGGAATGCGGATCTGGGCGTCCTTGCCCGCTGCGGCTTCTTCCAGGCTGACTTCCATGGCGTACGACAAGTCGCTGCCACGGTAAACCTGTCGACCGCGTTGACCCCCACGCTGGCCCCCAAAAATGTCGCCAAATATGTCGCCGAAGGCCTCAGAAAAACCGCCAAAGCCTTCCGCACCACCCGGGCCACCGCGCATGTTCGGGTCCACGCCAGCGTGGCCGTACTGGTCGTAAGCGGCCCGCTTTTGCGAGTCGCTCAACATTTCGTAGGCCTCTTTGGCTTCTTTGAACTTTTCCTCAGCGACTTTGGCTGAATCCCCCTGATTGCGGTCAGGGTGGTGCTTCATTGCCAATTTGCGATACGCCTTCTTGATTTCGTCGTCGCTGGCGTTCTTGGCCACGCCCAGGATTTCGTAAAAGTCTCTTTTGGCCATAGGAATTCAGGCTTGCAGGTTGAGTACAAAAGCCGCGTTGGGTCATGGGCTGACTCCAAACGCGGCAATTGGCCACTGGGCACCCCTTTTGACGGGGGTGGTGAACAGCGATCAGTCTTTCTTGACTTCTTTCACTTCAGCGTCTACCACATTGTCGTCTGCCGGGCGGCTGCCGCCAGCGGATTGCGCACCTTCTGCGGCGCCGGCCGCCTCGGTCGCCTGGGTGGCTTGCATGTCAGCGTACATTTTCTCACCGAGCTTCTGGCTGGCGGTCATCAGTGCGTTGGTTTTGGCTTCAATAGCGGCTTTGTCGTCGCCCTTGATGGCTTCTTCCACGTCCTTGATGGCGGCTTCAATGGCGTCTTTTTCAGCGGCATCGAGCTTGTCGCCGTACTCGGTCAGGCTCTTCTTGACCGAGCTGACCATCGCGTC